>ERZ809074.83-NODE-83-length-149017-cov-21.712933_pt1 | contig 149017 bp, 118 predicted proteins | sample MGYA00520795_ERZ809074 | MGnify/ENA primary metagenome ERZ809074 (study PRJEB31570, sample SAMEA3212989) | Homo sapiens | biome: human-gut; feature: human gut; material: fecal | place: Sweden | collected 2011 ... | reverse complement strand
ACTTACATGAAACCCCTGAGGAAGAAATTCCTTGGGGGTTTGTTTTTGTTGTGCGGTACTTTCTTTCACCGGCAAAGAAATTACCAAAGGTTTCTATTTCTGACTGATTTTTTCGTACGGTGTGCTATCATAAGGCTGGAAACGCTTTTGGGAGAAACGCGTTCCCATGCAAAAAACAGTTGACAAAGGATCGGCCTGCTGTTTGACCACCACTTTTCGATCATGGGAGCATGAACTGGAAAGGAGCAGAAGAAAAATGACAAACAAGAAATTCAAGTTGGCAGCAATGTCGCTGGCCACTGCGGTTGCCGTGAGCACGGTTGGCCCCAGTGCTTCTGCGGTGACGTATTATCTGGGCGATGGCAGTGTAACTGTTGACAAGGATGTGGATCGCGGCGCGTATAGTTATCAGGGTGAGGACGGCAGTGAGGAGCACCGCACCTACGTCAATGAGGATAAAGCGGAAACTGGCGATGGTACGATCTACGTCAAGGACGGAAACGCGCCAACGGAAGATGTTCCGCCATCCACTGATAACTCCGACAATGGCACAGAGGTACCCACACCTACGGATAATGCCACACAATCCACCGATGCTTCTGGCAACAACGCAGAGAACAGTACCACGACTGAGACCGCACCTGGAAACACCATCACGGTCAAAGAAGATGTGAAGGATGCAACCATCGTGGTTGAGGGTGTGAATGTAGATACCAGCGATACCAGCACCCAGACTGACACTTCGGCTGAAGTGACCGCAGATGCAGATACCAAAGAAGATAAAACCATCATCAAGGTGGGCGAGGGTGCAGATGTTGACCTGACAGTCAAGGATTCCAAACTGACCACCGGCGGCAACGGCATTGATATCGGTGTGAATCTGGATGACAAAGATGATAACAAGGAAACCAACGTTGACCTGACGCTGGATCATACCGAAATCAATCTGACCGAAAAAGATAACACCGCAGGCATTGTTGTACGGGATAACTCCAAGGTGGACGTTACATTAAAGGGCGAAAACACCATTGATGGCGAGAAAGCCTTGGAGAATGCCGCCGAGGAAGCTAAAGAGCTCGGCAGCGGGAAAACACCCAACCGCAATGTGGAAGGCATCCGCGTAGGCGGAGAGAGCGCGGGTGATTCCAACAGCGGCAAAGGCTCCACGGTAACCATTAAAGGAGACGAAACCGGTGATGGCGGCAGTCTGAATATTGATCACACCTCTGCCGGCATGGTGATCTCTAACGATTCTGATGTGACCTTGACGGACAATGCCGATGTGGATATCAAGCATACGGAAGCAGGTTCCAGCACGCAGGGCGGCCGCGGTATCGTACAGCGGGGCGACTTGACCGTAGAGGACAAGTCCAGCCTGACCATTGACACGGTAGGCACGGGTGTTTACAAGATCGATGATGACAAGGATGGCCAGGTTTACGGCAACTTTGGTTACGGTATTGACAGCGGAGACAACATCACCGTAAAGGATGGCAGCACACTGGAGATCAAGGGAACACAGAGCTCTGCAATCTACGGTGGAACCGGTTCCAGCTTGACCGTAGAGGACAGCACGCTGAACATCGACAGCAATGGCCAGGGCATCCAATATCAGGACGATGCCGGAGACATCACCTTCGATAATTCGAAGGTAGATATTGACAGCAAGGGCATGGGTATCTCCGTTGCTTCCGGTGGCGGCACTGACATCACCTTTGATCACTCCACCGGAAGCGTCAGTGCTAAGAATGGCACTGCCATCTATGGCCCCGAGAGTAACGGAAAGGGAAAACTGACCGTTACCAACAAGAGCGAGGTCAAATTGGAAGCTCCCACAGGCATCTACGCTGGTTTTGATGAAGTAGAAATCAGCGGCAAGAGCAAGGTTACCTCCATAGGCAGTGTTGGTATGATGTTTGTTGGCGGTCAGAGTGGTGCGACCAAACTGCATGTTACCGGAGAGAGCGAATATAATCTGCAAATGAAGGGTTATGCTCATGCTCTGCGTGTTAACCTAAGCAAGAATCCAAGCAGTATTCTGGTTGATCAAAATAGCAAGTTGCACCTTTCGCAGGCTACAACAGGTGCAAGTGCTATTGTTCTCGGTAACGGTGCAACTCTTACCATGGATAACGGCACTCTTATCACCGAGGGCAATTTCCTCAAAGGTATCTATTCTAATGGCTCAAAATCTACCACTACCATCAAGAACGGCTCCCATGTGGATGTAAACTCTATCGTAGGCACTAAGAGTGACAAGGGTCAGAACCTCATCGTTACCGGCGGTACGCTGACCTATGATTACAGCGCCGACAACACCCTGTGGCCGGTGAACGAGCAGGGCGACAAGCTGACCAATTTCCTGCTGACCAAGGATGATGCCCACGCAAACTTCGATGCCCTTTCCTATAACGGCGAGACCTATACCTACCTCTCTGACCTGAACAAGGAGACCGGGAAGCAGTATCTCTCCGTGTGGGTGCCCGCCGCCGCATTGAACTATATGCTGGATGTGGACGGTTCCCATGACCCGGAGATCATCGGCAAGGTACTGGAAGAGCTGAAGCAGGCCGGATACAAATTCGACACTGCCTACCAGACCGCTGAGAATGGCGATCAGGTCGTTATTCTGCGGGATATGGTGGTGAACGGTAAGAGCCTGAACTTCACCAAGACCACCGATGCAGAGGGCAACACCAAGCTCATCTGGGGCAACTACGAAAAGCAGGCAGATGGTGCCCCCAACGCTTATGACATGGTCTATGGCACCGAGTACGAGTATGAGGGCAAGACCTATACCATCGTCTGGGGCTATGAGAGCCAGAACAACCCCAACACCACTGCAGCAGCGGGCGTGCTGGATGCCTTTGGCCCGGATTCCAACGTGAAGGTCACCGGCGAGAACATCGACGGCACCGACTCCGCACGGTACACCGTGACCATTTACGGCGCTCTGCGGGAAGTGACCGACCCTGTGATCCCCACGAACCCGAAACCGGAAACGCCCGAGGGCTCCGATCCGACTCCTCCGGCTCCCACTACGCCGACTACCCCGGCAGTGCAGGATGCACGGCCCACCACTCCCGCCGTGGAGCAGGCAGTTGCTAAGACCACGCCCGCCCCGGAAACCCCTGTGAACCCGCCGGTACAGGATGCCCGCCCGGAGAGCGGCAAGCTGATCCAGACCGGTACCACCAACTGGATGGCAGATGTTCTGGTGCGTGCAGGCGGTGTCCTGCTGGCTGCCGGTTATCTGCTGGAGCGTAAGCGCAAGAGCATGTTCCATAAGGCACAGCACTGAACACGTTCTTGTAGATGACGTAAAAAGGTAAAATATTAAACTGGCTTGGGGCCGCTGCACAAATTTTTGTGGGGCGGCCCCACTTTTTGCAGAAAAAGGTGCTCTCGTCCCGTATTAGGGGATGAAAGCGCTTTTGATTTTGCAAAAAAGGATGAGAACGAGAATGAAAACTTTACCGCGCCGCCGGAAGCACCGGCGCAGAGCCTTCCGGCGGCTGTTCTGGCTGCTGGTGCTGGTAACCCTGCTTCTGCTGTTGTGGCCCCGGCGGGTCACGCTGGATGGGCTGAACAGTCCCCATGCCATTTTACTGCGAGCCGACAGCGGAGAGGTGCTGGCCGAAAAGGATGCCGACAGCACGATCTATCCGGCTTCCATGACCAAGATGATGACGGCGTTGCTGGCCATAGAAGCAAACCCGGACCTCGACACGCCCGTGACCCTGCCCGAGGAGATCTTTCCGGCTCTGCAGGCCCAGAATGCCTCACTGGCAGGGTTTCAGCCCGGGGAAACGGCCACGGTGCGGGATCTGCTGTACGGGGCCATGCTGCCCTCGGGGGCCGAGTGCTGCGAAGCGCTGGCCCGGGAGGTGAGCGGCAGCGAGGAAGCTTTTGCGGCCCGGATGAACCAGAAAGCGGCAGAGCTGGGGATGACCGCCACGCATTTCTGCAACCCCACCGGCCTGCACGACCCAGAGCATGTTTCCACCGTGCGGGATATGGCCCGGCTGACAGAAGCAGCCCTGCAGAACGAGACCTTCCGCAAGCTGTTTACCACGGAGCGGTATACCGTTCCGGCCACCAACTGCCACCCGCAGGGGTTCACGATGCACAGCACCCTGCTGAGCCAGCTGGACGGCACAGAGCTGCACCGTGGCCGGATTCTGGGCGGTAAGACCGGTTACACCGGGGAAGCAGGGCTCTGCCTTGCCAGTCTGGCCGAGGTGAAGGGCAGGGAATACATTCTGGTCACAGCCGGGGCAGGGGGAAACCACAGCACCGCGCCCTACCACATCGAGGATGCCGTAACGGTCTACCGCCGTGTGAGCCGGGGGTCCTGAACAGGGGAGCGGATGCGCTCCCTTTTTCTGTGCCCGGCTTTGTGGTACAATAGAACAAAACCATTCACAGAACAGGAGAACCATCATGCTCAAGGATTCACAGGTCGATCTCTGCGGCCGCACTGATTTTACCCGCACCGCGCCCCTGCTTGCCCGGGACGAGGCGTTTTCGTTTGCCTGCGCGGGCTGCGGCGGCTGCTGCCGGGGACGGGAGGATATCGTGCTGTCAGGCTTTGACCTGTGGCGCATTGCGGCCCGCCTGCGCCTGCCGCCCCGCACCGTGGCCCGGGCATTCTGCCGGGGAAGCATCGGGCGGGTCAGCCGCCTGCCGGTGCTGCGGCTGGCCCCGCTGAAGGAGGAGCGCGGCAACTGCCCCTTCCTCACCGGGAACCACTGCGCCATCCACGATGCCGAGCCGCTGGTCTGCGCCCTTTACCCGCTGGCGCAGGAGATCACGAAGGACGGGCAGGTATCCTACTTTTTGCAGCCCACCCAGTGCGGCGGGCAGGTCATTGCGGCAAGGGTGGGGGATTATCTGGCCCGTTACGATGTGCCCGCCCGGGAGGCCACCGATGTGCGCTGGGCGCAGGTGTGCATGGAACTGGAAGATACCGTGGAGCGGCTGGACACTCTGTTTGAGCCGGTGTTTGCCCGGCGGATGCAGGAAAAGCTGTGGCAGGCGCTGTATTACCGGTACGACTTTGCAAAAGAGTACCGCCCCCAGCTGGAAGAAAATCTGCTCTGGCTGGACGGTGAGCTGAAAAAGCTCGAAGGGATGCAGATGCGGCACAGAACAATCGAAAAAAGTGATAGATAAAATTACTTTGATTGATAATTCGGGCTGTTTCCCGGTTGTTTTAGAGCGGAAAGTGTGATATACTTCACGAGTGTAAAGCGGCAGCGCGATGCGATAGGCCGCTTGAATACTGGCTTTCATGCGGTGTCCTGTTGCCGCGAAAGTAGAATTGAGGGAGTAATATCATGCGTAAAATTTCTCGTCGTTCGTTCCTGTCTGCCGCCGCTGTCTGCGGCGCAGCTGCTGCCCTGACTGCCTGCGGCGGTTCCTCCAGCTCCACAGCTGCTTCTTCCACCGCTTCCTCTGCTGCGGCCTCTTCCGCAGTGGCTGACGGCCAGAAGTATACCGTTGGCATCTGCCAGCTGGTGGAGCACGCCGCTCTGGACGCTGCCACCCAGGGCTTTGAGGATGCTCTGACCGCACAGTTCGGCGAGAATGTCACCTTTGACTTCCAGAACGCCCAGAACGATTCCGCAACCTGCGCCACCATCGCCAACGGCTTTGTTTCCGCAGGCGTTGACCTGATCATGGCAAACGCTACCCCTGCCCTGCAGGCCGCACAGGCTGCCACCAACAGCATCCCCATTCTGGGCACCTCCGTCACCGAGTACGGTGTTGCTCTGGGCCTGACCGATTTCGATGGCACCGTGGGCGGCAATGTCTCCGGCACCTCTGATCTGGCTCCGCTGGATCAGCAGGCGGATATGATCACCGAGTGGCTGCCCGAGGCCACCAAGGTGGGCCTGCTCTACTGCTCTGCCGAGGCAAACAGCCAGTATCAGGTGGACGAGGTCCAGAAGTACCTTGAGGCCAAGGGCGTTACCGCCACCCAGTACGCTTTCTCTGATTCCAACGACCTGGCCTCTGTCTGCCAGAAGGCTGCCGACGAGAACGACGCAGTGTATGTCCCCACCGATAACACCTGCGCTGCCAACACCGGCATCATCGACGGCATCTGCCGCCCGGCCAAGAAGCCCGTGTTCGCCGGTGAGGAGGGCATCTGCTCCGGCTGCGGCGTGGCGACCCTGTCCATCAGCTACTACGATCTGGGCTACACCACCGGTGAGATGGCTGCCAAGGTTCTGACCGGTGAGGCCGATATCTCCACCATGCCCGTTGAGTACACCAACGTGACCAAGAAGTACAACAAGACCATCTGCGATGATCTGGGCATGACCGTTCCCGAGGGTTACGAGGCCATCGAGGAGTAATAAAAGGCTCCCTCCCAGAGGGAGCTGTCTCGTGAATGCGAGACTGAGGGAGTTACAATAGAAAATAGCGGAGAAGAGCGAATTTTTGTTCTTCTCCGCTTTCCCGTATCAGAAAAAAGTGTAGTTACAGGAGGAAAACGTTTTGGATATTCTTGCAAGACTTGCCAACCTGCCCGGTGCTTTGCCCGGTGCCTGTGCGCAGGGCCTCATCTGGGGCATCATGGCCATTGGTGTGTACCTGACCTACCGCATCCTGGATGTGGCTGACCTGACCGTAGACGGTTCCTTTGGCACCGGCGGCGCGGTCTGCGTTATGTGCCTGCTCTCCGGCATGAACGTCTGGGCAGCGCTCTTCATCGCCCTGCTGGCCGGTCTGGCCACCGGCCTTGTCACCGGCCTGCTCCACACCTTTATGGGCATCCCGGCCATTCTGGCTGGTATTCTGACCCAGCTGGCCCTCTACTCCATCAACCTGAAGATCATGGGCAAGGCCAACCAGTCCATCAACGTGGACAAGTACGACCTGTTGATCTCCCTGCGCTGGGTCAAGGAGCTTGCCCTGCACAACCCCATCATCATGGTCATTCTGGTCAGCGCCGTGGTCATCGGCGTGCTGTACTGGTTCTTTGGCACCGAGCTGGGCTGCGGCATCCGCGCCACCGGTTCCAACCCCGCCATGAGCCGCGCCCAGGGCATCAACACCAGCTTCAATGTGGTGCTGGGTCTGGCGGTCTCCAACGGTCTGGTGGCCCTGTCCGGCGCACTGCTGAGCCAGTATCAGGGCTTTGCTGATGTCAGCATGGGCCGTGGTGCCATCGTCATCGGTCTGGCTGCTGTCATCATCGGCGAAGCCCTGTTCAGCCGCATTTTCCACAACTTTGCCCTCAAGCTGGTGTCCGTTTCGCTGGGTGCCATCATCTACTACATTGTCATCCAGCTGGTGCTGACCCTCGGCTTTGACGCAAACCTGCTCAAGCTGTTGAGCGCCTCCGTGGTGGCCGTGTTCCTGGCCGTGCCCTATTGGAAGAGCAAGTACTTCGCAAAGCCCGCGGCAAAGAAGGCACAGAAGGAGGATGCAAAAAATGCTTGAGATCCAGAATGTTTCCAAGACCTTCAACGCCGGTACCGTCAACGAGAAAACGGCCCTGAACGGTCTGAACCTGAAATTGAACGAAGGTGATTTTGTCACCGTCATCGGCGGCAACGGTGCGGGCAAATCCACCATGCTGAACGCTGTGGCCGGTGTGTGGCCCGTGGACAGCGGCAAGATCATCATTGACGGCACCGACGTGACCAAACTGGGGGAGCACCAGCGCGCCGCCTACATCGGCCGCGTGTTCCAGGACCCCATGACCGGCACCGCCGCCACCATGCAGATCGAGGAGAACCTTGCCCTGGCCGCCCGGCGCGGTAAGCGCCGCGGCCTGAAGATCGGTATCACCAAGGCCGAACGGGAGCGCTACCGTGAACTGCTCAAGAGCCTGGACCTGGGCCTGGAGGACCGCCTGACCGCCCGTGTGGGCCTGCTGTCCGGCGGTCAGCGTCAGGCACTGACCCTGCTTATGGCTACCATGAACAAGCCCAAGCTCCTGCTGCTGGATGAGCACACCGCCGCTCTGGACCCTAAGACGGCGCTCAAGGTGTTGACCCTCTCGGCCAAGATCGTGGAGGAGAACCACCTGACCACCATGATGATCACCCACAACATGAAGGATGCCATCAAGTACGGCAACCGCCTGATCATGATGCACGAGGGCCACATCATCTATGATGTCTCCGGGGAAGAGAAGAAGAACCTGCACGTCTCCGACCTGCTGGCCAAGTTCCAGATCGCGTCCGGCGGCGAGTTCGCCAACGACCGCATGATCCTTTCTTAAAAAAGATGAAGCGGCAATAAAGTAGTTGCTTCTTAAAACATAGAGAACCCCCCTGCCGGGAGATCACCGGCAGGGGGGTTCTCTATTAGAGTATTGGGTTTGCGGTGTTATTTGTTCTTCTCGTTACGGTACGAATTACTTTTTGAACGCCTGCACTTGATTCCATGCCTTGATAACCTCTGTGCGGCTTACAGGATCAGTTGCTTCATAGGTTTCGCCGTTGTTCTTCGCGGCCTTGAGCAGGTCGTTCTCCACGGCCCAGGCAATGGCCTTGTCAGTCTCAGTGGCATTGGCGTTCAGCACGGCGGCGGGTTCAGGCTTTCCTGCATTGTTCCACACCAGTTCAGCCAGCTCACCTCGGTTTGTTGGAATAGCTGTACCGGTTGGCAGGGCGCAGATCAGATAGAACTCAGTACCCAACTGATAGGTCTGGTAGGCCAGCACCGCGGTACCCGCGGCGGCAGTACCAATGATGAGGGTAGTGCCCAGAATGTTGGGCTCTTCCTCAATGCTTGCATCCTTTGTCATGGCTTCGATAATAACATTTTCACCCGGCATGGTAAAGGTAATGGTTTCAGCCTTGGGATCAACAGCGTTCAGCACGCTAGCAGGCTTAATTGTCCACTGGTCAAAAGTCTGAGCATCGGAAAGAATGCTCTTATCAAAGGTTACTTCCACAGTTGCACCTTTTTCAATGGTAATGTCACCATTGTCATTGATAGTAGTATCCTTGCCGTTTACTTTTGCAATACCGCCAAGAAGGGATAGAGTGTAGGTGACCTTTTCTTCTTTCTGGGGAACATTGTAACTCCACTTAATCTGATTGCCAGTGACTTGATTTGCAGGAGCGGTATTTTCGGTCTCTTTGACATCAACTTTGACGATATAATCGCCCGGTTCCGTAGGGAGCCCGCGGTCATTCAATTTCTCACCGGGAACTTCATTTCCCTTATCATCATAAAACTTCCTATTGATGATATCATCAGCATTGACTTGAGTATTGTTCGATGTCACTTCTCCGGTTGCCGCGTCAAACTTGAGGTCAACATCCGGGTCAATCACATCTTTTTGTGTCCATTTTGCAGTCAAGGTTATATCATAGTCCGGCATGGAGAAACTATAATTGCCGTTCTCATCTGGGCCGTTCAAGGATGGGGCGGTTTCTCCATCAGGAACGGTAACTTCCCAATGATTAAAGTTATAGCCGGTTTTCTTTGTGGGTGTAGGAACGGAAACGGACGAACCATAGTCGTACGAGTTCGTTTCCTTGTTTTCGTCGTTCTCCAGTGTTACAGTATGGCTATGTGCGTTCCAATGGGCATACAAGGTGATGTTGCTGCTGACGGCTTCTGTAAATGTATATTTTGTGCCGCCTTCTGCCTGTGTATACCAGCCAAGAAATGTATAACCTTCTCTTACAGGGTCGGTGGGAACTACAAACGGCTGGCCATTCGGGTAGCATTTTGCGGTCCCTAGCTTTTCGTTGCTGTAAACAGTCTGCTTGTTCACAGTGTTACTGCCATTTATAGTGCCGCCGTTCAAATCAAAGTTGATATCACACAGATACTGAACTTTGCTGGTTAGTGTATCATTGCCTGCGATATTAACTCTGACGTTTTCCCAATCTGTTTTATGTCCATTATATTTTACATCATTTAGGTTTGTGCAATCTTTGAATGCGTTTCTATTTATAATGTTAATACCCTTTTCAAGGGTCACGCTTGTAAGACCTGTGCATCCATTAAACGCGTCTGAGCAGATTTCATACACACTTGTAGGTATCTTTATTTCTGTTAACCCTGTACAATCCTTAAAAGCGCTACTACTGATTCTGTAAATGCCATTTGTTAAGGTGACTTGAGATAACTTGGGATTGCTTGGAAAAGCCGTATCCATATTTTTGATGGTACTCGGAATCGTAATGCTTGTTAACTGAGAACAACCATAAAAAGCATTTGTGCCAATTTTTGTAACACCTTCAGGGATTGTAATCTCAGTTAGACTGGAACATTTAAAGAATGCACTGTCTTCAATTTCGTCCAACGTAGGAGGCAATGTAACTTCCTCAAGCGTGCTATTAAAAGCCCCCATTCCAATTTTTGTTACAGTATATGATTTACCATTATCATCTAAAATTGAGCTCTCAATGTTAAGTTGTGTAGGTTTTCCTGATGTACCGGAAACTGTAACCGATTCTCCATCGGCGTTGACTGTATATTTGAGGTTTCCTTTAGTAATCTTAGTTGCTGCTACTGCTCCGATGGGTAGGAATGTTAACGTTATGCTAAGTGCCACTAATAGACTGACAAACCGTTTTTTCATGGATTTCCCCGCTTTCATGGATTGGTGCCGCAGAAAAACGACATAGAGTGAATGGCAAAAAAAGGTAATAATGCCAATTTGAAGAATACCATGCATGGAATTCTCTGTCAATGGAATTGTAGGAACTCACAAAAAAGTTTGGAGGAATGTACAAGAAAAGGCTTTTCCAGCATCGCGGGCAATAAAAAAGAACCCGTCCCCGGGGAAAATCCGGGAACGGGTTGAGAGCGGAAAGCTTACCGCTTGATGTCATAGTTCATGTTCATCAGGTTGCGGATGGAGCTGACATCGTCGGTGATGTTGGCATCGCCGTGGATGGTGTGCTTGATGGCGCTGCTTGCCACGGCAAAGTTGACCATATCCATAGCCTTATAGTTGTGCAGCATGGCGTAGATCAGGCCGCTGGCAAAGGCATCGCCGCCGCCCACGCGGTCCAGAATATTAAAGGTGTAGAGCTTGCTCTCAAAGGTGTGGCCGTCGTACCACATAAAGGCCTTGAGGCTGTTCTCGCTGCCGCTATGGGCATAGCGCACATGGCGGGCAATGCACTTGAGGTTGGGATAGCGGGCAATGAAATGCTGGAAGATCTCGTCCTGCTGCTCATAGCTGGGCTGCAGGGGCACGCCGTCCTTCCAGTCGCCCTTGCTGTGATCGTTGTCGTCCTTCCACAGGTGGTAGGGCTCAATGCCCAGCAGAACGTCAACGTAAGGCAGGCACTCGGTGCAGAAATCGCGGGCTTCCTCCCAGCTCCACAGGGTAGAGCGGAAGTTGCCGTCAAAGCTGACGGTCAGGCCCTTCTTTTTGGCCACCTTGAGCATATCGATGATGAGGCCGCGGCAGTTGGGGCCCAGTGCCGGGGTAATGCCGCTCAGGTGCAGCCAGTCGTAGCCGTCCAGCAGAGCGTCCAGATCGACCTGAGAGAAGTCATACTCGGTAATGGCACTGTGCTTGCGGTCGTAGATGACCTTGGAAGCGCGGATGCCGTATCCGGTCTCCAGATAATAAGTACCCAGCCGGTTGGAGGGGGTCTCGTTGGGCTCGGTCAGGATCATGGGGGTGCAATGCACATCGTTGGAGCGCAGCCAGCGCACCGCGCTCTTGCCCAGGCTGTTGTTGGGCACTACGCTGAAGAAGGTGCTGTCCACACCCAGGTTGGCCAGGGCCAGTGCAATGTTGGCCTCGCTGCCGCCGTAGCTGGCTTCAAAGCTGGATGCCATGCGGATCTTTTCGTAGTTCGGCGGGGTCAGACGGAGCATGATCTCGCCGCAGGTGATAAATTTCTGGCCGTTGGGCTCGCTGCCGAGGATGGGATTGTAGTGTTCCATAACGCTCCTCCTAAAAAGTCGTTTCTGGGATCCATTTCATGTGAGAACACATTGTTGTATCCATTATACTGCACTGCGCACCGGATAGCAAGCAAATGCTGTTTCGGCCGAGAGAAAAAGAAAAAGAAATTTTGGTTGTTTTGACGAAAGAACCCCTCAGTCACCTGCGGTGACAGCCCCCCTGATAGTGGGGCCCTTGGCATTGCGTAAAGCCTTATGGTTTTGCCAAGGCCGCCCCTAGTAGGCAACAACGACGACCGCCGCCAGTGGCGGAAGCAGGGAGGAGTTGTTGGGGCAGCGGCCAGCAGGACGCAAGTGCAAATCTTTGCACGAAGCGGACGCTGGGAGCCGCAACCCGTACGGTGGCATCCCGCAGGGATGACGGTGGGGTTCACACCCCCGTCAGGTCAAAGCTGGGCGTATACTCTTCCTTTGCACTGCTCTTCTGCTGCATATAGCCAGAACTGAGGCCCAGATCCATGGCGTAGTTGACCACCCGGCGGTATTCGTAGGTGGTGATGCGCCGCCCGATGCCGTGGTCTGCCGCCTGATAGAAGGGGGTGTACTGGCTCATCACGCTGGGCAGGAAGCACCCGGGGTCGGCCTTGTTCCAAGCCGCCATCTGATTGAGCACGGCAAAGCTGTCGTCCACATGGCCAGGCAGGGCAAGGTGGCGCAGGATCACGCCCCGCTGCAGGATGCCCTCGCTGTCAAAAACAGGGTGCCCGGCCTGAGCCATCATGGCTTCAATGGCGGGCCTGGCCTGCGCAAAGTAGTCCGGCGCGGCGGAAAGCTCTGCCGAAAGGGCAGGAGAAACATATTTCAGGTCGGCCAGCCAGATGTCGATGAAACCGCGCCAGGCGTGCACGCTCTCCACGGTCTCGTAGCCGCCGGTGTTGCAGACGATGGGCAGATGCAGCCCCTGGGCCCGGGCCAGGTCGAGGGCGGCGATGATCCAGGGCCGCCACTGTCCAGGCGTGACAAGGTTGATGTTGTGGGCTCCCTGCGCCTGCAGGTCCAGAAAGATCTCGGCCAGGCGCTCCACGGTGATCTCCCTGCCCAGCCCCTCGGCGCTGATGGGGTAGTTCTGGCAGAAGCAGCACTTGAGGGTGCAGCCGGAGAAGAACACCGTGCCGCTGCCCCGGGTGCCGCTGATGCAGGGCTCCTCCCAGAAGTGCAGGGCCGCGCGGGCCGCTTTCAGGGTGCGGCCCGCCCCGCAGAAGCCCGTCTGCCCGGCGGCCCGGTCGGCTTTGCACTGCCGGGGGCAGAGAGTACAGGCTTCCGGCACGGCAACAGAAATGGTTTTGGGCATAATATCCAAGTCCTTTGCAAAAGATTTGACAGAATTACTTTCGTTTATTATACCATTTATGACATGGAATGTGGTATACTATGATAGAATATTATATATCATGCAAAAATACTACATATCAGACGGAGGATGTCATGCGCACCGAAAACGAGGAGATCCGGGATCATTTGAAATATCTCTCCCTGCTGGCACGGGATTACCCCTCGCAGGCGGCCGCCGCCAGTGAGATCATCAGCACCCAGGCCCTGCTCAAGCTGCCCAAGGGCACCGAACATTTTATGAGCGACCTGCACGGTGAAAACGAGGCCTTTGTCCACATCCTGAACTCGGCTTCGGGTGTCATCCGGGAAAAGGTGGACATCGTGCTGGGGGAGAGTGTGCCGGAGCAGACCCGTGCCGAGCTGGCAACGCTCATCTATTACCCCAACGAGAAGCTGCCCCAGCTCAAAGCCGAGTGCACGGATGAGGAAGCGCTTGACCACTGGTACACAGAGACCCTGCTTCAGCTTATTGATATCTGCCGGTTGGTGTCCTCCAAGCATACCCGGCAGCATGTGCGCTCCTGCCTGCCGTCCAGCTGCGGGTATATTCTGGATGAGCTGCTCCATGCCCACTTTGAGGACCACGACAAGGACCTTTATTATGGGCAGATCGTGGGCAGTATCATCGAAAATGGCCGCGCTGACCGGTTCATTGTCCGGCTGTGTGAGCTCATCAAGCGGCTGGCTGTGGACAAGCTGCACATCGTGGGTGACCTGTTTGACCGCGGCCCCCGGCCTGATATCATACTGGACCGGCTCATGCGCCACCACCATGTGGATATCCAGTGGGGCAACCATGACGTGGTCTGGATGGGTGCCGCCGCCGGAAGTCCCATCTGCGTCTGCACTGTGCTCAAAACGACACTGGCCTACCACAACCATGCCATGCTTGAAGACTGCTACGGCATCAACCTGCGGCATCTGCAGCGGATGGCCGAGCAGTTCTACGGAAATGACGACCTGACCCTCTGGATGCCCCACACCGACGCGGCGCGCGGACCTTACACCGAGGGCATGCTCCACCGCTGTGCCGTGATGCACAAGGCCGTGACCATTCTGATGCTCAAGATGGAGTGCAAGGTCATCGACCGCAACCCGGATTTCAAGATGCAGGGTCGGGATTTCCTGCGGCACATCGATTGGAAAAAGGAAACAGTGACCCTGAACGGGCAGGCATACCCCCTGCGGGACACCAGCTTCCCCACCGTGGACCCGGCAGACCCCGCCGCCCTGAATGATGATGAGCGGCTGGTGCTTCGCAAGCTGGTGGAATCCTTCCGGCAGAGTGAGCGCTTGCGGCAGCATGTGGAATTTTTGTATGCCAAGGGCAGCGTTTACCACATCGAGAACGGCAACCTGCTCTACCACGGTGTGGTGCCCATGACCAAAAACGGCAGCTTTGCCGTGGAGCGGTTCGAGGGACACAACTACTCGGGCCGCGGCTTGATGGACTACTGTGACGAGCGGGCACGCCGCGGTTACTTTGCCCCCGAGGGCAGCGCGGCCCGGCGGAGCGGCCAGGACTTTTTGTGGTATCTGTGGTGCGGCAAGCTGTCGCCGTTGTTCGGCCGCAGCGCCATGACCACCTTTGAGCGGCTGTATATTGCCGACCCCGCCACCCACGAGGAAGTCAAGGACCCCTATTATACATGGTACAATGAAGAGGCCGCCTGCCGCCGCATCCTGGCGGAATTCGGCCTGCCCGGCACCAGCCACATCGTCAACGGCCATGTGCCGGTGCGGGAGAAGAGCGGCGAGAGCCCCATCAAGGGCGGGGGCCGTCTGGTCGTCATTGACGGCGGGTTCTGCCGCGCCTACCATGAAAAGACCGGCATTGCAGGGTACACGCTGGTGTACTCCAGCCGCACCATGTCCCTGCGGACCCATCAGCCCTTTGTCAGTGCTGAAAAGGCCGTGAACGAAAACATCGACATCGTGTCGCAGAAGAACATACTGGAAACGGAGAACCACCGCATTCTGGTGGAAGAGACGGACGAGGGAGAGATCCTTCGGGAGCGGGTACACGACCTGAAGCAGCTGGTCAAGGCCTATCAGCTGGGCTGGATCAAGGAGACCTGCAGCGAGGATTGCGTCTGGTAAGGGGCGCTGATTGTAAAATTTTTGAAATAAGAAACAAAAATGTCGAATATCTCCGCAGATTCTGGGCAAAACAGAAAATAATCCGGCAGGGGAAAAGGGGGCTTTGCTTTTTGCCCGAAGTTGTGTATAATAAGATAGTTGTATCGTGAGGGTGTGTGCCCGGCGGTGCGCGGAGAGATCAAGCAAGAACCCTGAGTGGCCCTGCCGCTGGCGGGCCTGCGACAAGGAGATTATAAAATTGGAAAAGTTTGTTATTACGGGCGGCAAGCCCCTGCATGGCGAAGTTACCATTTCCGGTGCAAAAAATGCGGCTGTGGGCATTCTGCCTGCCACCATTCTGGCGGCAGATGTCTGTGTGATCGAAAACCTGCCGGACATCAGTGATGTGGCAGTCAGCCTGAAGATCCTGAGCACCCTGGGTGCCAGCATCAAGATGCTGAACCGCAATACCTACGAGATCGACACCACCCACCTGAACAGCACCAACGTCCCGGACGATCTGTCCCGCCAGATGCGTGCCAGCTACTACTTCCTGGGTGCGCTGCTCTCCCGCTTTGGCAAGGCACAGGTGGCCATGCCCGGCGGCTGCAATCTGGGCCCCCGCCCCATCGACCAGCACCTGAAGGTGTTCAGTGCACTGGGCGCAGAGGACAGCGTGGATTACGGCATGATCACCGTGCGCACCAAGCAGGAGCTGACCGGTGCCCATATCTTCTTTGATAAGGTCAGCGTGGGCGCTACCATGAACGGTATGCTCTCCGCTGTGATGGCACAGGGCCAGACCATTCTGGAAAACTGCGCCAAGGAGCCCCATGTCGTTGATCTGGCAAACTTCCTGAATATGTGCGGCGCGGATGTGCGCGGTGCCGGCACCGATGTGATCAAGGTGCGCGGCGTGGAAAAGATGCACGGTTGCACTTACAGCATCATCCCTGACCAGATCGAGGCGGGCAGCTACATGGTTGCCGCTGCTGCCACCGGCGGCGACGTTCTGATCAAAAATGTCACCCCCAAGCATCTGGAACCCATCACGGCAAAGCTCCGCCGTGCCGGTGTGGATGTGGAGGAATTCGATGATTCCGTCCGCGTCTCCCGCAAGGGCGATATCCTGCCGCTGAAGATCAATACCATGCCGCACCCTGGCTTCCCCACCGATATGCAGCCTCTGATGGGTGTGCTGCTCAGCGTGGCAAAGGGGACCTCCACCATCACCGAGAGCGTGTGGGATAACCGCTTCCGCTATGTGGACGAGCTGCGCAAGATGGGTGCAATGGTGCAGGTGGACGGTCAGGTGGCCGTGTTTGAGGGTGTGGACAAGCTGAACCCTGCCCCCCTGCGCGCTTCTGACCTGCGTGCCGGTGCGGCCATGGTCGTTGCTGCCCTGATGGCAGACGGCACCAGCGAGATCGAGGAGATCGGCCATATTGAGCGCGGCTACGAGAACATCGTGGAAAAGCTGCGCGGCCTGGGCGCTGAGATCAGCAAGGTGGAGCGGATGCCCGCCGCACTGGAATCGGCAATGTGATCATTCAGAACCTCTCAGTCTGTTTTGCAGAAGTTCTCCTGACAGGGAGCTTTTGTGAAGCAACGACGGAGAGGTTCGTTTCTTGAGGTTTGAAATGTCTGAATTCATCTCATTATACTCTGGTTCCTCCGGCAATTGCAGCGTGGTGCGCACGGGGGAAAAGTACATCATCATTGATATGGGAAAGGGTGTGCGCACTACCTCGGCGGCACTCAAGGAACTGGGCCTGAACATCAGCGATTGTGCGGGCATTCTGGTCACCCACGAGCACTCTGACCACGTCAAGGGGCTGGCCACCTTCCTCAAAAAGAATCCGCTGCCGGTATACGGTGCAGACGATACGCTGGATTTTCTGGATGCAAACGGCATTGTGCCCGCCAGCTGTGAGCTGCGCACCCTGTCCGGCGGGGAAGAGGATGTGGGAGATTTCGGCGTGACGATGTTCCCCACCAGCCACGACGTGCCCTGCGTGGGCTACCGCATCCACACCCCGGACAACAAGACCATGACCATTGCCACCGACTTGGGAGTCCTGACCCCGCCGGTGCATCAGGCCCTGAGCGGCTGTGACCTGGTGGCATTGGAAAGCAACTACGACCTCCACATGCTCCGCAGCGGGCGGTATCCTTACTACCTGCGCTCCCGCATCGAGTCCAACCGGGGCCACCTTTCCAACGATGAGTGCTCGGCAAAGCTGCTGGAGCTGATCCAGGAGGGATGCAAGAAGTTTGCCCTCTGCCATCTCTCGCAGGAGAATAACACCCCGGCGCTTGCTTTGCAGACCATGTTCAACACCCTGGGTGCGGCAGGTGTCGTGCCGGAAAAGGACTGCATCGTGCAGGCCCAGCGCCGCAATGAGATCAGCCCTGCACTTACATTTTAAGAAAAAATGGCCCTCTCCGTCAATGCTTCGCAAAGCATGACGGAGAGGGCTGTTTTTTGTTGTTATGCCAGATCCGGCAGGATATCGGGCCAGAGGGCCTGCTCCTGCCGCAGGTCGGTGAAAACGCAGTCCAGATAGATCTTGTTCACAGCCGAGATGATGGTGCTGCGCAGGAGTTTGCGTGCATCATCAACATCCGGCTCCAGCTCGGAAAAGCTTTTGGTCAGGCCGAACACATAGGGCAGGTAGTTCTCAAGCTCATCGCAAAAGGTATCATAGGCCTGCGCGGAGGTATAATGCGCCCGCTGCATCTTGAACAGACTGTCGATGTTTTCCATGGACAGGACATTTTTAGAAACTACGATGTAGATCAGGCAGGCCAGCTGATCCCGGGTATACTTCTTTTTGATGGGGTGGCTGATGATCCCTTTCTTAACGTAGTTGCTCACCATGGAAGCGGTGAGCTCCACCCCCTGAAATGTGCGGAAACACCCGTTGACAAACTGTACACTCTGATCCAGATAAAGCCCTACGGTGGGGAGTTCTGCATACCGGGGCAGGGCAAACCCTGCGGCGCAGGCCGCAACGCGGCGGTTTGATTCTAATTTCATGCGGACAGTATACCATGTTTTGGAAATGCGGTCAACAGGAAATTAAAAACTTTTGAAATAATTCAAGAAAACAGTTGACAGGTTTTTGAAAAACTGATATAGTGATTCAAACAACAGGAAAAACTGCGGCATCCTCTGCCGCCGGAATGGAGATAAATGCTTATGAACACCAAGATCGTTGTGGATTCCTCCGCCAGCCTGTACACCTTGCAGGGCGTGGATTTTGAATGCGTTCCCCTGAAGATCATCACCGACGATGCCGAATATCTGGACAACGGCACAATGGATGCCTTGGGCATGGCCCAGACCCTGCGCACCTATAAGGGCAAGACCTCGACCTCCTGCCCCAACGTCAGCGACTGGCTGGCCGCCTACGAGGGAGCCGATGAGGTGTATGCCATCACCATCACGGGCACTCTGTCCGGCAGCTACAATGCCGCCCAGCTGGCCGCCGAGGAATACCAGCAGGAGAACCCCGGCAAGCGGGTGTTCGTGCTGGACAGCCTTTCCACCGGCCCAGAGCAGCGCCTGCTGGCCGAGCATCTGCGGGATCTGCTGGCTGAGGGCAGGGAGTTTGACGAGATCTGTGAAGAGATGCTCCGCTACCACAAGCACACCCATCTGCTCTTTTCGCTGGAGTCGCTGGCCAATCTGGCCCGCAATGGCCGCGTGAAGCCTGCCGTTGCTGCTGTGGCGCGGATGCTGGGCATCCGGGTCATCGGACAGGCAAGTGAGGCCGGAGAGCTGGATGTTCTCTGCAAGACCCGTGGTGAGCATGGTGCGCTGGAACGCATCGTGCTGGAACTCAAGGAGCACGGCTACACCAACGGCAGGCTCCATATCTCTCACTGCGGCAATCCCGCCGCCGCCGAGCGCCTGAAGCACATGGTAAAGGCTGTGTTTGATGGAGCAAAGGTGGACATCAGCGAATGCGGCGGTCTGTGCAGCTATTATGCAGAGCTGGGCGGCCTGCTGGTTGGTTATGAGGACGCGGAAGCATAAGCGAACGGCCCTCGGAAAAAATTCTGCCACGATTGAATAGGCGCTCATAGCGGGGAAAGCCGTTGTGGGCGCTTTTTTGTTTGCAAAATCTTCCGCTCTGCGCTATACTAACAGCATCAAAAATCGCCGTGGGCGGCAGGGGAGGGATACCACATGTTCAGATTGCCTATCGTCAAGTTTTTCAACCGCATCTTCAACCGTGTCACGATCACAGCGGTGCTGGTGGCTTTACAGGTGCTCTGGCTGCTCTGGGCGTTCTGGTCGTTTACGGCGGGGCGGGTCTGGCTGAACGGTGCCCTGAAGGCGCTGAGCATCCTGATCGTGCTGTATCTGGTGCGCAAGGATGAAAACAGTGCCTATAAGATCGGCTGGATCGTTCTGATCGGCCTTCTGCCCCTGCTGGGCGGCGCGCTTTATCTGGCTTTTGGCAACAAGGCCCCCGCCAAGCATCTGCGGGAGCGGATGCAGAAGGTGGAACAGGCCCATCAGACTGAGCTTGCCCAGCCCGAGGGCCAGACCGATGCACTGGATATCTCCAGCCGGAACCTGAGCCGCTATGTGGCGAAGTTCGGGCCGTATCCGGCCTGGAGGAATACCGCTGCTCACTACTTTTCCTGCGGGGAGGAGATGTATCCCCAGCTGCTGGCGGATCTGGAAAAGGCGGAAAAGTTCATCTTTCTGGAATTTTTTATCCTCCGTTCCGGCAAAATGTGGGACGGTGTGGAGCAGATCCTCCGCCGCAAGGCCGCTCAGGGCGTGGATGTGCGGCTGATCTACGATGATTTTGGCAGCCTGCTGGGCCTGCCCAGTGATTTTGTCATCCGCATGGAGAAGGCGCATATCCGCTGCATCCCTTTCAACCCGGTGGTGCCGCTGGTCTCGCTGGTGATGAACCACCGCGACCACCGCAAGATCGTGGTGGTTGACGGCAATGTGGCCTACACCGGCGGCGTGAATCTGGCGGATGAGTATATCAATGCAGAGCAGCGCTTTGGCTACTGGAAGGATGCGGCCATCCGGTTGGAAGGAGCCGCTGTCTGGAACTTTACCGTGATGTTCCTCAATGTATGGAACGCCTTCCGCCCGCAGGAGACCGATTACACCGCCTTTGCGCCCACCCGCCTGCCCGCAGTGCAGGATGGCGTGGTGCAGCCCTACGCGGACAGCCCGCTGGATGAGGAACCGCTGGCCGAGACGGTCTATCTGGACATCCTCTCTCAGGCCCAGAGATATGTTTATATCTACACGCCCTACCTGGCCGTGGGCGAGGAGATGCTGGATGCTCTGAAAAGTGCGGCCAAGCGCGGGGTGGACGTGCGTCTCATCCTGCCCGGGATCCCGGATAAGAAGCTGGTGTTCCGGCTCAGTCGCTCCTACTATCTGCCCCTGCTCAGGGCGGGTGTGCGCATTTATGAATTCACGCCCGGTTTCCTCCACGCCAAGTGCTATGTCAGTGATGACCGTGTGGCCGCGGTGGGCAGCATCAATATGGATTATCGGAGCCTGTTTCTCCATTTTGAGTGCGGAACACTGCTCTTCCATAACAGCCAGATCGCCGCTCTGCGGAAGGATGTGGAGCGCACCCTGCCGCAGTGCCGGGAAATCATGCGCTCCGACTGCCGCACCAATCTGCCGGGCACAGCACTGGACAGCTTGCTGCGGCTGCTGAGTCCGTTGATGTAAGCGGCTGCGCGCAGCACTCGGGGAACTTTTCCGCGCAAGTGAAACGGGCCATTCCATCGCCCGCCCTATTGCCTGTGGCAACAGGGTCCCACCCCAGCGGACACTTGCTTTGGAAAACTCCCGTCGGCTGCGTAATCTTACGCTCTTCTGGACATACTATGGGGCAAAGGCCCAACGGGCCGTGTGGAAAGGGAGCGTATCTATGAATCAGAACCATCGGGCTCTTTGGAGCTGTGCCATGGCGGCGGCGCTGCTGCTGACCGCCTGTGGCAAAACGAACGCCGGGTCGGGCAGCTCCGGCAGCATGAGCGGAAGCAGCGGCACATCCTCCGCACAGACCCAGACAGCGGCATGGAAAACCGGTCTGGGTGTGGTGACAGAGGCCACCGATCAGGACAGGGCAGGGAAAATTGAACTGGCAGCGGCCGCTGTCCTGCTGGATGACGAGGGGAAACTGGAGAGTGTTCTGCTGGACGAGCTGGAGGTGTCTGTTTCGGCGGACAGCACCGGCCATGTGACCCTGCCCACCGACTGGCGCACCAAGCGGCAGAAGGGGGACGATTACCCGCTGGCCGAGGTCTCTTCCCTGAAAAAGGGATGGGCGGAACAGGCGGATGCCTTTGCCAGTTACCTGATCGGCATGACCCCGGAACAGGTCTCCATGCTCAAAGTGGATAAGGATGGCAAGCCCACGGATGCCGACCTGCTGAGCGGGTGCACCATTGCAGTGGACCGTTACCGGGATGCCGTGACCCGGGCCTGCGCCAATGCCAGGGCACTGGGTGCCGCCAAGGGCGACAGGGCCGCGCTGGGCATCGAAGCGGTGAACGGGACTTCGGACATCACCGCCACCGATGACAAGGATGTGAATGCGCAGGTGGATGTGAGCATTGTGGCACTGACCACCGATGCGGATCACCGTGTAACCAGCGCCATTGCGGATATGGCTGAGCCGGCCCTGACGGTGGTGTCGGACGGCGGTGTGACAGCCCCGGACCTCGTCAAGACCAAGCTGGAGCTGGGTGAGGACTACGGGATGCGCGGCGCATCGGCGCTGGGCAAGGAGTGGTATGAGCACAGCGAGGGCTTTTGTGATGCCCTCAAGGGCAAGACCCGCACCGAGATCGCCGGGCTTTCCGGCGGCGATGCCGACCTGAAGGCTCTGTGTACCATTGACATCACCAATCTGCAAAAGGCGGCGCTGGATGCCCTGAGCTAAGGAGAAAACCCTTTTCGGTCTCGCAATCGCGCACCGGCTCTCCCGGATAGGAGGCGGTGGCATTCCGCTGCGTTTTCAGAGAAAAACCTCTCGCCGCGTCTGGCAGCTGCCGACGCGGCGATTTTATTTTGTCAAATTGCCCGCTTTGCCATGGTAAAGCGATAAAGATTTGAGCAAACTGCGAAAAATCAGTTTTCCCCCTTGCCAAATGGCAGAAAACGCGCTATTCTATAACCACAGTTTAGCGATTTAGCATGGTAAAGCAATAAAACGAAGCTGCTTTCCACTGAGGGAGGAACCGTATATGAAACGTCTTGTATCCGCATTCCTGGCCGGTGCCATGGCACTGAGCCTTGCCGCCTGCGGCGGTGCCGCTTCCACTTCCACTGCCGCATCTGCCTCGGCCTCTGCTTCCGGCAGTGCTGCCGCATCCCAGTCTGCAGGCAGCGACCTGGATTACATCAAGGGCAAGGGCAAGCTGGTCATTGGCTACACTGTTTACGAGCCCATGAACTACACCGATGCCGATGGCAACTTCACCGGTTTTGATACCGAGCTGGCCACTGCTGTCTGCGAAAAGCTGGGCGTGGAGCCGGAGTTTGTGGAGATCAACTGGGATACCAAGGTCGTGGAGCTGGATGCCAAGAGCATCGACTGCATCTGGAACGGCATGACCCTGACCGATGACATCATGCAGAACGCCGCTACCACCAAGGCTTATGCAAAGAATGCACAGGTGGTCGTTGTGAAAGATGGCACCGATTATACCTCTACCGCTGACCTGGTGGGTAAGACCGTGGTCGCCGAGGCTGGTTCCGCCGGTGAGGCCGCCATTGAGGGAGACGAGAACCTGGCACAGGCTGATTACGTTTCCAAGAGCGTTCAGACCGACTGCCTGATGGAAGTTGCCGCAGGCACTGCCGATGCCGCTGTACTTGACCTGACCCTGGCCAACGCCATGATCGGTGAGGGCACTGACTATGCCGACCTGAAGATCGTGGACGAGCTGAACGCCGAGGAGTACGGCGTGGCATTCCGCAAGGGCAGTGATGCTGCCGCTGCTGTGGATGAGGCCTTTGATGCACTGAAGGCCGATGGTACCATGCAGGCATTGGCCGATAAGTACGATCTGGCACTGGCTGACTGAATTTGTTGAACAACTCCTTCCGTCATCGCTATGCGATGCAACCTCCCTCGGTGAGGGAGGCTTTTTGTTGCCGATGCGTGAAAGGCTCCCAAGCAGAGGAAACTTTCACCGACGGTGATGGAAGGGAATATGGATTCTGAATAAAAAAGGTGTGTTTTTGTGTCTGTGATTCTTATGCGCCTGTCTGGCGCGTTCCTGCTCAATTGTGAGCTCTTTGCCCTGACACTGCTGTTTGCACTGCCGCTGGGGCTGGTGGTCTCGTTTGGCTCCATGAGCCGCTGCAAGCCGCTGGCCGGGGTGGTCAAGACCTTTGTCTGGATCATCCGCGGCACCCCGCTGATGCTGCAGATCATTGTGATCTATCTGGGCCCCGGCCTGCTGGGCATGAACAACCCCTGGCCCTCCGGCTCCGGCGGACGGATGGTGGCGGCGGTGGTGGCCTTTGCCATCAACTATGCCTGCTATTTTTCTGAGATCTACCGCGGCGGCATTGAAGCAGTGCCCAAGGGGCAGACTGAGGCCGGGCAGGTGCTTGGCATGACCAAAACACAGATCTTTTTCAAGGTGACCTTGCTTCAGGTCGTCAAGCGCATCCTGCCCCCCATGGGCAACGAGATCATCACGCTGGTCAAGGATACCTCGCTGGCAAACACCATTGCCAACAAGGAAATCATTATGATGGCCAAGGAGTATAGCGCAAAGGGCCTGATCTGGCCGCTGTTCTCCACCGCGCTCTTCTTCCTGGTGTTTGTGGGCGCACTGACCATCCTGTTCAACTGGGCTGAAAAAAAGCTCGATTATTTCCGCTGCTAAGGAGGCAGATAGATTATGGCGTTGCTCGAAGCTTCCGGTATCGGGAAAAATTTTGGCGAGACCCATGTGTTGAAGGACATCTCCCTGGATCTGGAGCAGGGTGAAGCGCTGGCGATCATCGGCTCGTCCGGTTCCGGCAAAACAACTTTGCTGCGCTGCCTGAACTTTCTGGAACGGCCTGACACGGGTGTGATCAAGGTGAACGGCGAGACCATGTGGGATGCCGCCGACCCTGCCACCCAGAAGGAAAGCGAGATCCGTAAAAAGCGGCTCCATTTCGGTCTGGTGTTCCAGAACTTCAACCTGTTCCCGCAGTACACGGCTTTACAGAACGTGATGCTGGCAGGAGAACTGCTGGCAAAGGAACGTCCGGAATATCAGGCAAACAAAAAGGCCATCCACGCGGAGCTGGAACAGCAGGCGAGAGAACTGCTGGCGCAGATGGGCCTTTCGGAGCGGGCCGGTCACTACCCGCATCAGCTCTCCGGCGGCCAGCAGCAGCGTGTGGCCATTGCCCGCGCGCTGGCGCTTCACCCGGATATCCTCTGCTTTGATGAGCCCACCAGCGCCCTTGACCCGGAGCTGACCGGCGAGGTGCTGAAGGTCCTGCGTGATCTTGCTGACCGCAAGACCACGATGATCATTGTCACCCATGAGATGCACTTTGCCCGCGATGTGGCCGACCGCATCCTGTTCATGGATGGCGGCGTGGTCGTGGAAGAAGGCCCGGCCAAACAGCTCATCGACCACCCCCGGGAAGAGCGTACCAGACAGTTCCTCGCACATTATTCAGAATGAGGAGACCCCGCCTTCGGACAATGCCGGAACAGGTTTCTGGAGCATTCTGTTCCAGCTGCTGAAGCATCTGGCCGGGAAGTACTGAAAAATTTGAAAAAACCTCTTGAAAATTCATCGCAACCTGATATAATACCCACATGAACAAAAACGTCCTGCCCATTGCGCGGCAGGGCGTTTTTGTCGGAAAAAATTCGTGTGATAAGGTCTGTGATGCTTTCCAAAGGAGGAACGTGCGTATGACGAAAGATATGACGCAGGGCAGCCCACTCAAGCTGATCCTTGCCTTTGCGGTGCCGCTGATGCTGGGCAGCCTGTTCCAGCAGTTCTATAATCTGGCGGATACCATCATCGTGGGCCGCTTTGTGGGCGTGGAAGCGCTGGCGGCAGTCGGCAGTGTGGGCGGTCTGAACTATCTGGTGCTGGGCTTTGTCAATGGCATTGCCTGCGGTTTTTCCATCCCCATCTCGTGGACATTCGGTGCGAAAGACTATGTGGAGATGCGCCGCTACACCGCCAATGCCGTCTGGCTGAGTGTCTTTTTTGCCGCAGTGCTTACCGTGGTCACGGTGGCCATGACCCGTTCCATTCTGGTCTGGACCAATACCCCGGACAACATCATTGATCTGGCGGACATCTACATCCGCACCATCTTTATCGGCATCCCCTTCACCCTACTGTATAACATGACCAGCGCCCTGATGCGCGCTCTGGGCGACAGCAAGCGGCCCCTGTACTTCCTGCTGGTGGCAAGTTTTCTAAACATCGGGCTGGATCTGCTCTGCATCATCGTCTTCAAGATGGGTGTGTTCGGTGCGGCATTCGCCACCGTGTTCAGCCAGGCAGTAGCCGGTCTGGGCAGCCTGTGGTACATCCTCAAGCATTATAATGAGCTGCGCTGGAACAAAGAAGAAGGCCACCTGAGCAGACAGCACTGTGTCAAGCTGTGCGGCATGGGCATCCCCATGGGTCTGCAGTGCAGCATTACGGCCATCGGTTCCGTTGTGCTGCAGGGTGCAGTCAATGGTCTGGGCAGTGACATCGTGGCAGCACAGACTGCAGGCGGCAAGGCGGCACAGTTCCTGTCCGTCCCGCTGGAGAGCATTGGCACGGCCATGACCACCTACGCCAGCCAGAACATGGGTGCTCACGACCTGAACCGTGTGAACAAGGGTGTGAACACCGCTCTGGGCATCGGCTGTGTGTACAGTGTGGCATCCTTCCTGATCCTGCGCGTGCTGGATAAGGCTTTGATCGGCCTGTTCCTTGAGAGCAGCCAGACCGAGATCATGGCCAACGCCCAGAGCTTCATCTTCTGGAACAGCGTGTTCTATATCCCGCTGGCGGTCCTTATCATTTACCGCTACACCATTCAGGGTCTGGGTTATTCCAGCCTGGCCATGTTTGCCGGTGTGGCAGAGATGATCGCCCGTGCTCTGGTGGGCTTCCTGTTCGTGCCGCTGTGGGGCTATTTTGCCGCCTGCATTGCAAACCCGGTGGCCTGGTTCTTTGCCTGCTTCTTCCTGATCCCGGCGTATATCGTTGTGTTCCGGAAGCTGAAACAGGAAAAAGCAAGACCGCACGCAAACTTGTAAAAATTGAGCCGCTCTTTTGCGAAACCGCAGAAGGGCGGCTCTTTTGTTGCCTAGTAGGGGAGGCCTTGGCGAAGAGGGAAAGCCTCACACAACGCCAAAGCTGAGAGGCTGTATAGAGCAGGGCCTGCCCAATTCCTTTACAAATAACACCAAAACGATTATACTATAAATAATTATGTCACAAGGGGGTGAGGAGCATGGAGCTGGAACAGATCGAGGGAACGGTGGAGGACATTATCTACGAGAACCCGGACAACGGCTACACGGTGTTTGAAATTTCCGGCGGCGGCACGGTCACCGTGGTGTGCGGGATCGTGGGCGAGCTCCATGCGGGCGAGAGCGTGGTCTGCCGCGGTAAATATGAGAACCACGCCACCTATGGCCGCCAGTTCCACGCCCAGGAGTGCGAGACCGATATGCCGAAGGATCTGGAAGCGGTATACGCCTTCCTTGCCAGCGGCTCCCTGCCTTACATCGGGGCGCGCACGGCCAATAAGATCATCGACAAATTCGGCGCGGCGGCGCTGGAAGTGATCGCCAACGACCCCGCCCAGCTCACCCTGATCCCCGGCATCTCGGCAGACAAGGCCGACCGCATCCAGCAGGAGTTCAAGCGGATGTTCGGAATGCGGGAACTGATCGCCTATCTGGCGCAGTTCGAGATCAGCCCCCGCCGCGCCATGGAGGTGTTCCGCGTCTTTGGCCCCAGTGCCATGCAGGCCATCTCCCAGAACCCTTATCTGCTCTGTGGGGAACCCCTGCAGCTGGATTTCCGCCATGCGGACAGCATTGCACAGTATTACCACATGGAAGGGGACTGTACCCAGCGGCTGGAAGCAGCGCTTCTGCGCACCCTGCGCCACAACGCGGGCAACGGCCACACCTGCCTGCCCCGTGCGCAGCTGCTGGACACGGCATCCCACTTCATCCAGCAGCCGCCCGAAAAGCTGGCCCGTGCGCTGGACCACTGCATTGAGACCGGGCAGCTTGGCGTAAAGATGCTGGAGGCGGTGCCGTATATCTATCTGCCTGACCTGCTGGAAGCAGAACAGGCCATTGCCGACCGGCTGACCCTGCTGGCGAAGCGGGAAAAGCAGACGGTGCGGGATCTTGATAAAAACATCCAGGTGCTGGAGCTGACCCAGGGCTTTGCCTATGCGCCCCTGCAGCGGGAAGCCATCCGCAAGGCCATGACCGAAAACTGCCTTGTGCTGACCGGCGGCCCCGGCACCGGTAAGACCACCACGGTCAACGCCATCCTGCAGCTGCTGGAACATCAGGCCGACCGGGTGGCGCTTTGTGCCCCCACGGGCCGTGCGGCCAAACGGCTGAGTGAACTGACCGGCCGCAAGGCCTCTACCATCCACCGCCTGCTGGAGGTGGACTACTCCGGCGGTGTGGTCAGCTTCATCCACAATGACAAGAACCTGCTCAAATGCGATGTGGTCATTCTGGATGAGATGAGTATGGTGGATGTGAAGCTGTTTCAGGCGCTCATTGCAGCCCTGCGGTACAGCTGCCGCATTATTATGGTGGGCGATGCCGACCAGCTGCCCAGCGTGGGGCCCGGCAACATTCTGGGCGAGGTCATCCGCTCCGGGCTGGTGCCCACCGTCTGCCTGAACGAGATCTTCCGGCAGGCCAAACGCAGCCTCATTGTGGAGAACGCCCACCACATTATCAGCAGTGAGCCGCTGCAGAAGGGCGGTAAGACAGACGATTTCTTCTTTCTGGAATCGGACGGCGATGCGGCGCAGAAACTGGTGTGCGATCTTGTTACCACCCGTCTGCCCCGGAGTTATGGCTTTGACCCTGTCCGGGATATTCAGGTGCTCTGCCCCACCAAGCTGGGACCCACCGGCACCCAGGCGCTGAATGTAGAGCTGCAGAACCTGCTCAACCCGGAGCAAAAGGGTAAACCCCAGCTCCAAAGCGCCTCCCGGGTGTTCCGGGTGGGCGATAAGGTGATGCAGGTGCGGAACAACTACGAGATCGTCTGGAACCGCATTGGCGGGGAGCAGGGCGTGGGAGCCTATAACGGTGATATCGGCATTGTGGAATCCATCAACATGCGCGACCGCTCCATGGTGGTGCGGATGGATGACCGCCGCCTGCTCTACCCGGCGGAAAACCTGAACGAGCTGGAGATCGCCTACGCCATCACGGTGCACAAGAGCCAGGGCAGCGAGTTCCCGGCGGTGGTGCTGCCGGTGGCGCAGGTGCCGCCAAGGCTCTGCTACCGCAACCTCTTCTACACCGGCGTGACCCGCGCCCGCAAATTGTGCATCGTGGCCGGGCGGCGGGATGTGGTGAACCGGATGATGTCCAATGTCCGGCAGAACCTGCGGTACAGCGGCCTGTGCGAATTGCTGAAAGAGAATCTGCCGCCGGAACAGATGGCGGCGGAATAACCTCTCAGGCGCTTTGCGTCAGCTCCCCTAATGGGGGAGCCAGGCTGCTGGCTTGCCTCTCCTACTAGGAGAGGTTTGGTCTATACTTTTTTACTGGCTTATGCTACAATATAAATTGATTTGATTTCCCGCCCGAACGGGCATTTACGATAGAAAACAGGGGAGCAGAGAAAGGAACGTTTCATTATGGCACAGAATGACATCGGCATCGATCTGGGCACAACGACCATTATCATTGCACAGGCAGGGCAGGGGGTCGTGCTCAACCAGCCCAGCGTGGTGGCAATGGATACCCGCAAGAACTCCGTGCTGGAGGTGGGCGACAAGGCCCTGGCCATGGTAGGCCGCACCCCCAACTATATTTCCGCCATTTTCCCGCTGAAGGACGGTGTCATCAGCGACCACACCATGACCCGGGAGCTGATCTGCCGGTTTGTGAATCAGGTGTACAGCTCCCACATGGTCAAGCCCCGGGTGGCTGTCTGCGTGCCCGCTGCCATCACCGGCATTGAGAGTGATGCCGTGGTGGAGGCCGTGATGGCCGCCGGTGCCCGTCAGGTCTACCTGATCGATGAGCCCATTGCCGCTGCACTGGGTTCCGGCATCGACATCACCCAGCCCGATGGCCGGATGATCATTGATATCGGCGGCGGCACCACCGATATCGCTGTCCTGTCTCTGGGCGGCAAGGTCAAGGCCACCAGTGTCCGTGTGGCGGGCAACCACTATGATGACGAGATCCTGAAGCATGTCCGCAACAAGTTCAGCATTGCCATCGGCCAGCGTACCGCAGAGCAGCTGAAAAAGAACGTCGCCTGCTGCCCCCAGAAGGCTGATTTTGACGAGACGATGGAGGTGAAGGGCCGCAGCCTGCTGACCGGCCTGCCCATCAAGGTGAATGTTTCCACCAGCGACCTCTACGAGCCTGTGATGATGCTGAGTGAGCAGATCGGCACTGCCGCCCATCAGGTGCTGGAAAAGACCCCGCCCGAGCTGGCAGGCGATATCTTCCGCAATGGTGTGGTGCTGACCGGCGGCGGCGCACAGCTGCACGGCCTGCCCGAATACCTGAGCCAGGAGCTCAAGGTGGATGTGACCGTCTCGCCCGATCCCGTGAACTGCGTGGCGTTGGGCACCGCCATGAGCCTGGGCCTGAACGATAAGCTGGAGACCGGCTTCCTGGATGCGACCCCCCGCATGGGCCGCCGTTAACCGGGGCCCTGACCCGGCTCGTTAAGAAATTGGAAAAGTTGCAACAAAATTTTGTTCATACTTGTTGAATCGGGTCGGGAAATATTGTATAATATTGTCAAATCGCTTTTTGCGCGCCGGGGCCTGCTCCGGAGTGCGGAGTAAATTATTATTAGGAGGAAGACCATGAATCTGGGTTCTGATGTGGTTATCACCATTACCGGTATCGTGCTGGTGTTTGCCATCCTCATCCTGCTGATGCTCATCATCACGCTGGAAGGCAAGATCTTCGACGGTATGGCCGCCAAGAAGAAGGCAGCCAAGGAGCCTGCTGCTCCCAAGGCTGCCGCAAAGCCCGCTGCCCCCGTACAGCAGGCTGCTCCCGCCCCTGTGGTGGAGGAAGGCATTCCCGGCGATGTGGTTGCCGCAATTATGGCTGCCATCCATGCCATGGGCAATGGCAAGTACACCCTGAAGGCCGTGCGCCGTGCTGCAAATGGCTGGAGCAAGGCTGGTGTCAACGACACCACCGCACCTTTTTAACACAGGAGGAAAAACATGACACAGTTTATCGATACTCTGGTCGGTATTTTCCAGAGTTCCGGCTTTGCACGGTTCGGTGAGCCGGGCGGCTACCTCTACGCGATTATGATCTGCGTGGGCTGCTTCCTGCTGTACCTGGCCATCGTGAAGGAATTTGAGCCCCTGATCCTGCTGCCCATGGCATTCGGCATGATCCTTGCCAACCTGCCCGGCAGCGGCGTTATCCACATGCAGTACTTCGTTGGTGATGGTCTCGAGCACCCGATGTGGATCGAGATCCTGAACAACGGCGGTCTGGCCGATATGCTTTATATGGGTGTCAAGCTGGGCATTTACCCCCCGCTGATCTTCCTGGGCATCGGTACCATGACCGACTTCGCCCCCCTGATCTCCAACCCCAAGAGCCTGCTGCTGGGCGCTGCCGCTCAGTTCGGTATCTTTGGTACTTACATGGGCGCTCGTCTGCTGGCTGCTACCGGCATTGTGGACTTCACCCAGAAGCAGTCCGCTGCAATCGCCATCATCGGTGGTGCAGACGGCCCCACCGCCATCTTCGTTACCTCCCGTCTGGCACCTGAGCTGCTGGGCAGCATCGCCGTTGCGGCGTACAGCTACATGGCTCTGGTGCCCGTGATCCAGCCGCCCATTATGAAGGCGCTCACCACCAAGAAAGAGCGCACGGTCGTGATGAAGCAGCTGCGCACCGTGTCCAAGACCGAGAGGATCATCTTCCCCATCATGGTCACCATCATTGTTTCTCTGATCGTTCCCGATGCAGCCGTTCTGGTCGGTATGCTGATGCTGGGCAACCTGATGAAAGAGTCCGGCGTTGTGGATCGTATCCAGAAGACTGCCGGCAATGAACTGATGAACATCATCATCATTTTCCTGGCTCTGTCTGTTGGCTGCACCACCTCTGCAAACACCTTCCTGAACAGCCGCACCCTGTTCATCATCGTGCTGGGCCTCATCGCATTCTCCTTCGGCACTGCTGCCGGTGTTCTCTGCGGCAAGGTCATGTATATCCTGACCGGCGGTCAGGTCAACCCCCTGATCGGTTCCGCTGGCGTTTCCGCTGTGCCTATGGCTGCCCGTGTTTCTCAGAAGGTCGGCCAGAGCGAGAACCCCTCCAACTTCCTGCTGATGCACGCCATGGGCCCCAACGTCGCTGGCGTTATCGGTTCCGCAGTTGCTGCCGGTATCCTGATCAACATCTTCGGCTAAGCTTTATCTGAACACTGCCGCCCCTCCTGTGCTGTACAGGAAGGGCGGTTTTTTATGTACAACCCTCTTGAATTGTGATATACTTATAAAGTAAGTGATTTTATAGAAGAACAGGTGAAACAATGGCAGCAAGTCTCCAACAGGAATTCTGCGCTCTGCGCGATACCTATATTGAAAAGCAGTTTGGCCGCCTGAACGATATGCAGCGGCAGGCGGTATTTACCACCGACGGCCCGCTGCTCATTCTGGCCGGTGCAGGCAGCGGCAAGACCACTGTTCTGGTCAACCGTATCGCAAACCTGATTCGGTTTGGCTCAGCCCATGGCTCTGACTGGACCCCCCGTGAGGTGACCGAGGATGATGTCAAGGCCCTGAAAACGGCAATTATGACCGGCACCGATGCGCCCGCCTGGCTGGACGGGATGCTGCGGCAGAACGCTGTCCGCAGTTGGAACGTGATGGCCATCACCTTTACCAACAAGGCGGCAGGGGAGCTGAAAGAGCGTCTGCGCAATATGCTGGGCGGCGAAGAGGGGGACGAGGTGTTTGCCTCCACCTTCCACTCGGCCTGTGTGCGCATCCTGCGCCGCTGGGCAGAATCCATCGGCTACCCCCGCAGCTTTACCATCTATGATACCGATGACTCCCAGCGCGTGATGAAGGCGGTCTATAAGGAACTGAATGTAGATGACAAAGCTATTAAAATTAAGAAGGCTTCAAATCAAATTGGCAGGTGGAAAGATCAACTCATTAGTCCGGAAAAAGCAGTTAGTTGTTCAATTGGAAATTTTGAAGAACAAAAAATTGCACAAATTTATGTGTCTTATCAAAAAAAACTTCGTGAAGCAGGTGCGTTCGATTTTGATGATTTGATTTATTGTACTGTGCAATTGTTGGAAGAACATTCGGAAGTACGAGAATTTTATCAAAACAAATATCGCTATTTGTTAGTGGATGAATATCAGGATACTAGTATAGCACAATTCAGACTAGTGAGTTTGCTGACTGGGCCAGAGCAGAATATTTGTGTCGTTGGTGATGATGACCAGAGTATTTATAGTTTCCGTGGTGCAACGGTTGAGAATATCCTGAAATTTGAAAAAATTTATCCGCGCACAAAAACGATACGCCTCGAGCAAAATTATCGTTCTACATCTAATATCCTAAACGCTGCGAACTGTGTCATTCAGCATAATATTGAACGCAAGGGCAAGACTTTGTGGACCAAAAACGGTGATGGCGATAAGGTGCAAGTATATGTTGCTGAAGATGAGCAGGACGAAGCAGCACATATTGCAGAAATCATTGGTGAGCATATTAAACAGGGCGGTCACTTATCAGACCATGCGATTCTTTATCGCACCAATGCATCTTCGACACCTATTCAGATGTATTTCACACGTGCTGGCATTTCACATAAGATTGTCGGAGGAATGAGATTTAACGATAGGAAGGAAATCAAAGATATCCACTCCTATATGTCTATCGTTGCAAATTCAAAAGATAATATCCGTCTGCGCCGCATCATCAACGAGCCTGCCCGGAAGATCGGCAATACCACCGTCGATGTGATCGCTGACCTTGCCGCCCAGCAGGGAATCAGTATGCTGGAAGTCATCTCCAACGCGGATGCTTACGCCAAACTCAGCCGTGCCATTATGCCGCTGCTGAAATTCTGGCAGATCTACGAAAAATTGCAGGAGTCGCTGGAAACAAAAACTTTGTACGAATTTGCAATGGATGTTATCGAGTTGACAGGCTATAAAGCTATGCTAGAGGCAGATGCAGCAAAGGGTCAAGAGGATGCAGCAGATCGTATTCAAAACTTGGGCAATTTGGTCAACAATGTAAAAAATTACTGCGACCAGCACGGTGAAGAAGCTACGTTACAGGGCTATTTGGAAGATGTTGCGTTGATTAGTGATATCGATAGCTATAATGAGAGTGACGATCAAGTTGTTTTAATGACAGTTCATTCGGCTAAGGGATTGGAGTTCCCGTATGTGTTCCTGATTGGAATGGAAGAAAGTGTTTTTCCGTATTTCTTCATGGGGAAAGAATACGAAACTAACATGGAAGAGGAACGACGGCTGGCGTATGTAGCAATTACGCGAGCAAAAAAAGAACTCTATATTTCTAGAAGCCAGTACAGACAACTTTGGGGAAGAACAAGCCGCAATGAGCCAAGCCGCTTTCTGCGCGAGATCGAGCCTGAGTATATAGAAGAGACCCGCAGCCCGGCGTTGGAACGTCGTTCTTCCATGGGATGGGGTTCCGGTTACAGTGATACCGTTCCCGGCGGGGCCTCGGGCTACTCCGGCGCGTCCGGCTGGGGCCGCAATTCCAGCAGCTTCGGCGGCCGCACCGGCGGCAGCTACCTCAACCGTGAATACAATGCCTCTGAGCGCGGTGGCTTCGGCTCCGGTTATGCAGGCCGTGGCAGCAGTGCTTCCGGGTTTGGCAGCGGAAGCAGCGCCCCGCGCGCGTCCGGCTCCTCCGGTTTTGGTGTGGGCTATGGCCGCCCCGCGGCCCCCAAGGCAGCGTCCAAACCCGTGAGCTTTCCGGGGAGCCCGGCAACTTCCCGCCCGGCACCCACCGGCCCAAAGCATTACGAGGTGGGCGACATTGTGGAGCACAAGGTCTTTGGCCGGGGCAGGGTGCTGGCGGTCAAGGCCGCTGCCGGAGACCAGATCGTGGAGATCAACTTTGAAAAGGTCGGCGTGAAGAAAACCATGGCAAATTTTGCGCCGCTGACGAAAATCACGGAGGAATGAGAAAACTATGATGACCGTTCGATTGATCGCATATACCCCGGAACCGGAAAAGGTGGTGGCGGCAGCGGCCAAGCTCTGCTACTCCGATGCCCATATCACCGACCTACTGGACGGCCTGACCGAGGAGAAAACGGCCAAGTTCCTGACCATGCTCAGCGACTTGGGCCATGCCAGCCCCATTGAACATGCCAGCTTCACCTTTGGCATTGAGGGCGTGAGCCGCACCCTGCTGGCCCAGATCACCCGGCACCGCATCGCATCCTTCAGTGTCCAGAGCCAGCGGTATGTCCGGCTGGACGACTTCCATTATGTCATCCCGCCGGAGATCGAGGCCATCCCTGAGGCAAAGGCAGCCTTTCTTGAGAGCATGGATGAGGATGCGAAGCGTTACCTGGACCTTGCAAAAAAACTGGAGGACGGCCACACTGCCCGCCTGATGGCAGAGGGGATGCCCGAAAAGCAGGCCCGCGCCAAGGCCTCCAAACAGGCCAACGAGGATGCCCGCTTTGTGCTGCCCAACGCCTGCGAGACGAAGATGGTCGTGACCATGAACGCCCGCAGTCTGCAGAATTTTTTCCATCTGCGCTGCTGCTCCCGCGCTCAGTGGGAGATCCGTCAGCTGGCTGAGGAGATGTTCCGGCTGGTCTACCCGGTGGCACCCCATATCTTTGCCAAGGCCGGTCCGGCCTGTGTCAGCGGCCCCTGCCCTGAGGGCAAGATGTGCTGCGGCAGAACTGCCGAAGTCCGCGCAAAGTATGAGGCCATCAAGCAGGAGGCTGGTGTATGAGCAAAGGCAAGCTGATCGTTCTGGAAGGGCTGGACGGCAGCGGCAAGGGCACGCAGGCCAAGCTGCTGGCAAAGCACCTGACGGTGACGGATCATCTGGTAAGAGAGATCACCTTCCCGGATTATGACAGTGATTCCAGTGCGCTGGTCAAGATGTATCTGGCCGGGCAGTTTGGCGACAAGCCTGACGATGTCAACGCCTACGCGGCATCCAGCTTTTATGCCGTGGACCGCTATGCGGGGTATAAGTCGGACTGGGGCAAGTTCTACGAGGAAGGCGGCATCCTGATCGCTGACCGCTACACCACCTCCAATGCCGTGCATCAGTGCTCGAAGCTCCCGCCGGAGCAGTGGGACACATTCCTGCAGTGGCTCTTTGACTATGAATACCACCTGCTGGGCCTGCCTGCACCGGATAAGGTGATCTATCTGCAGGTTGACCCGGCGGTGAGCCAGCGGCTGATGACTGCCCGCTACCATGGCGACGAGACCAAAAAGGATGTCCATGAAAAGGACACCGAATATCTGGCCCGCAGCCGCCGGGCGGCAGAATACTGTGCCGCACACCTCGGCTGGGATACCGTCCACTGCACGGCAGGGGAGAAGATGCGGAGCATTGAGGATATTCAGGAAGAGGTCAGAACTCTTGCTCTCGCTGTTATTTGAAACAAAAGGAGGCATCCTATATCATGTACCGTTTGATGCAGCCGTCCGATTGGGCGGAGGTGCTGGCCCTGTGGCAGGCCCAGCGCGGCGACACGGAGGAGTTTATCCGTGGCGCTGTGGAGCGCTTTGCCGGGGTGCAGAATGTCTACGTCGCGGAGGAAAACGACCACATTGAGGCTGTGGCACTGGCTGTGCCGGTGACCCTGCAGGGCCGCCCGGGCAGCTATCTGTTCGGTCTGTGCGGGCAGGGCAGCCTGCTCCTTGCGGGCCTGGTGGATACCCTGTGCGCCCAGCAGAAACTGCGGGGCGCAGGCTTTGTGGTGGCAGTGCCCACCAGCCCGGAACAATCAACGCTGCTGCAGGATAAAGGCTTCCAGAAAGCCTTTGCCCTGCGCTGCCTGCCCCGGGAGGTGGAGCGCAACCTGTGGAGCCAGGCGGAATTCGATTCCGTGACGGCGAAAAAACTCTGCGAGCTGCGGGCAAAATACTGGCCCGACACCGTTCAGCTGCCGCCGGAGCAGATGGGGGAAGTTCTGCGGGACCTGTATTCCCGTGGCGCGACCATCGTATCCAGTGAGCAGGGCTACGGCATCTATTTCCGCAGGGAGGATACCCTTTACTTTGTGGAGATGATGGCGGAAAACGACCGTGCCGCCGAGGTGCTGATGGAAGCCGCCCGGGAGAAAGAGGTCATTGTGGAAAAGGCTGTCATCACGGTGGGAGCTGCCCAGAATCTGTTCCTGGGCGAGGGAACCCGGCAGGAGTATGGCCTCATCCGCTTTGAAGGAGAACCTTTTGATGTTTCGGAGAGCTACATGCGTCTGATGATGGACTGAAAGGAACGTGGATATGGCAGAGAAACACCAGAAAAAGAAAAAAGGCAGTGTGCTGAAGATCCTGTTGGCCGTGCTGTTGCTGCTGGTACTGACAGTCGGTGCAGCAGGTGTGTTTGCGTATAACGAGATCAACGGCAATGGAGGAAAGCCCGGTGCAGAGGTGACCGTCAGCATCCCCCAGGGCAGCGGCGTTGCTGCCATCGCAAAGGAGCTGAAGGAGGCTGGAGTGATCCGTTCGGCCTATCTGTTCCGCTGGTATGTGGGGCACAAGGGTGCCGCCGGAAAACTGCAGTACGGTGATTTTACGCTGCAAACCGGCGGATATTCCTACGATGGCCTGATCGCAGAGCTGTCTGCGTATGCCAAGGCGGATTCGGTGCGTCTGACTTTCCCGGAGGGAACCACTGCCATTGCCATTGCCCGGAAAATGGAGGAAGCCGGTCTGTGTACTGCCGAGGAGTTTCTGGAAGAAGCCAACACCGGAGATTTCAGCGAGTACACCTTCTGGCAGTATGTCCCGGACGATGCCGATGCCCCCAATCGCTTTATGAAGTGTGAGGGCTACCTCTTTCCGGACACCTATGAGTTTTTGACGGACGATACCGTGCATCATTATGTTGCAACGTTCTATGCACACTTCGATAAGCAGTTTACGGACGAGATGTACAGGGAACTGGAAAAGCAGGAGCTGACCCTGCCCGAGGTCATTACACTGGCCTCTTTTGTGCAAGAGGAAGCGGGCAACGATCAGGATTCCAATGTGGCGCAGGTGTTCCGCAACCGTCTGGCCGAGGGATCGCCCTACCCCAAGCTCCAGAGCAACACCTCCAGCTATGTTCAGAGTGACGAGGACAACAACTACCTCTGGAACTGGGTGGCCCCCTACTACGGCGGGTGGGACAACATCCCGCAGGGCATCCTTGAGGAATATGACACCTACACCTGTGAGGGCCTGCCCGCCGGGCCCATCTCGAACCCGGGCCTTGCCGCGATCCAGGCTGCTCTGGCACCTCAGTGTGATGAGGAAGTCAGGGACTGCTATTTCTTTGTTACGGACCTTTCCGGCCACTACTATTACGCCAAGACCTATGCTGAACATCAGGCCAACTGCCGGAAAGCGGCTGAAGTCAATCAGAGTTTGAAGAAGTAAGTCCCTCTCAGTCCGCTATGCTGAAAGCTCTCCCAAGGGGAGTTCCAATTGCAGCTCCGGAGTCAGGTTTGCAGAAACCGATCCGATGAGGCGGCATCGCGTCAGCGATGACAGAGAGGGTGTTAAAAAGAGAGGACGATTTTATGTTACAGATCCCGGAACTGCTGGCCCCGGCAGGCGACTTGGAGCGCCTGCGTTATGCCATCAACTATGGAGCAGATGCTGTTTATTGCAGCCTGCCGGAGTTCGGTATGCGGTCGGCTCCTGCCAATTTTACGCCGGAGCAGCTGACCGAGGGTGTGATCTATGCCCATGCCCGCGGCCGCAAGGTCTATCTGACTATGAACACGCTGCCCACCAATGAGGAAGCTGACCGCCTGCCCGAAGCCATCAAGGCTGCTGCTGCCGCCGGTGTGGATGCCTTTATCGTGGCCGATCTGGGTGTGCTGGAAGCCTGTAAGCAGTTCGCCCCGGAGATCGATGTCCACATGTCCACCCAGACCGGCATCACCAACTGGGCCGCCGCGCGTGCCGCTTACAACATGGGTGCAAAGCGTGTGGTGCTTGCCCGTGAGATGAGCCTGCAGGATATCGCCACCCTGCGCGATAAGACCCCGCCGGAGCTGGAGATCGAGGCGTTTGTCCACGGTGCCATGTGCATGAGCATTTCGGGCCGGTGCCTGCTCTCCAATTACATGGCAGGCCGGGATGCCAACCGGGGCCAGTGCGCCCAGCCCTGCCGCTGGAAGTATTACCTGAGCGAGGAGACCCGCCCGGGCCAGCTGTATGAGATCGGCGAAAATGAGAACGGCAGCTATATCCTCAATGCAAACGATCTATGTACCGCTCCCTTCATCGACCTCATCTGCAAGGCAGGTGTGGACAGCCTGAAGATCGAGGGCCGCGCCAAGACGTTCTACTATGTCGCCAGCGTCACCGCCGCCTACCGCAAGGCTCTGGATCAGTATCTGGCCGACCCTCTCAACGATAACTTTGAGCTGAGCGATGACGTTCTGGTCGAGCTGACCCGTACCAGCCACCGGCACTACTCCCCGGGCTTCTACTTTGGCCGCGAGCAGGCCCGTCAGGCAACCGATAGCGCTACTTATATCCGTGAGTGGGAGTTTGTGGGCACTGTGGAAAGCTGGGAGAATGGTGTTGCCTCCTGCCAGCAGCGCGGCAAATGGAGCCTTGGGGACACGCTGGAGGTGCTCTGCCCGGATGGCCGCAGCATCCCGCTGCACCCGGAGTGGATCAAAAACGAGGCAGGGGAGAGCGTGGAATCCACCCCCCACGCCATGGAAAAGTACACCATCCCCACCCCGGAGCTGCCCCCCATGAGTCTGCTTCGCCGGAAGGTAGAAACTCTTGACAAATGATTCCAGAAGCAGTAAAATAATAAAGTCAAAATGAACGATGTCCTCTGGCTCTAGTGGTCAGAGGACAGTTGAGGGCTCGTAGCTCAGTTGGGATGAGCGTTCGGTTCGCATCCGAAAGGTCGAGGGTTCGACTCCCTTCGAGTCCATACAGCAGAAAACCGCTCTGTCGTAGCTATACGGCAGGGCGGTTTTCTTGTTTGTAGTTCTAGGAGACGGTGAAGATTATTCTGACTGATCTGGAGCCGACTCAAAGGTGGAAAATTACTGCTCTTCAAACCTTGAAAGTGCTAGAAATCAAGGTTTCATGCGGGTTAATGCCGTGATACATTCGGTATGACTTTCATTGTCCAAACACAGATCAATATCGCTTTCAACGATAGGCAGTCGGAATTTGATGGATTTGAGCCACTGACCGTTGGGCTGACGCTCCGGGTAGATCTGAATTTCAGAAATCAGATGTTCCATCAGCTTTTTGCGTTCAAGGGGATTCATAACATTGTAAAGCTTTTCAAAGCAGATGAGAACCTTGTAAATGTTGTCGCCGGTAATTTTATCCGTTTCGATAGCCTGCTTCTTTGCCCGGGCATCCATCAGGTTGTTTTCTGCTTCCTCGATTTTATCGTACATCCTGTAAAGCCGCTCGTCAAGGTCAGATTTGCGGATGATGTAATGGCGCTCATCCGGGTCAAGTGTGTCGATCTCCTCCATAATTTTGGACTTGATGGAATAATACTGCCGCAACTGCTTTTCAGCGGCAGTAATTTCCTGTTCAATGGCAGTGGTGTCCACTTTGCTGTTGATCTTCTCCTGCATCATAGCGGCAAACTTTGGATTGCTGACCAGTTTGATGATAACCTCAACCACGGCGTTGTCCAGAACCTCTTCCTGAATTTGCTTGTTGAAATCGCATTTTTTCCCACGTTGCATCTTGCGGTGCTTGCAACTGTAATAAGAGAAAGATTTATAAGGTGTGCCATCTTTCTTTCGTTTGGTGCATTTGTTGCTGTACATTCCAGCACCGCAAATGGGGCACTTGACAAGGGCGGATAATAAATGCGCCTGTTCCGTCTTGCTGCGGTTGACTGGCTCGTATCGTTTGGATTGCGCCAACAGCTTGACCTGTGCAGCGTTCCACAATTCTTCTGATACGATGCCCTTGTGCAGGCCGTCCACCAGCAAATAATTCTCCTGTGGAACCTGATGATATTTGTTCCGGGTGCCGTGAATCTTTTCGAGTTTGCGGCGACCAAAGGCGATTTTTCCGCAGTAGACGGGGTTCTTCAGGATGGCACGAATCAATGTTGCACTGAAAAGGGGAGAGGTGCCATTTTGACGAGCAAGTTTCTGAAAGCCGTGGGTCTCCAGATATTTGGAAAGACCATTTGCACCTGTGTCCGTGTTTACATATTGCTCAAAAATCGTGCGAATGGCAGGGGCTTCATCTTCATTGATTTGCAGCACACCGTCAACCAAACGATAGCCATAAGGCGCAAAACCGCCGTTCCAGCGACCTTCCCTTGCTTTCTGAATGCGGCCTTCCATGGTTTGGACACGGATGTTCTCACGCTCGATTTCAGCGACAGCGGACAGAACGGAGATCATCAGTTTACCAGCGTCTTTAGAAGAATCAATGCCATCCTCCACGCAAATCAGATTGACGCCGAAGTCCTGCATCACCTGCAAGGTGGAAAGCACGTCGGCGGCATTGCGGCCAAAACGGGAGAGCTTGAACACCAGCACATAGGCAACACCATCCTTACCGGATTTGATGTCCTCCATCATCCGGCAGAAAGATGCACGGCCTTCAATAGATTTGCCCGATTTGCCGGCGTCCTCATATTCGCCAACGATCTGGTAATCGTTGAAGTCAGCATAGGCTTTCATACGAGCCTTTTGTGCGTCCAGCGAGTAGCCATCGATCTGCATGGCCGTGGAAACACGGGTGTAAATGTAAACCTTTGTCTTTTCCTGTAACATAAGAAAACATCATAAAACGGTTATTTCTTGCCTGTTTTTTGCTCCAAAAACTTAATGGAATCCAGATAATCCTGCTCCACATCGCTGAGGGTTTTAGCCTTGTATTTCCGATATTCGGTAGTAGCCTTGTCCACTGCCTGCTTGTGAGTAACGCTGCCATTGCCAATAAGCAACTGTTCACCGCTCATAGTCAGGATGCGGTCAAGGTGGTTTGCCCAATCCTGCATTGTCATGGGCTGTTCACGTTCTGCCTGACGTTCTGCGAAATCCAGATAACCGGAAACCAACTGCCCCATAGCACGAAGCTCTTTTTCGTTCAGATAGTTTTTGGCAATAGTAGCTTCTCGTAAAGTGGGCTGGTTTCCTGCAAAAGTGGTCAGACCCATAAATTCCTTTTCGGCATCTGCACGGTTGTAAATGACCTCGGCGGCAGTCTGACCGTGGATGGCATAATGAATTTTATTCTGGACTTTTTTGAAGAACTGGACGGAGATTTCTGCTTTTGGGTCGTAGTCAATGCTGGTTGCATAGATTTCCAGAACCTGACGATAAAACACTTTTTCGGAAGCACGGATGTCACGGATGCGTTCTAACAGCTCTTTGAAATATCCACCGCCGCCCAGATTTTTCAGGCGTTCGTCATCCAGCGCAAATCCCTTGCGCATATATTCCTTCAGGATGCCAGTTGCCCAGATACGGAACTGTGTGCCTCGTTTGGATTTGACACGATAACCAACAGAAATAATGACGTCAAGATTGTAGAATTCGACCTGATAGGTCTTTCCGTCTGCGGCAGTTGTTGCAAATTTTGCAACAACTGAATCTCGTTCAAGCTCACCCTCTGCAAAAATGTTTTTGATGTGACGGGAAATTGTGGATTTGTCACGTTGGAACAACTCAGCCATCTGGTCAATGGAAAGCCAGACGGTGTCACCGTCAAAGGTAGTATCAATTTTGGTCAGGCCATCTTCTGTAGTGTAAATGAGGATGGAATTTTTAGGAGAGTCATCTGGACGATTCATTTTAAGTACCTCGTTCCGTGTATGTAGTACAGTGGAGAGGAAGACCCTACCACTGTGTTGGGACAAGTATTACAAGAATATTATATCATGCTGCAATGGTGGTATCAACAGCATCTTGTTGATTTTCGTTGTTTGATAAGGACTCTGCTTTGTCTATCTCCAAGACAGATGCGTACTTCTCAATCACATCAGCTAGAAAGGTTGCGAATGCGCTCCATTCATCGAGTGTGGGCGTAGAGCAGTCCGAAGAGGAAGGGCCGGTTTCTGTACGGTGGCAATTATTCAATAGGCAGCTCCATTTCCTTGTAGCTGGATGACTTTTGCACCCGGCAATTTTTGTTTTCCGACATTTTCGTTTTATCCGATCAAAAGTTTCAGTCGTTCCAGCTTTTCCTGTGCGTTCTCCTTCCGTAAGCTGACCCCAATGCAGGAGATCGGAACGCACATTTCCAGCAGGCGGTCATAGATGCGGGCATGAGCGGTATCCTGTGGGTGTCGTATCTCATCCAGCGTCAGGTTGGTGGTGACGATCAGCGGCTTTCGGCTGCGGTATCGGCTGTCCACGATGTTGTAGATTTGTTCCAGTGCGTACTCGGTGCCACGCTCCATGCCGAAGTCGTCAATGATGAGCAGGGGATAGCGGCAGAGCCTGTCCACAATATCATTGCGCCCGGAAAAGCTGCTGTTCAACTCGTTCAGGATTCGGGCAAAGTTTGTCATACGCACAGGCACTTCCTGCTCCATCAGAGCGTTTGCAATGCACCCGGCAAGGAAACTCTTGCCGGTGCCTACACCACCCCAGAGAAGAAGCCCAAGGTTCTCTGCGCGCATGGTCTGCCATTGCTCTACATAGCGGTGTGCGTGGTGCATCTGTGGGCTGCGGCCATTGTCGTTTTCAAAGGCCCAGTCCAGCATTGACGGGTCAGAAAATCCCTCTGCTTTCAGCCGCCGCACAAGATGGTTGTGCTTTTGTTGGTTGATAAGGGCTTCCTGCTTTGTCCTCTCGATGCACTGGCAGCTGCATTCGATTGGATGCTTTTTCTTGCCCATCAGGGCAATGCCTTTTGCAAAGAACGCTTCCCTTGGCGTATGACATTTTCCGCAATAAAGCAGGCTGTCCTCGTCATAATAATCCTCGGTGCTTTCGGAAATACTGGAAACGGACTGTTCAAAAATTTTTTCAATCGTCTTTATAGGCTCTCTCCTTCCGTGAATGTGTAGTCCGGGATGCCCGGCGTCGATTTTCGTTCTGTTTTCTGCCGTTTCGCCCAGATGCGCAGGGTGGCAGCATGGTCGGCGTACTTCTTACCTGTAGACTGGATATAAGCCGAAAGTTGCTCGATCAGGCTGTCCAGCCCGAAGAAATCGGCTTTGAGTCGCCTGTACTCCTTTGCTGTTAAAAAGACATTCTGATATTCGCCAAAGGTCAAATAAGCATCTGTTGTTTTTATCAGGTGGTTATTTTTCAGGTCGTTCTTATTACGTTGGTTAGTGGAACACTTTTGTTCCATGGAAGATATCATTTCTGTTCCATCACATGGAGCAGAATCGTTCCATGCAGAGGAACATTTTTGTTCTGTCGGGACTTTTACAAAGATATTGTTGGGAACAGCAATGTGACCTCTCCTGCGCTCGATCAAATCGGAATCTTCCAGCGAGCGCAACGCACGTTTAATGCTCATGGTGCTGCATCGTAGAGCATCGCTCAATGATGAAAGCGGGAAAATCACATAGACGAAGCCGCACTCATCCATCCAGTTGTTCTTTTGGGAAAGTGTTGCACGATCCAGCAACAGGGTGTAGAGCAGCTTTGCTGTGTGGCTCAGGTCTGTATCCAGCAGAAAGCGAGCATACGGCAGATATTGCGGCAGTGGAGTATCAGCGGTCAAATAATTTGAAATGGCATTCACCTCCAGTGCTTTTTCATCAAACAAATTTTTTGAGAGCATTTTACTGGCGGTTGGTAGCCTCCAGAAGATGCTGATGATGCTGTTCTTTCAGGTGCAAAATATAGTCTTCTGCTTTTTGCAAAGTAGCGATGACTTTTGCTTCAAGCTCTACATTTGCCAGAAAGTCAGGATAACGAGCAAAACATTGATCGATGCGAAACATAAAACTCTCTGATGCACCGTTGATTTCAGTGAACATTCCTTCGGCATCGGCGACATGATCAACCGTTGCCATCTTTTCTCCTAGCTGACGAATGGTCTGGAGTTCGGTGCTGCGCTTTCCCGATGAAATAAAAGGTCGATTCTCCGAGAGTGGATCAGCCGTTTGGATCTTCGATGTGGCAGCAGTAGAAAAATTGTTTTCGGCGACCTTGGAAAGCAATTCTGAATTTTCATAGATGTCTGCACTATCGTCTGGTTTACCGTTCAGCTTTTCCTCTCGCCACGTTGATACCACGGTGGGCAATGCTTCCGTGGGAGTTCCACGGATAATGGTAGCCTCTCGCTGGGATAGCTTAAGTTTGCCGGATAAGATTTCTTCCTGAATGCCGGGGCAGTATTTTTCCATCAGCTCAACGGTTTTCATGAACTGCTCGGCACGAATTACAAAAGAGGGACTTACATTATTTTCTTTGGCGATTCGTTCAGTTGTGTTTTCTACAGGTGGCAAATTGTCAATTTGACAGTTTGCCACCTGTGTGTACTGATTGCCATGATTTCCCCCACGAGTGGATTTTTCAGAATGATACTGTTTTCCAATCAGGAACTTTTTCTGTTCAGGTGTCAGATTCCGACGACCCAGCTGATGTTTGCAGATCCATGCCAGAACATCTTCACGGGTTTCGCAGGTGCAGGAAATCGAGCGGGTGGTATAAGGGATTTCTGGGTGCTGCTGGAGAATCTTATAGCGATTGTGGCCATCAACAAGAATGTTGCCCCAGACAATCAAGGGAGACAGTACTTCTCCCTCTGAAAGGATGTTTTCTTCCAATTGCTGAAATTCTTCATCGGTCAATGCAGGAATCTGAGATTGAAATTCGGAGTCGATGATAAATTCAAACTTGTTTTTATTCATAGGCAAAATCTCCTTTCAAGAATTTATTGGTAGTTCAGCCGTTATCTCCGCGTGGATTTCCTGCCCCCTTCCGGCGACGTCTTCCGGCTCGCTCTTGCGAGATCATCGCCGGGTATTCCATGCAGACGGTCATTTGGTTCTCAAGGTTCAATGATAGATTTGAAACTAGGCTAACACATTCATGGGAGATTTTTTAGGACACATTACGTCCGGTTTTTACGAAAGTTGATTTGAATTTCTGCTAAAAATCGGACATTCAGTGCCTGAACTGGTGTGAAAGCAATGAAGAATGTGCTTCTGTGGACTTAGTGTATCACATCGCAAATTTTGTTTTTAGGAACTGGTAGTTCCGGTTTTTAAGGATTTTGAAGTGAATTTCAAGGAAAAATCGGAACTGCTGGTTCCGGTTTTGCGTATCAACGTGATCTCAAATTTGGAGTACCGTTCTCTCTGCACGGACTTCCTACCCCCTTCCAGCGGCGTTTTCCGGCTCTCCCTTGCGGGGTCATGGCCGGGTATCCCATGCAGACGGTCATTCGGTTTTCAAGGTTCGATGAGGAGTTGTAGAAAGCATATCACAATCATACAAGCGTTTTTAGGACGTATCAGGTCCGGTTTTGAGGGAGAAAACCGGACTTGGGAGGTCCGGTTCTTGTGAACAGCTCTGGATAGAGCATACCATAATAACACTCAAATTTTTAGGAGGTGATACTTCCGCTTTTTGCCTTTAAAACCGGAAGTAATAGTTCCGGTTTTGCGCAATATTGAATGAATCAACGACAATTTTCCAAAAACGAATTTTTCTCCAAGAAATTTGCTTATTCAGCGTCCGTTAAGGTGCGGAACTAGCGTATTCTGGTGCTGAATATCGGGTTTGGGCGAAGCCCAACAAGTGTTTTTGAAGTCGGATTTGAAAAATCTGATTCAAAACTTGTGAGTTGGCACCAGCTCGCCCTGCTTGCTGCGGTTGCAAACTCGAAAATTTTTGTGCAGAAAAATAACCGCCCGCTTCAAGTTGAACTTGAAAACGGACGGTCTCGATTGCAAAATGATTTTCAAATTTGGGAAGCACGTTGAGAGGTTTCATAGCACCCGCAAGCAGGGCAGACGTATATACAACGTCTGCATCTGCAAGCAATGTGTCTGTCTATACAAACACCATTTGCGTTGCAAAACGCTTGTTGGGGAGCACCCAAACCCTTGAACTGCATCGTGTCGATGCAGGCTGTGCGATTGCATCGCTGAATAGTAGCGTCGCTATACAGGATAGGAGCACCTTGTCAATAGCGCCGCTGTCGTTATTCATCTACGCCAAAATCTTTTACCTTCAGAGTTTTACAGTTCTCCATCACGGTGCGCACAATGGGGGTGGACAGACCGTCCGGTGCATCGGCGGTAACATCCAGCGTTACCGAAACTTTGCAGCCATCTGCGCTGAGCAGGTGGGTGATGACTTCCTCCACCAGCCGCTGCACATCACGGTTGATGCGGGTGGTGTCCAACTCGGCAGTCATGTAGAACCGGGTGTTTTTGGGCGGAGCGGGAACAGCGGCAGGCTGCGCTGTCGGCGGCTGATGCAAGATTACAGTAGGGTCAATGGGAGCATCCGGGGGAAGGTTGAAAAGGGTGGGCTGTTCGCCGCCCTGAGCAGTTTGCGTAGGCTGCACAACTACTGCGGGAGCACTTTTTTCAGCCAAAAGCTGCTTGCGGGCAGGGTCCAGCTTGACCAAAAGATCGGAGGTGTTGATGCAGTCCACAAACTGGTTATACCGCAGTTCAACATAGCGGTCGCCCGTGTAACCGGCAGCAAGGGCAAAATATTCCTGCGAGTTCAGGCCGGTACGGATGGCATCTTCCAGCACACTGTACTTGGCAAGGCGGGGCAGATAGCAGTAGGTGCACAGATACTCCCACAGCTTCTTAATCTGGATACAGTCGGTGTCCTTCCACAGCACGTTGTTCAGCTCCATCAGCAACAGAGCAGGTGCCCATTTGGTGATGAGAGTCTCACTTTGTTGCATTTTGCGGGAAGCCTTTGCTACGATGCTGTCGGTGCCGCCGGAAATGCGGCTGGCGTCCCACTGGATGGTTTTCATATCCACAAAACAATCGATCTCCGGGGTCAGCAGCCAGCAGTAGGTTTCCTTGATGCGGGCCTCTACGGTATCATTGCAGCGGTGAAGGTTTGCGTCCACCTCTTTGTTCTGGGCGGCATCGAGATTCAACGTTTCCTTGTCATCCTGAATGGAGCGCCATGCACGGAAGTCCCGGACGGCCTGCCGAAGAGAGAGCATTGCCTCCTGATCCGGTGCCACGAAAGCCAGCATATTGCGGTAGGTGCGTGGCTTTGAGCCGTGGTTGTTCAGGATGTTTTCAGCAGCAGTGATGGCGGCACTCGCTCCTGCGTTGGCACGGTGGGTGTCCTCGGTGCGCAGAATGACCAGCCGGGCCGCCTGCTCGTCCGGTACATCCAGCGAGGAAGCGGGGCAGACGTGCAGACCTGCAAACGGTTCCTCCCGGCGCAGCTTTTTCAGCCGGGATTCGATCTCCTCGATCACATCGGCTTCGGCCACCTGCGTTGCACGGTCCTGCGCAGTTTTGCGCAGGGTAGGGCGGGTGTCGAACCAGTAACGATCTCCGTTGGTGTTGGTGTAAAGGTATGCCAGCGAGCCCCGCAGAGTGTTCAGGGCATCGTTGAAATCGGCGATGTTTTCGCCGGGCTGGACCACACCCAGCCGGATGCGGGAGGCTTCGATGCCCCGCACTGCCTGCGAGCGCACGGTGGGAGCGCTGCCCAGCATGATGGTGCGTGCCACCCGGCGGGATGCCATAATGCGCCCATACCGCTGGTTGCTCTGGTCCTTCTGGTAGGGGACAGAATTCTTGCCGTCGATCTCGGTGTTGACGATGGAGTTCCAGCCCTCCGGCAGATAGCGGATCAGTTCATCCCGGACGTTGGGAACATCCAGCGAAAGAGAACCCGGCATGATCATGGCACTGGCATCGCTGCCCATCCACAGCTCATGGATGACCGCAGCCATCAGCCGCAGCACGCCGCGGGTGCGCTGGAACCGCTCCAGTGTGGACCAGTCATCGTATAGGCGGTCGAAGATCTCCGGGTGGATGGGGTAGCAGGAGATCATCCGGTCGCGGTATTCCACCTCTTTGACCTCCGGCGGAAAATCGCTGGGGTTGGTCTGGTACAGCTGGCTGAACTGGGTGCAGACCCGGTCACGGGCCTCTGGGTCCTTGCAGTCAAGGAACAGACGGCGGCGCACAACTTCAAAGCCCTCGTTGGCGGCAACAGGCTTCCAGATGGATTCCATCCGTCCAAAGGTATGCTCGATGGTCTCCAGTGCGGTCTTTCCCGCTTCGCCGCCGATCTCGATGTCGGATTCCGGGATGGAAGCCACCACAAGGCTGTTCCGGCTGGCGCGGGCGGCTTCGGTGATCTCCTGAATAAAGGAGATGAAGTTGTCGAAAGAACCGGCAGGCAGACCCTTGACACCGTAGATGCGCTTTGCGTATGCCACCAGCTCGTCCATCAGTACCAGACAGGGGCCGCAGGCATCGAACAGATTTTTCAGCGCTTCGCTGCCGGGAGAAACGCCCTTTTTGTCGGCCTCCTTCACAAAATCATACAGTTCCGGCCGCCCGGCGGATTCTACCAGCTGTGCTGCCATCTCGCCCCACAGGGTATTGATGGTGATGCCGGGGAAGTTGATGGGCCGCTTAGTGCGGGTGGGGTCCAGTGCGGTGCCCACCAGTACCGCCACATTTGCCTTGGGCAGGGCAGATACCCCTGCCTGCGCCAGTACAGGCTTGATGTTGGGGATGCGGTCTGCCGATACCTTGCCTCGCATCATGTGGTAAAGCGCCAGCATACTGTGGGTCTTGCCGCCGCCAAAGGCGGTTTTCAGCTGGATGACCGGCTCGCCATCCTTTCCGCTGACCCGCTTGAGTGCCTGCACCAGCAGACCGGTCATGCCCTCGGTGACGTAGGTGCGGGCAAAAAATTCCACCGGGTCACGGTATTCAAAGGCTCCCTCACCCCTCGCTACCTGCGCCAGATCGGCGGCAAACTCTGCGTTTTTGTAGCGTCCCTGCGCCACATCCGGGTGGGGCTCCATCACGTCCCGCCAGCTTGGCAGACCGGACAGGGTCTTGCTCATAATACCGGTGTGGGCAGTTTTAGGTTTCGTCGGGGCGGCAACCTCCACCACGTTGGTGGAGCCTTCGGCGCTGCCGTAGCGGAGCTGGCGCAGGATCTTGCGGATCTCCTCAGCGGCTTCATCGTCAAAGGCTTCGCACAGGCGCGCCATGGTGTCCAGCGCACGCCATGTGTCATCTTCCGAAAAATCTGTGCCGCCGATGTGCGCCAACTTGTTGCGCACCCCCATCAGTTCTTTTGCCCAAGTGCGGTAGTCGATGGACAGCTTCCGCTTGAACAAATCGTTCCATTTGCGGTCAAACAGACGCAGGCAGTTTGCCATATCCAGCGAATCCATCAGGGCGGCGTAATCGCCGTTGTCGTCCGGCAGATCCCGCACCTGATCGGAAAGGGTCATCAGCACCTCCTGCCACCAGTTGTCCTGATATTCCCGGCGCATTTCCTGACAGATATAGCCTGCCAGCAGCGGGTGCAGCACACGGAACGCCTGCTGTACTTTGGTGTAATTCTCGCTCATTGTTTCGTTCCTCCCGGTATTGCATCAAAAGAAAGAGGTCTGTTCCGGCGTTGCCTGCTGCAGCTCTGCGGCACGGGACTGGATCTCCCGCCATGCCACCACAAGGGCGTTGTAGGCGTAGCCCTCCTGCGTCCAGCCCTTGCGCTCGGCAAGGGTGTACAGCCGGTAGGCGAGGTCCTTGGCCCGCTCAGCGTTGGAGCCCAGCATGGGTGCCACGATCTGGGCACACGCTTCTACGCCGCCGGTCTCCATGGCACGGGTAAGCTGCTGGCAGAGCAGCCAGATGCTCTCCTCCCGCGGGTCCACCTTTTCCGGCAATTCCTCCCGGGTCAGCAGGCGGACGATGCCCTTTTCGGCACTCAGCACGCCCTTTGATGCCAGTGCTGCCACCGAGGTATTTTTGGCGCGAGCCAGCGTATCGGCATCGCCAAATTTAAGGTTGTTGAAGGCGTTCTGGGTGTACAGGTCCACGCAAAAACGGCTGTTGGCGTCCAGCTCGCCGTCCTGCTCGTTAAAGTACACATCCAGTTCCTGATTGATGATCTGCAGCGCACTGCGCACGGTCATGGCGCTTCCGTCGGCTTCCAGCACCCGGCCATAGCGGGAGTACACCCCCATGCCGGGGCCAATGGCGGACTGCGCCAGATCCACAGGTGCAATGTTGCTGCGCTGGAGTTTTTGCAGCGCCGGGCGCAGCTCCCGCTTCAGCTCTGCAATAAAGCCCCGGCGGGTGGTCTGAGGTGCATCTGCCGGGCGCTTGCGGCACACCAGCACAATGGAGGAGGCAAGGGCATTGGTGCCGGATGCAATGGAACGATTTGCCATTTCGGTACGCATCGGCCATGTGCCGGTAATGGCAAAGCCTGCCCGGATAATGGCACTGAGCATGGTCTCCCAACCAGTGGAGGCTGTTTTGGAGTCCTCGTCCGTGTCGCTCTGTTTGTAGGCGTAGTAGATGGTTACTGGAATGTCCTCCCGGGCGTACTGGTAAATTTGCTGGCAGGTGTGCAGCATTCCGTCCTCAAAGAAATCCCGCGCCTTTTCAGTGCTGCCCTCAAAGCGGTAGGGGGTCGCCACAAGTTCTTCCGCCTTGGGCACCAGCATAGTGCGGAACAGCTTGGGATAGGTGTCTTTCAGGGATTGCCGCATCCAGACATAGAAGAAATCGGACAAGTCTGCATAGCCGATATTGTCATAATAGGGCGGGTCAGAGGAGACCATGATATTCCGCAAACCGCAGTCGCTTTGTGCATCAAATTGGCTGACCTCGCCAAGACCTTGCGCTGGAAGTTCTTGTAAGCAATCATAAAGCCAACTTACCATACTAGAGTATGACCCAGTAGAGTTAGAAAAAGGATTTACCTCTGCGTAGTCCCATGCCATTGGAATTGCTTGCCTTCCAAATGTATTGCGAATAAGTTCCTTTGAATTATGCCAAGAACAGACAGATGAATTATAGTCAGTCATTTTATCAATTACAAATGCCAGATACACACCCACCGCTTCACCGTATGCTCTTGCGCCGGAGCCGCCTGCGCTGAGGGCAATGTGGTCGTTGGTAACACCTGCGGCCACAGCATCGGCTTCGGCTTTTGCCTGTGCTTCTGCCACCAGTGCGCTGAATGTGGTCAGGGCAGTTAACTGTCGATTCGTAAACAAATCCGAGAAGTTATCTAATCCGTATAGTTGGGCTCGAATATCCCTCGGATTATACGATATTTCGCCTTCTGGATAATCCATAGGTCTTTCGGTTTGAGCACATTGTTCTTGTTCAATATCAGGCGAAATGTACGTTCTTCCTCTATGACCTTCAGCTACTGTAGCAATAAGTTGTGCCTTCATTCGCCCATTCTGTGCTTCATTTTTAATATAATTGGCGGTGATGGATTCACTACATACAATGCACTTAAACTGAGCTCCTCTTGCCAACTTCGGGCCATCACAGTTGTTGTTTTTTCCATGGTGTATAATATACTCAATTCTGCTTTTTTTACCATCAAACTTTGCTTCTATCCATGCTTCGTTACCTTTCTTTTTGGAAAGCACAAAGGTGCTTGCCAGCGGCATCTCACAGCCGCAGGCGGGGTTGGGGCACTTGACGGTGCGCGCCCAGATCCATGCAATGACGGTGGCTTCGCCGCCGCCAAGCTCATGGGGCACTTTTACCTTGGGGTACAGGTGACCGATGCGGCGGAACGCCTCCCGCTTCATCCACTCGCCGTAATACTGCACATCGGCGGCAAGCCCCTGCGCCCTCTGCCAGCCAGTTGCGCCATCTAGCCGGGTGCGGCTGTCCGGGTTGACCGGTGCCTGCCCGGCAAACCGGGGCGGAAGCTCGATCATGGCCTTGTTGATCATCACCGCCACGGGGTTCAGGTCGTGGGCGTGGGCTTCCAGCCCCAGCCGCTGAGCTTCCAGCGGAATAGCACCGCCGCCGGCAAAGGGGTCCAGCAGGGCAGGAGGGTTATTGTTGGTGGAGCGCAGGATCTCTGCCTTGGCAGCCGCCAGCACCTCCGGGTCGTTGGAGTTTTCCCACTTAACCAGCTTTTCCAGAATGCCAAACAGCCGCTGCCGCTCGGCGTTCTGGGCTTCCTCGGTGGGGTACAGCTCCGGGTGGGCAGAGGGGTCGTCCACAAGGCTGGACCAGATCACGGCTCGTGCCGCCGCCAGCGGGCGCCGTGCCCACCACAGATGCAAGGTGGACGGATGCCCGTGCCGGATAGATTTTTCCCGCGCTGCCTCCGCATTGATCGCTTCCAGCGGAAGGGCAACTTCGATCAGCTTTTTATTCATAGATTATTCACTCCGACCATTTTAAAAAGAATGCGAAAAAAGGATCTGTAATTGTTAAAATGTCGTCATCTTTCTGCCAGTCGATTACTGGTGTTGAAGATGAATCGGTATAAGAAATATCTGCTATTTGTTCAAGGACGCGGCTAATTTCGTGACGCTGAGGAAGGTCTTCATCGATGATTTCTCGAATACTTGCACGAAGGGTATCGTAACTTATCGTTTCCACACCGGGTTTCATGTTTTTAAGCGCTTCCATAACGAGTCCGTAAATGTCCATAGAGGAGCCATTTTTGAGATGCCGCTGCTTTCGATCGGTTCTTGTACGAGGACCGCGTTTTAACTTGTCGAACATAGAGCGCCCGCTATTGATTGCGATTCCTTTATAAATCTCAGAAAAATTGAATGGGCAAATATATACCTGGGGTGTCTTGCTTTGTTCTGAGATATTTAACTTTCTGCAAACTGCATGGCAAAATTCCTGCATTAAGAAGGGACTTCCAAAAGCATCTGTAGCTAGTTGATGAATGCTTTCTTCTGGTATAGAGCAATTTAATGTTGCGAAGCCGTCAGAGGCAATAGTTTCCAATTCGGATACATCCCAGTTGGGAAGCTCGATGGATTCCATTCGTCCAGTAAGTTCTCGTTCAACATCGATAACATCAAATTTTCTATTTGGAATCGCAATGCAAATAACAGGAACACCGTACATAATAGGAGCCTTTAATGCCCGGACAATTTTCTTTTGAATAGACTTTTCAATATAATGAAAATCGTCAATGACTACCGGAACTTTTTCGTTTTGCAAAAGAGTGATAGCTTTGCTTTTGTTTGTCATATGAGAGGTTTTGATGACGGTCGATTTGTCTGTTCTGCTGACCGCTCCTGTTAATTCGGCTTTTGCAATGGCAACATTTGCACCAAACTGCCCATCGAGAGTGCATTGCAGTTCTCGCCCTTGTTCTAGCTGTTCTTCAGTATATCCGCCAAGTTCAGAAACTACTTGTTCCCAAAAATTATCTTCGGACGTTATGCTACCACCATCTATCCAAAGGGCTTCTCCTCTTGGAAAAATCTTATTTACGAGAACGGTTTTCCCGGATTTCGTGGGACCGGTTACAACAATCAACTTGAAGCTAGTGGCAGAATCCTCCAACTTATCTTCGATGTTTTTACTCTTTCTGGGGTTGTATGTATATGTTGGGATTCCACCAGGGACAAATACTTCAGAAGATTTAATTATATGAGTTGTCATGTGACCTCCACAAGATTTAATTACTAAAAGAAACCTCGGCGTTCTGCACAAGGTCGCGGATATCAAAATTCACACTGGTGGCGGTAAAGTCCGGCGGGTTGCGGAAGGGGCGTTTCAGGTAGACCGTGTGGGTGTGGGCACCGTCCACCTCCACAATGGCAAGCAGAAACTCCTCCGGCTTGTTCAGCCCCGTCAGGATCTCGTTTTTGGAGACGGTAACGGTCTGGGCACCCTTGGCGCGTCCCTTCACCTCGATAAACCGCAGGCAGGCTTCGCCGCTGCGCAGCCGGGGCGGGATGGTGGATTCCACATCGTAGCCCAGCTTCTGGGCACTCACATCCTGCGGCAGGTAACCGAACGCCTGCTCCAACTGCATCACCGCATTCATGGCGGCAAGCTCGATGGCAAACTTGTCACCTTGGCTGAACAGTGTGGGCTGTGGAGTGCCCATCAGCTGCCGGAGCAGCCCACCGGGCAGCACCAGCGCACCGCCCACCACCACCGGCGGGGCGGGGGAGATGAGCTTTTCCGTTTCCAGTTCCGCAAGCCGCTTCTGCATCCGGGAGGCAAGCTCTTCTGCCCGGCGGGCCGCCATCTGGGAGTTGAGCCGGGCGTTGGGTCTACCGGCGGCTTCCTTCTGCTTCAGGTCTGCCGCCCGGTAGTCCCAGTATTGGATCTCAGCGGTCAGGCGTTCTTTCACGGCTTTGGCGGTCTTATCCAGCAGCTTCTGCTTCCGGGCTTTCACCTCGGCAAAATGCTGGGGCAATAGCTGCGCGATGGCATAGCTCCGGGCACGGTTTTCTACATCGTGTTTCAGCCAGTCCTGTGCTTGAATGTAGGGCAGGGCGGTAATACGCTCTGTCTCGGTGGGGGCACGGTAATCCAGATAGGGCGCGTAACCGGCGCTGCTGGCGGTGCCATCCTCCTTCAGCTCCACAAAGTGGACGTGCTGAGAGATAATCCGCTTGGTGCCGCCCGGCAGCAGAACGCCATCCTGAATGGCATCCTCGATGTAAAACAGCAGCCGGGGGGCGGTGCTGTCATCGCTGTCGTCCACAAAAATCGTGCCCTGCTTGAGTACCTCAGCGTTGCGCTCCCGCACAAGATCAATGACGGCTTCCAGCAGCGGATGTCCGGGGCAAAGCAACTCGGCTGGGATCATACCCTGCACATTGCAGCGCTCTTTTTCAAAGCACACCCGTTCGTATCGTTGCAACACCGGCTCCCCAAAGCCGATCTGCATATCCCGGCTGCGCACCGCCGCGGGCACAAAGGTGATCTCGTAGCGTCCGGTCTCGCGAGGGCGTATCTTGCCGCCCACAGAGCGGAAGGCTTCCAGAAAGAATGCTTCGATAAAATGGGGCTGCAACTTGTGCGCCTCCATCCGCTCCATCTCTTCCCGGATGGCAGAAACCTTCTGTACGTCCATGGTGTCGTCCGTCAGGGCACGCTCATCCAACAGCTCCAGGAGCTTTTGCTGGTCCAGTGAGTTGTCCACAACCTGTTGCAACCGGGCACGGACGGCAGGGTCGTTGCCGTAGCGAACCGCCTCGATCAGCAGCTCCCGCAGGGGTTTGTTGTCAAAGGTCATCTTGCCCAGAATATCAAACACCTTGCCGCCCAGTGCGCCCCGTTCTTCTTCCAGCTTTTGGAACAGCCGCTGGAACACCATGCCCTCACGGGTTTGCGCCGAAACCAGATTCCACAGGTGGCACACCTCGGTCTGCCCGATGCGGTGAATGCGGCCGAAACGCTGCTCCAAACGGTTTGGATTCCACGGCAGGTCGTAGTTTATCATTAGGTGCGCTCTTTGTAGATTGATGCCTTCACCGGCAGCATCAGTGGCAATGAGGATGCGCACCTCCGGGTCCTGCTTGAATAGTTCCTCCACCTTGCGCCGCTCGTCCCGCACCATGCCGCCGTGGATGGTCACCACGGCATCGTCGTGCCCGAACAGGGTGCGGATCTTATCGGTCAGATAGCGCAGGGTGTCCCTGTGCTCCGTAAAGATAATGAGCTTTTCCCGCTGACCATCGGCGGCAAACATTTTGCTGTCGTCCTGCAGCAGCTTGGAAAGCTCGTCCCACTTGCGGTCTACGCCGCTGACTCGCACGGCATTGGCCATCTGCTCTAGCCTTTTCAGCGTGGAAATTTCCGCCTCCATCTCCCGGATGGTGCTGGCAGCGGATGCACGGTCGGTGACGTTTTCCTCGGTCTGCTCCAGCTCGTCTGCGCTGAAATCGTCCTCATCAAAATCATCTGCGATGGTAAACTGCGTGCCGGTATCCGGCTTGCCCAGTTTTTCCTCCGCCAGAATATGCTCCAACCGTTCCCGCCTGCGGTGCAGGGATTGGTAGATGGCTTCCGGCGAGGAGGCCAGCCGCCGCTGCAGGATGGTCAGCGCAAAGCCGACGGTTGCCTTGCGATCGTTGTTCAGATTCTCTGCCCGGTTGAACTCCTCCTGCACATAGCTGGTGACCTCGGAATAAAGCTGCCCTTCGGCAGGGGAGAGGTCATAGTTGACGGTATAAGCACGCCGCTCCGGGAACAGTGGTGTGCCGTCGAATTTGAGCAGCTCCTCTTTCACAAGCCGCCGCATCACGTCCGAAACATCGATGCTCTGGTTGGAAGAACGAGCTGCACCTTCAAAACGGTCGGGGTCCACCAGCGATAAAAATAGCTGGAAGTCCTCATTTTTGCCGTTGTGCGGGGTGGCTGTCAGCAACAGAAAGTTGCGGGTGATTTCCGACAGCAGCCGTCCCAGATTAAACCGCTTGGTGTATTTGATCTCACCGCCCCAGACGGTTGCAGACATTTTGTGCGCCTCATCGCAAACGATCAGATCCCAGTCGGTGATGCGGAGCTTTTCCTGCAAAGCTTCGCTGCGTGATAGCTTATCCAGCCGTGCAATACAGAAATGCATCTCGGTGAAGATGTTGCCGCTGACGGCGGATTCAATGCGGTCGTTTGTCAATACCTCAAACCGCAGATGAAATTTGCGAAAAAGCTCGTCCTGCCACTGTTCCGCCAGATTGCCCGGCGTCACGATCAGACAACGCTTCAAATCGCCGCGGGCGATCAGCTCCTTGATGAACAGACCGGTCATGATGGTTTTGCCGGCACCGGGGTCGTCCGCAAGGATGTACCGCAGCGGCAAGCGTGGCAGCATCTCCTGATAAACTGCCGTGATCTGGTGTGGCAGGGGCTGAATAGCCGAAGTGTGGACCGCCAGATAAGGATCAAATAGGTGCGCCAGATGGATGCGGTACGCTTCGGATACGAGGCGCATCTTATCAGCATCTGCGCCGAAACTCCACGGCAGACTGTCACCCAGCACATCCACGGTCGCCTCATCTCCACGATAGAGGATCTGACTGCCAAGCTGCCCTCGGCTGTTCTTGAATGTAACTTCCAGTGCTGCATTGCCATACCACTGCACCGCAATAACGGTCACAGTTTCCCTTGCCGCAATGCCGTTCAGCTGGCAGCCGACCGTGATCTCCTCCAGATGTGCCATGGAAGCTCCTTTCCGAATTGCCCACTGAGAACCTGTACTTTTTCAAATTAGTTAGAATACATGAAGCCTTTTGTGGAAGATGAATGGGATTTGGCTGAACTCTTGCCGGAAATTGTTGCGTTTGCCGGGGTTTCGCGGTATACTGTTGTTATATGTAAAAAGCCCTGAGAATCCGTAAAAGTACGCTTTTCCGAATTCTCAGGGGCTTTTATTAAGTGGTATTTTCGAATTTCAAAGCCTTGCTGTAAAAGGTTCCAACGGGGAGATCACAGGCTTGTGCGGCTTGCTTTAAGCTCAACCGTTTGGCACGCCATGCCTTGTGGACTTCATAAAAGTTATCCGGCAAGGGGCGAGGCGGCCTGCCGAATTTCACGCCCCGGGCTTTAGCGGCGGCAATACCTTCTGCCTGCCGCTGCCGGATGTTAGTGCGCTCGTTTTCGGCAACAAAGGAAAGCACCTGCAGCACGATGTCGCTTAGAAAAGTGCCCATCAGGTCTTTGCCACGGCGGGTGTCCAGCAATGGCATGTCCAGTACTACGATGTCGATACCTTTTGTTTGGGTGAGCAGTCGCCACTGCTCCAATATTTCTGCGTAGTTGCGTCCAAGACGGTCGATACTCTTGATATAGAGCAGATCGTCTTTTTTCAGTTTTCGCACCAGCCGCTTGTATTGCGGGCGGTTGAAGTCCTTGCCGGACTGCTTATCCATGAAGATGTTTTTCTCCGGGATCTTCAGTTCTCGCAGTGCAATCAACTGCCGGTCCTCGTTCTGGTCGCGGGTGCTGACACGAATATAACCATAGATATTAGCCAAATGTTACTCCTTTGGTTTGCGGCATTTCTGCCATGTGATTGGTGAATCATCAATCTAACACCTCCTTGGGGCAAAATAAAAGCCTGCACAATGGCAGGCAGGCTGTATGTATGAAAAAAGCCAAGAACTGTAAAAATACATTTCTTGGCCTCGAAATCGAATAGCGAATAATAGATTAGTCGTATCTTCTCAAAGGAATATTGGAATGGTAGATCTTTACATTGTCAAGGTCATTCATGGCCAGAAGCTCTTGAATGCCCAATTCCATCATGGAGCTGTCTTCACAATTATAAGGGTTCATGACAATTTGACTGATAGAAGATTTTTTGAATTTATAATCAACATAGGGAACCAAAACTTTTCCGCGACGGAAGAAAGATACATTGACGATATTCGAATTGGATTTTGGAGAACGTAAAGTTTCTTCTGGAATTTTTAGAACAATACGGTATTCTTGTTCCCCGTCAAAGTGGCTGTTTTTGAAAAAGCAGCGCATATTGTTGATTGGTTCCTTAAAAGACTGAACCAGTAAAGCACGATACTTGTCTAGTAAATTTAACTGAAGAAGGTTGGAATAAACATTGAATAGATGATCTAAAAATTTGATGACACACTTTTCTTTGTCGAAATTATTATAAATTACCAATCCACGAGAAAGCCAGATATCACCTGATAATCTTTTTCCTGTGTTGGTTTTATATGAGTTGCTACCCTCAAACATATTCCATGCAAAGTCAAAACCAATATTGACGCCTGCCGATGAAGTTGCATAATAGTTCCACATATTAAGAGAATCACAGTTTTTGGAAAGCGAGCAGGTATAAGTGCGGTAAGGCATATCTTTGTATGTTTGATCAACATTAGATATGGCAGAATATGATTGACGATAACTTTTCAAATCTTCTATTATAGATGGCTGCAAAAAGAACTGTTTGAATGAGCTCGAGTAATTGCCGTTGGTAAGTACATGCTCTATCAATGGGATGATTTCGAGAAATTCAGTAGAGTCGTTCAGAAATCTCACATCAGTAAAACGAAGGCATTGTTTTTCGATTATGGATAAAAGCGTGTCAATAGTACAGTAATGACACACGTTTGATGCACCACTGTTAAGCTCATCAGAAAAAGGGTTACCTTCATATGGCGTATCCAAGAAGTGGCAATGCGAGAGTGCTAAACAAGATGCAAATACCTCGGCTTCTGTCATCTTTGTCCTTTCTACTGATAAAGCAGCTTCTGACTTCAAAATCAGGAGCTGCTTTATCAGTTGTCAAAACCCTAAAATAAATTAAATCATCTTAAAATATTTCAGCGCATCTCTTATGGCCGCTTCCTTCTCCGGTGGGCACTGAGGCTGCTTCACATTTTCGGACTTCGCCTTGTGGTGGTTCTCCCGTACCTCCAGACCGCATTTCTGCTTGACCTGCGAGATATACAGGGAAGAAACCTTCAGCCCAGTCTGTTCCAACACACGGGCCTTGATTTCAGGATAAGTCGCACCCTTTTGCAATCCTGAAGTGTCCATGCCCTCCAAGGAGAACTCTACACGGACTTTTTTGGAGTCAATCTCACCCTTGGAAAGTGCAATGACACATTCGACGTGCCTCGTCCTCGGGAAAAGGTCCACCGGTTGCACCTTTTCTGCCCGATACCCATGCTCTTCCAGCCACTTGGCATCCCGGGCGGCGGTGGAGGGGTTGCAGCTGACATAGACCACCCGGCGGGGGGACATGGTGACGACAGCGGAAAGGGTTGCTTCGTCACAGCCTTTGCGGGGCGGGTCGAGCATCACAACATCCGGGTGCAGGCCCTCGGCGGCAAGCTGAGAGGCGGCCTTACCAGCATCGGCGCAGAAGAAGCGGCTCTTTGCGGCTATGGCATCACCCATGCGGGCAGCATTGGCCTTGGCGCTTTCGATGGCCTCAGGCACGATCTCCACGCCGATGAGCTCCCGGCAATGGTCTGCCATGGACAGGCCAATGGTGCCCATGCCGCAGTAGAGGTCCAGCAGCAGGTCATCCGGGGTCAACTGAGCATATTCTGCGGCAATGCCATAGAGCCGCTCAGCGGCCAGGGTATTGACCTGATAGAACGACAACGGGCCCAGCTGCACCGGAACGCCGCAGAGAGTGTCCTCAATGAACCCGGGGCCGTACAGGGTGTGGGTCTCGCTGCCCAGAATCACATTGGTGTTTCTGGCGTTGACATTGATCAGGATGGTGGCGATATCGGAAAACTGCGCAGTCAGTGTGCGGCAAAGCTCCTCTGCGTGGGGCAGCTTTGCCCGGGTGCAGACCAGACAGACCATGATCTGGCCGCTGTGAACACCCCGGCGCAGAAACACATGACGTACCAGCCCATTGCCCGTCTGCTCATCGTAGGGCTGAATGTTGTGGGCGGCAAAGAAATCGCAAAGGGTATTGCCGATCTCGTTCAGCACATCCGGCTGCAGCTTGCAGTCGGGGCAGGGTACAATGCGGTGGGTGCGCCCGGCGTAGAAACCGATGCAGGGCTTGCCATTTTTATCACGGCCCACCGGGAATTGAACCTTATTGCGGTAGCGGTCGATCTCGGGGGAGGGGAGGGGCGGCAGCACGGGTACATCCAGCCCGCCAATGCGGCGGAAAGCATCGGTAACGCTTTCGCCCTTGGCGCGCAGTTCAGCTGCATAATCCAGATGCCGCAGGCTGCAGCCACCGCAGGGGCCGGCCACTGCACAATCTACCGGGATACGGTCGGGCGAGGGAGTCTGAATGGTATCCAGAATACCGAAAGCGTAGCGGCCGCAATCTTTGACGATGCGGATGGCGGCAACGTCACCGGGGGCGGTGCCGGGTATGAACACAGCCTCGCCGTCCGGGCTGTGAGCAACGCCGCTGCCATCGTTGGACAGGCGCTCAATGGTCAGGGTCAGCACCTGATTTTTTTGTAAGGGCATGAAAATTCTCCTTTGGAATGGGATTGGGTCAGGCTTCTTCCGAAGCGGGGGCATCTGCATTTTCGCTCTGGGCGGCAATGTATTTGCTGGGCGGCATCCCCTTGGCCCGCTTGAAGACCCGGGAAAAATAGAACTGGTCAAAGAAGCCCACCGAGATGGCGACCTCTGCAATGGAAAGGTTTCCGGCCCGCAGCAGCTTGCAGGCTTCGTTGATGCGGTATTCGGTCAGATAATCGATGGGGCTCTTGCCCACATTGAGCATAAACACCCGGTACAGATGACTGCGGGAAACGCCCACGCTCTTGGCGACATCGTCGATGGAGATGTCGTGCGAATAGTTGAACTGAATGTATTTGATGGCATTCAGTACATATTGATTGGAGGAGGAAGCGTTGTGAGGGCGCGTCTCGCTGGTCTCCTTCATCAGGGCAGAGATGAACAGGTAGAGGTATCCCACCATGGCAGCCTCATCCTGAGGCTCTAACCCGCGGGAAGAATAGATGTTGGTCAGAGCTGCCCGCATTCCCTCCGGGTCCTGCGTGTGGTGCACAGGAGCAGTGTCGGTAAAGGGCAGCTGTGCCGCCAGTTTGTGAGCGCAGGCACCGTTGAAGCCGACCCAACTGTACTCCCAGGGCTGCTGCTCATCGGCAGAGTAGCGGATGAGCTGACTGGGCCGGGCAAAGAACAGGTCCCCCGGCACGACCTCAAAGGTCTTGCCGCCCACTTCAAAGGTGCCCTTGCCCGAGACCACCAGATGGATCAGGTAGTGATCCCGGATACCGGGGCCCCAGGTCTGGCCCGGGGCACAGCGTTCCAGACCACAGTTGAAGATGGATAATTCAATATTATTGGTGTAATTCTGCTTGAAGGACTGCTTGTAGACATCTGCCATGATCGTTTCCTCCAGTTGACCGCATTCTTATTCCCAGTATATCATAACTGTATCTGCAAATTCAACAAAAGTACATCCGAAACTTTGTTTTTCGCGCCGAAATTGGATTTTTTGCGGATTCAAATTGCAAAAGAGGGCGGAATGAAGTACAATAAGGCTAACCCAAGTGCATGGACCCTTCATGCACGGACTTTGCGGAGAACGTTTGTGGAGGAGGAACGGCCATGGCGACCAGTGCACAACTCAGACGGGAGATCCTTGCGGGGCAGTGGGACGAAGCGCTCTGCACGCTCTATGGCACAGAACCGGCGGTGCTGGCTCGCCAGCGGCAGCGGTATGCCGCCGCGCTGGAACAGTTTGAGCTGTACTATGGCCCCGGGCGGCAGGTGCATGTCTACTCGGCTCCGGGCCGGGCGGAGCTGGGCGGCAACCACACCGATCATCAGCACGGGTATGGTCTTGCGGCAGCGGTGACGCTGGATCTAGTTGCAGTGGCATCCCCCAGTGACGACGGTTTTATCCGGGTCAAATCCCGGGGCTTCAACAAACTGGATGTCATTGATCTGAGCGAGGCCGAGCCTCAGCAGGGCGAGAGCACCCATTCGGCCAGCCTGATCCGGGGCATTGCGGAAGGCTTCCGGGCACAGGGAAAGACGGTTGGTGGCTTCGATGCCTATACCGCCAGCGACGTGCTCCGGGGCAGCGGGCTTTCCAGCTCGGCGGCTTTTGAGATGGGGATGGCGGCCATCCTGAACGGGGAATATGGCTGTGGCCTGACTGCGCCGGAGCTGGCGAAGATCTGCCAGTATGCGGAAAATACATATTTCGGAAAACCAAGCGGCCTGTTGGATCAGCTGACCAGCGCCGTGGGCGGGGTCATCTTTGCGGATTTTGCCGACCCAAAGAAGCCCCGGATAGAAAAGATCCACACGGCAGGGTTGCTCCCGGCGGACATGACCCTTTGCGTGACCGATACCCGGGGCAGTCACAGCGAGCTGACCGGTGAATTTGCGGCCATCCGGTATGAAATGGAATCGGTGGCGGCTTGTCTGGGCGGTAAGGTGTTGGGGCAGGTCAAGGAGCAGGAGTTCTGGACGGCTCTGCCACGCCTGCGCAGGGCTTGCGGGGATCGTGCTGTTCTGCGTGCAGTCCACTATTTTGAGGAGAATGCCCGCGTATTGGCCCAGCGGAATGCCCTGGTCAGCGGGGATTTCAATGCTTTCCTGCAGCTGATTCTGGAAAGCGGACATGCCTCTTTTGCCCTGTGCCAGAACGTTTACTGCTCCACAGACGTACGGCATCAGGGGCTCTCGGTGGCGCTTGCTCTCAGTCAGACTCTGCTGGAGGGGCAGGGGGGAGCCTGGCGGATGCAGGGCGGCGGCTTTGCAGGGACCATTCAGGCGTTTGTACCCGGTATGCTGACGGCAAAATATCACGACGCGATAGAAAAGGTGTTCGGTGCGGGCAGCTGCTATCTGCTCCGTCTGCGGGAGCAGGGGGCCCTGCGGGTCATTTGAACATCTGGATCCGGCCAAACAAAAAGAGCTTCACACTCCGGCAGAAGCCGGAATCGTGAAGCTCTTTCGTGTTACAGGGAAAAGGACTCAGATACCGCGCTGCTGCTGTTTTTGGCGCATTTCATCCGTGAAACTAGAAACGGCAGAGAAGGTATCATCGTGATAACCGAACCAGTTGGACAGGTTCTTGTAAATGTTTTCTACAAACCGGTAGCCGGAAACAACAACATTGAACAGGAGCAGAGGCACAAACGAGATCGAGATGGAGAGGATTCCCCCCTGAAAGAAGAAATCGTCCAGGTGGAGGTTATCCGTAAAGCTGTCCAATGCATCTCCCAGTTCTCCGCCGCCAAAGATCTCCGGCAGCTCTTCTTCCGGAAGCGTTGCATAAGATGCAGGCATACGCAAGTTTTCCATAAAAGGCTCCTTTCAAAGATTTACTCAGGCGGCCAGAGCTGCTGTACCTGCGGCCTGTGCCTGATTTTTGGCTTCGCTCTCGTTGTAGATGTTCCGCATGTCATTGTAAATGGACAGGAAGCTCTCAATAGCAGACCTAGCCCAGTAGTAGACATAAACGCCTGCAAAACCGGCAGCAACCACAGTCATGGTCTTGCCCACGGGAGTCTGGCGGCCCCAATAATGCTCAATGGCACCCATCGTGGTCAGACCATCGTTCCGCATGTCAATGATACCGGCAATGGTGTTGCTGATGGCAGCCTGACCCAGCATACGTACTAGGTTGACACCGACATTGACGGTGAAATTCAGGACATCCTGCGCGTTGATATTCAGCTCAAAAGCGCCGCCAACGGTGTAGACCATTTCATCTTCGGAGAGAACCGCATAGGATGCGGGCAGCTGCATCGTGCTCTGATAGGTAAATTCCATGGTGGAAAACTCCTTTCGTTCGTAAAATCCGCGCAAAGGCGGACATGAAGCTAATTGGATTATAGCATAATTGCCCAAAAACAACAAGAGAGCGATGAAACCCAAAATGCGAAAGAATTGTGAAGATGCTGTGGCCGTTTTGTAAAAAAGAAACGGCTCTGCGCGGAAATATGTGGAACGTCCTGTGCGGGATGCGGCGAAAAAATGTTGTGTGAAAATTGAAAATAATATAAAAAGAGACGGCGGGCACCGGTTCCTCCGGAAAGGAGGGGCCAAGGCCTGCCGTCTTTGTATGGGGAGAATAGAAGAAGGAACGTTTTAGCGGTCTGCCGCAGCCGGAGCCCGGTCATACAGTGCTGTCAGATCGGCAATATGCTCGGCCAGCAGACTGGTAAGCGGGGTATCCAGCCGCCACTGCCAGTTGGCTCCCTGGGTGCTGGGGGTGTTGATGCGGGCCTCCGCGCCCAGATGCAGCCAGTCGGCCATGGGGATGATGGCCATATCCGAAACACTGGCAAGGCAGGCGCAGATCATGGCCTCTGTCAGATCCTCGGGCAGGCAGCGCAGGTAACGGCAGGCATAGTGGACATCCTCGGGGCTGGCAGACTGCCGCCAGCCTTCGGTGGTCACATTGTCATGGGTGCCGGTGTAGACCACGCTGTTGTGAGGGTAGGTGTAGGGAAGATAGTTGCCCGGTTCCCGGCTGTCAAAGGCAAACTGCATGATCTTCATGCCCGGGTAGCCACTGGCAGCCAGCATGGTCTTGACCTCAGGGGTCAGGTATCCCAGATCCTCCGCAATGATGCCGCCCTGGCCCAAAGTCTCGTGGATGGCATCGATGAAGGCGCGATCCGGCCCCTTTTCCCAGTGGCCGCCTGCCGCCGTCTTGTTTCCGGCAGGGATGGCGTAGTAGCTCTCAAAACCACGGAAGTGGTCGATGCGCACGACATCATAAATCGAAGTAGCGTGCTGCATCCGGCGCTTCCACCAGGCAAAATCCTCGGCCTTATGGCGGGGCCAGTCGTAGAGCGGATTGCCCCAGAGCTGACCGTCTGCCGCAAAGGCATCCGGGGGGCAGCCTGCCACCTGCGTCAGGTGGGTCTGGCCGTCGGTCTGGAAGAGCTCCGGCCGCGTCCACAGATCGCTGGAATCCGGGCTGACGTAGATGGGGATATCTCCCACCAGCTGAATGCCCTTGCCGTTGGCATAGGCTTTCAGGGCGTTCCACTGGGTGTAGAAGAAGAACTGCACCGCCTTGAAATAATCCACCTGCCCGGCCAGACGCTCCTTGGCAGCGGCTACGGCAGCGGGCTGGCGGGTGCGCAGGTCATCCGGCCAGTCACACAGGCCTGCCTGTCCCTGTTCGGCCTTGACGGCCATGAACAGGGCGTAATCGTCCAGCCAGAAGCTCTGTGCCGTGCAGAAGTCTTTGTACTCCACGCTGGCTGCAGCCAGCAGACGGTCAGCGGCTTTTTGCAGCACCACCGGGCGCTGTTGGTAGAGCACGCCGTAGTCCACCGGTCCAACCGGAACCTCAGCGGGAATCTCATCAGCGGTCAGATAGCCTTGCTCGTGCAGGACACGGAAATCGATAAAGTAGGGGTTCCCGGCAAAGGCGGAAAAGCTCTGGTAGGGGCTGTCACCGTAGCCGGTGGGGCCAATGGGCAGGATCTGCCAATAGGTCTGCTTTGCACGGGCCAGAAAATCCACGAACGCAAAGGCTTCTTTCCCCAGCGTGCCGATGCCAAAAGGCCCCGGCAGACTAAAAACGGGCATTAGAATGCCGCATGCTCGCATGGTGAACTCCTCCTTAACCCTTGACAGCGCCTGCAACAACACCCTCAATGATGTATTTCTGGCAGGTCATGTACAGGATGATGATGGGGATGATGGCGATGATGATGCAGGCCATCATGGGAGCCAGTTCCACACGGCCATAGCCGCCGCGGAAGTACTGGATCGCCATGGGGATGGTGCGGTACTTCTTGATATCCAGCACCAGAGTGGGCAGCAGGTAGTCGTTCCAGACCCACATGGTCTCCAGAATGGCGGTGGAGATCATGGTAGGCTTCAGGATGGGGAACACGACCTTGAAGAAGATCTGGATGGGGTTGCAGCCGTCGATCATGGCCGCTTCCTCAATCTCCATGGGAACGCTCTTCATAAAGCCGGTGAACATGAACACGGCCAGACCGGCACCAAAGCCCAGGTAGATGATGCAGATGTTCCAGGGAGTGTTCAGGTTGAGGGTATCTGCGGTCTTGGACAGAGTGAACATGACCATCTGGAAGGGGACGACCATCGAGAACACGATGAGCAGGTTCATAAACTTGCTGAGCTTGTTGTTCACGCGGGTCAGGTACCAGCCTGTCATGGAGCAGCACAGCAGGATGAGGGCCACGCTGGAAACGGTAATGACGAGGCTGTAGCCCAGACTGGAAAGGAAGCCCATTTTGATCACGCCGTAGACGTAGTTGGAAAGGCCAGCAAAGGTCTCACTGGTGGGCAGCTGGAACACGGTAGAGGTGGTAAAGGTACCCTCTTTTTTCAGGCTGTTCAGCAGGATCAGGACGATGGGGTAGATCCACAGCAGGCAAAGCAGGGCCATGATGACGGTGAGAGTGTTATCCCACAACTTTTTCTGTTTAATCATTACTGCTGGACCTCCTTAGAACGGGTGAAGTGGAGCTGCGCCAGAGAGATGACCACAACGATCAGGAAGAACACCACAGCCTTTGCTTGGCCGATGCCCTTCCACTGAGCACCGGAGCGGCCATAGAAGGTATTGTAGATGTTCAGGGCCAGCATTTCACTGGCGTTGGCAGGTTCGCCTGCGGTCAGAGCAACGTTCTGGTCGAACAGCTTAAAGCTGTTGGTCAGGGTCAGGAAGGTGCAGATGGTGATGCTGGGCATGACCATGGGCAGCTTGATCTTGAACAGGATCTCGCGGTCAGAAGCACCGTCGATCTTGGCAGCCTCGATCAGGTCACCGGGCACGCTCTGCAGGCCGGCCACGTAGATGATCATCATATAACCGATCTGTTGCCAGCACATCAGAATGACCAGACCGACGAAACCGGCCTTGGCGTCCAGTGCCAGCAGGGGCTTTTGCAGGTTTGCCAGCACGCCGTTGAGCAGGATCTGCCAGATGTAGCCCAGCAGGATGCCGCCGATCAGGTTGGGCATAAAGTAAACGGTACGGAAGATGTTGGTGCCCTTGATGCCGCGGGTCAGCACGATCGCAATGGCAAAGGCACAGACATTGATGAGCACAGTGGAGATCACGGTAAACGCTGCCGTAAAGCCGAACGCATGCAGGAACGTGGAATCCTGGAACACCGAGATGTAGTTCTGGATGCCCACAAAGGTGGTCTTGCTCACGGTGGTGAAGCGCTGGAAGGAAAGGAAGATGCCCCAGATAAAGGGCCAGATAAAGCCGATGATGAACGCGATCAAGGTAGGAAGCACGAACACCGGCCAATATTTGCTGATGGCCTTTTGCATGATATACCTCCAAAACAAAAGGAGGCGGGCGAACAGCTCGCCCGCCTCCCATTACGGTTTACACAAATAAAAGGGGAAAGAGAAAACCGAGAATGCTTAGCCGTTTGCCAGCTTGTACTCCTTAGCCCAGCCATCGACGAAAGCGGTCACAACGCCGTTCCAGTCGCCGGTGCCTGCTGCGTAAGCGGTCAGAGCGGAACCAACGCCGTTCTTCCACTCCTCGGAAGGCATGGTGGAGAAGCACCAGTCAACACTGGTCTTGCCGGAGGCAACATAGTCGTTTGCAATGGCGATCAGGGGGTTGGTGGAGTCCTTAGCCTTCTTGAAGGGGATGACGAAGCCCATCTTGTCAGCCATCGCGCTGGTGCCGGCCTCAGAGGTGACACACCAGTACAGGAAGTCCAGAGTCGCCTGGATGTCTTCGTCGGAAGAGGTGTTGTTCACGCACCAGAAGTTCTCGGAACCGGTGCACAGGCCCTGATTCTCCTCGCCATCCACGCCGATGTAGATGGGCAGCATACCCAGGTTGTCGTCGCCCAGATCCTTCACGTCATTGTAAGCCCAGGTGCCGTTCTGGTAGAACACAGCCTTCTTGCCCACAAACTCAGCCACAGCGTCGTTGCCGGTCTTGGAAGCCAGCAGGGTGGGGTCGCAGGTGGAATCGGTGATGTACAGATCCCAGATCTGCTTGTAGTTGTCCAGATAGGTGCCCTTGATGGCGTCGGTGGAGCCGATGCCGTCTGCCTTGTACTCGTAGTAGATGGGCAGGTTTGCCAGATGGGTCTTGAAGCGCCAGTCAGAAGAACCGTCCATGCCAGCGGAGGTGAAAGCACCGTCCACGCCCAGCTCGGCCTTGCGTGCCTGGATATCGTCAGCGACCTTCTTCAGATCGGCAAAGCCCTTGATGTCGTCCTGGGTGTAACCAGCGGCGCTCAGCAGCTCCTTGTTGTAGATGATGCCGTAGGTCTCAATGACGTATGCAATGCTGGTGACAGCGTCGCCGTCCTTCAGGGCGAAGGAGTCGCTGGTCAGCTCGCCGTACAGCTTGCTGCCGGACAGGTCGTAGCAGTAATCCTTCCAGTTGGCCAGACCCACAGGGCCGTTGACCTGGAACAGGGTGGGAGCCTCGCTCTTTTCCATCTCGCTCATCAGGGTGGTCTCGTACTGGCCGGAAGCGGCGGTGACAACGGTCACAGGCACGCCGGTCTCCTTGGTGTACTCAGCGGCCAGATCCTGCCAATCCTGATCCTGCTCCGGCTTGAAGTTCAGGTAGTAGACCTTGCCGTCAGCCTTTGCAGCGGTCGAAGAACCGGCAGCAGAGCTGGCAGTGGAGGAAGCGGTGGAGCTGGAAGAACCGCCACAGGCAGCCAGACCCAGAGCAGCGGCGGATGCACCGGCCACTTTCAGGAAATTACGACGAGAGATCATCTTTTTCATAGTAGTACTCCTTCTTCTTTTGGTTAATATCTGCCACCGTCCACAGCATGAGGACGGAAGTTAGACTGAATAGTTCCGGCGGCAGGGGCAAACGCTTTCGCCCTGCTGCAATTCCGGCTGGAGCGTGACTGTCTGGGCCGGGGCTCCGTGTTCGATCTGCCGCACCAGCAGCTCGATGCTCTGCAGTGCGATCTGTTCACTGGGCTGGACAATGGTGGTCATCACCGGCACGCAGTAGCGGGACATCGTGATGCCATCAAAACCGATCACTGAGACATCCTCCGGCACCCGCATACCTGCACTTACCAGCGCCCGGATCGCACCAAAGGCGATCACATCGCTCATGGCAAACAAGGCAGTGAACTCGGCCCGGCGGGCCAGCAGACTGTTCATGGCGTGGTAGGCGGACTCGAAATCGTAGTTGGACAGGCCATAGAGCTTATCGTCAAGGACAAGCCCTGCGTCCTCCATGGCATCCTGCGCACCCAGACGACGCATCCGGCTAGGAAAGCTGGTGGCCGGGCCGCCCAGCACCGCAATCTTGCGGTGACCCTGTGCGATGAGATGGGAGACTGCCGCTTTTGCTGCGGCCCGGTCATCCACACCCACCATCGAGAGATTGGGAAAGTCCAATTCATTGGAGACCAGTGTGGCCAGCACGGAGGGAACGGAGATGTTTGCAAAGCCGTTCTGGAAGTTCGTGACACTGCCGCCCAGAAAGATCATGCCCTTGGGCTTGATCTCCCGCAGGATCTTCTCGGCAGCATCGATCTCGTTGGCGTTCTCGTCCAGGTAGGAGACGATGCCGTTGTACCCATACAGGGTAGCGGCCCGCTGCAGCTGAACGAGGAAGTCGGAGAAGAAGATGTTCCGGGTCCCCTTGACCACGAACACCAGACTGCGGGATTGCTGGATCTTCAGCTGCCGCGCGTTGGTGTTGGGGGTAAAGCCTGCCTCCCGCATGACCTTGAGCACATGCTCCTTGGTCTCGGGCCGGACATCCGGCCGATCATTGATGACGCGCGAAATGGTGCTGACAGAACAGCCGCTGATGCGGGCAATGTCCTTGATCGTCATATCGCGGGCCCTCGCTTTCGGTTGGATTTTCGGGAACGGTGTCGGGAACGTTTCCAGTGGCTATAGTATGGCACAATTTGCGCAAAAAATCAATCGTGTGGAAGTAATTTCGTAAAAGGTGTACAAAGAATCGACTTGCATTTGTGCAGATTGATTTGCCAACACATCAAAACACCGGTTGGTTTCGGAAATTCCCGGTAACATTTCAGGAAATGCCGGAAAAACCGTACCGGTTTGTAACTTTTTGACCGGGTGATGCAATTTTATGGACGAGGGTGATCTGCCCGGAAATTGCGGGAACGGTTCCATAAGATGTTCCCGGAATGCGGCAAAAAGAAACAGGCAGACTATTGAGTGCCGGGAGCACTGCACAAACGAAAGATACAACAAAAAAGCGCTTTCACCTTGTCATCGGTGAAAGCGCTTTGCTGATTGCTGATTATTTTGAATGGGTTGATAAAGTTCTGATTAGTCGCTGACGTAGGGCATCAGAGCAACGTGACGAGCACGCTTGATGGCGGTGGTCAGTGCGCGCTGATGATAAGCGCAGGTGCCGGTCACACGGCGGGGAATGATCTTAGCACGCTCAGAGACGTACTTACGCAGACGGGGCACGTCCTTGTAATCGATGGTGTCGATGCGATCGACACAGAAGCTGCAAACCTTCTTGCGGCCGCGACGCATGGGGCGTGCGGGGCGAGAGCCTTCGGTTCTTTCAAAAGCCATTGCTTATTACCTCCTATAAGAATTGAACGGTCAGACCGTTACGGAATCAGAACGGCAGGTCATCACTGTCATCAATGACAGCAAAATCATCTGCACTGCCGGCGGAATAGCTGGGAGCTGCCTCCACAGCAGCCGGACGGGCAGGGGCTGCGTTCTGGTAGGCGGGAGCAGAATTCTGATAATTTGCTCCACCGCCCTGATTGCTGCTCTTGGGGCCTGCAAAGCTGATATTGTTGGCTACGACTTCCACAGCCGTGCGATTGTTGCCGTTCTTATCCTGATACTGGCGGGTCTGAAGAGAGCCTTCGATGGCGATCAGACTGCCTTTCTGGAAGTACTTAGAAACAAACTCGGCCTGAGAACGCCAGGCAACGATATCAATGAAGTCAGCCTGACGCTGCTCACCCTGACGCACAAAATTGCGGTCGCAGGCAATGCGGAAGCTGCACACATTGGTGCCCTGGGGCGTGGTGCGGAGTTCAGGATCCGCCACAAGACGGCCCATGATAGCAACAACATTCAACATTTTACGGTCTCCCTTTCTGTCACGAAAAGATTACTCCTCGTGGGCAACGATCAGGCTGCGCATAACACCTTCAGTGATTTTGTACACACGGTCCAGCTCAGCGGGGAAGCTGGGCTCGCTGGTGAAGTTGATCACGGTGTAGACGCCTTCCTCCTCGTCGTTGATGGGGTAGGCCAGACGGCGCTTGCCCCACTCGTCGATGGAATCGATCGTACCGTTAGCCTCGATCAGGGACTTGAACTTACCAACCAGAGCGGCGGTAGCCTCCTCGTCGAGAGCGGCGCTGGTAATCAGCATGGTTTCGTACTTTGCCATTTTGTAGCACCTCCTTTTGGACTTAAGGGCCTCAAGGTTATGAGGCCAAGGGTACACACGACATGCGGCATCGCCTGCCGTGTGCGGCGTGTCTGTTCAGACAGCAATTTATTATAGCAAGTCCCTGCTGCTTTGTCAAGCCCTGCGGGCCAAAAATCCGCACAAAAATTTGTACTGAAGCTTTGGTGAACTTTGTCTGTTTTTTTAACGAGAAAGATTGAAAAGTATTTTGATTTTGGTTCTGAGCGGCGATATAATAAAAGAATAGGGGGTCGGGCGCGGCCGACAGCCCTATTCAATGAAATAAAACGGAGGAAGGTAAATTCATGTATTCTGTTTTTCGGAACCTTGCCATCATCATCCTCAGTGCCAAGTTCTTCGGGCTGGTGGCCCGCAAGTTCAAAGCGCCGCAGGTGGTGGGCGAGATCATCGCGGGCCTGATCATCGGGCCCTGTCTGCTGAACCTTGTGCATATCAGCGATACCATCTCGATCTTCGCAGAGATCGGCGTGGTGCTGCTGATGTTCTCCACGGGCCTTGGCACCAACCTGAAGGAGCTGATCAAGGCAGGCCCCATCGCCACCCTGATCGCCTGTGTGGGCGTGGCGGTGCCGCTGGCAGGGGGCACGCTCCTTTATAGTTTATTCTACGGCTTCTCGGCGTTGGGCAGCCAGGAGTTCTACCGCGCCCTCTTCATCGGTACCATTATGACCGCCACCAGCGTGTCCATCACCGTGGCTACCTTGCAGGAGCTGGGCCACCTGAAGAGCTTCCTTGGCACCACCATCGTCAGTGCCGCCGTTATCGATGATGTCATCGGCATCGTGGTGCTGACCTGTGTGCTGGGAGCAAGCTCCGGCACCGGCACAGGGCTAGGCAAGGTGCTGATGAACACCGTGCTGTTCTTCGCTACCGCCATCGGCGTGGGCATCATTGCCCATTTCGCCATGAAGTGGCTGGACAAGCGCAACCCCCACACCCAGCGCATCACCATCGTCAGTATGGCGTTCTGCTTTGCCATGGCCTACATTGCCGAGGCCTACTTCGGCATTGCAGACATCACAGGTGCCTACATCGCGGGCATCGTCCTGTGCACTCTGGAGGATGCCCCCTATGTGGAGCGCCGGGTGGATATCAGCAACTATGTGCTGTTTGCTCCCATCTTCTTCGCCAGCATCGGTCTGAAAACCGATATCAGCGGCCTGACCCCGGAGATCCTGCTGTTCAGCGTGTGCTTCGTGGTGGTGGCCCTGATCACCAAGATCATCGGCTGCGGGCTGGCGGCCAAGATCTGCAGGTTCAGCTGGGGTGATTCCCTCAAGGTGGGTGTTGGCATGATGACCCGCGGCGAGGTGGCCCTGATCGTGGCCCAGAAGGGTCTGGACATCGGCGTGGTGGATTCCGTCTACTTCACCGCCGTCATCCTGCTCATCGTCGTGTCCAGTGTGGCCACTCCGCTGGTCCTGAAAGCGCTGTTCACTAAAATGCCTGTGCAGCCGCATCCCAGTCAGGCAAAGCAGTAAGGGAGCTCTGCCAGAACCCTTTTGATATTTTCCAAAACGACAGCAGCACCTCACCAGAAATGGCGGGGTGCTGCTGCTTTATGGGGCGAAACGGGGCGAAAAGTTTTCGCAAACGGTGCAAAATGGGCTGAAAAGCGGGGCCCTTTTGTGAATAGTGCTAAAGAAATGGCAGAATCCTTGTAAAAAATAACAGCAGGTGGTATAATTTACCTGTAAAACGAAAATGATTGGCTCAAAAGAAACAAACTTGGAGGGATTTACATGAAAACTGTAGCGCAGACTGTGATCGAGGCAGATCGCTTCTATACCATCGCTGCCAAGGGCGGCAGTGTCATTCAGGCCGTGGAGAAGGCCACCAACGGCGGCGATATCCGCCTGGGCAAGTACGAGCACAAGCCCGAGCAGGAGTGGGCCTTTGTGCGCGAGGGTGACGGCGTGTACCGCATCCGCAACCGCGCATCCGGCAAGCTGATCGACCTGATGATGACCGGCACCGCCAATGGCACCTGGCTGCACCTGTGGGAGGATGTGGGCGGCACCTCTCAGATGTGGACCGTGGAGCCCACCCCCGCCGGCACCGTCCGTCTGCGCTCTTCCTGGGCCAGCGGTAAGTGCATCGATACCGTGGGCATGGGTGCCAACGATGGTGCCATCCTGCAGATCTGGCAGGAGGCCGCAGGCGATGACCAGTTGTGGACCATTTCCGAGGTGAAGGACCGCGCAAAGCGTGCCCCTGCCAAGAAGGCAGAGGAGCCCGTTGTAGAGGCTGCACCTGTGGCCGAGAGCGCTCCTGCAGAGGAGGCAAAGCCGGAGGTCAAGGAAGAGCCCGTTGTGGAGGAAAAGCCCGTGGAGAAGCCTGCAAAGGCTGAGGAAAAGCCCACTGAGCCTGTTAAGGCCGAAGAGGTGAAGGCGGAGCCTGTCAAGGCCGCTGCTCCCGCTGCCAAGGCTCCCGCAAAGAAGCCCGCCGCCAAAAAGACCAGCCGCGCCGCCCGCAAAAAGGCCGCTGCCGCTAAAAAGTAAGTAATACAAGCAAAAGCAGCTGCATTCCGTAAAAACACGGAGTGCAGCTGCTTTTTTGTTGCGATCTTACAGGCCTCTCCTCCGAGGAGAACTGGAACGAAACGCCTGAGAAGGTCAGACGTGCATCATGCCGCGCTGTGCATGGAAGCGGAATTTGAGTGCGGCGGCGATAAAGCCCTTGAACAGGGGATGAGCGCGGTTGGGGCGGCTCTTGAACTCGGGGTGGAACTGTGCGCCCAGATGGAAGTCACGGCCGGGCAGCTCCACAGTCTCCACCAGACGGCCGTCAGGGCTGGTGCCGGAAATGACCAGCCCGGCATCCTCCATCTCCTGACGGAACTCGTTGTTGAACTCGTAGCGGTGGCGGTGACGCTCCCAGATCTCAGCCTCGCCGTAGCACTCGGCCATCTTGGTGCCGGGCTTGACGGTGCAGGGGTACTTGCCCAGACGCATGGTGCCGCCCTTGGGGATGTTGCCCTGCTGGTCGGCCATCAGGGCAATGACATTGTGGGCACCATCGGGGGTGAACTCGCTGGAATTGGCATCGGCATAGCCCAGCACGCCGCGTGCGAACTCCATCACCATGATCTGCATTCCCAGGCAGATGCCAAAGTAGGGGATCTGGTTCTCACGGGCATACTGTGCAGCCTGGATCATACCCTCGATGCCGCGGTCACCAAAGCCGCCGGGCACGATGATGCCGTCCACGTCAGCAAACACTTCTTTGCAGGCATCCTGATCGATCAGGTCCTCGCTCTCTACCCACTTGATGTCTACCTGACTGTCGTTCTCAAAACCGGCGTGGTACAGGCTCTCCATCACGGAAAGATAAGCGTCGTGCAGCTTGACGTACTTGCCCACCAGCGCAATGGTGCAGGTCTTGCTGCGGGTGGCAATGCGGGAGACCACACCCTTCCACTCGGTCAGGTCGGCGGGGGGCACGTCCAGCTTGAGCTTTTCCACCACCACATCATCCAGACCATTGGTGTGGAGCATCAGCGGGCACTGGTACAGGCTGGGCATGGTCAGGTTCTCAATGACGCACTCAGGCTTGACATTGCAGAAGGTGCTGATCTTGCGGCGGATATCGCCGCCCACGCTGCCGTCAGCACGCAGGATGATGATATCGGGGTTCACGCCCATGCCCTGCAGCTCCTTGACGGAGTGCTGGGCCGGCTTGGACTTGTACTCGTCGGAGCCGGAAATATAGGGCACCAGCACAACATGGATGTAGCAGCAGTTGTCGCGGCCCTGCTCCAGGCCCACCTGACGGATGGCCTCCAGGAAGGGCTGGCTCTCAATATCGCCGGTGGTGCCGCCGATCTCGGTAATGACCACATCGGCATCGGTAGAGGATGCCATGTTGTAGATGTAATTCTTGATCTCGTTGGTGATGTGGGGGATGATCTGGACGGTCTGACCCAGATAAGCGCCCTGGCGCTCCTTGTTCAGCACGTTCCAGTACACCTTGCCGGTGGTCAGGTTGGAGTACTTGTTCAGATTTTCGTCGATGAAGCGCTCATAGTGGCCCAGATCAAGGTCGGTCTCAGTACCGTCATCGGTCACGAACACCTCACCGTGCTGCAGGGGGCTCATGGTACCCGGATCCACGTTCACATAAGGGTCCAGCTTCTGGCTGGCGACCTTCAGTCCGCGGCATTTGAGCAGGCGGCCCAGAGAAGCCGCCGTGATACCCTTGCCCAGACCGGAGACAACACCGCCGGTCACAAAGATGAATTTTGCCATTTGTTCAGTCCTCCTCTAATTTATCTTTCAGAGATCATTCTTTCCCAGTACGGATGCGCCTGCATCCGAAACAAAACATACAACACCAGATTATAATCCTAATCCTCGTAAGAATCAAGGATTTCCTGTGCAATTTCTGCACGGCTGCGCCGGGTGTCCATGGCGCGCTTTTCAATGTAGCGGTGGGCGGCATCCTCGTTCATCTGCTCCCGCTCCACCAGACAGCATTTTGCATGGCTGACCAGCCGTACCTGTACGATCTTTTCCTGCATCCGGGCGTTTTCCTGCCGGAGCAGCTGCAGGCGGTGGTTGCTGGCCGCGGCCAGATGGATGGCCTGCAGGAACAGCGTGTTGGAGAACGGCTTGCTCAGCAGCAGCACCCCCTGCTCACTCATGGGGGTCAGCAGCTGCTCGGCGGCGGCTGCCTTGGCCAGCAGCACCACGCCTGCGTCTGTTTTTTCTACGGCAGAGGAACACAGCTCGTGGCCGAACTCGTCCGGCAAAGGCGCGTTGACCACGATCAACTCAAAATCAGATTCCAGTATCCTGCGCCGGGCCTCGGCACCACTGGGGATGATCGTAGGCCGGGTGTATCCCAGCTCTGCCAGCCGCGCGGAGATGTACTCGTTGGAGCTTGCTCCGGCGCTCACGATCAGAGCACGTCCCATTTGAATCGCTCCTTTCTCTTACATCCAGGCAAGGGGCCGAATCATTGCCCCTTCGTACTTTCCCTCAAAAGCGGTTCAGATGGCGTTGAAGTAGTGCACCCGCTCGTACTCTGCCGGGTCGGCGGCAGCTTTCAGGGCGGCACAGCGCTTCAGTTCTTCCTCATAGTACCGATGCGAAAGCTCTTCCGGCAGCACGCGGTGCAGAAATTCGCTCTCCTGCGCGGCCTGTACGGCCTCCTCCAGCGTGGAAGGCAGTCTTTCCAGCCCAAGACCTGCAGCCTCGGTGGGATCGAACAGGTTCTTGTTGATGGGGGCCTGCAGCACCATCCGGTGCTCGATGCCGTCCAGACCGGCGGCCAGCACCAGACCCACGGCCAGATAGGGGTTGCAGGCAGGGTCAGGGCTGCGCAGTTCCATGCGGCAGTTGTTGCCCTTGACCTGCGGGATGCGCACCAGCTGGCTGCGGTTCTGGCGGCTCCAGCTCACATAGCGGGGGGCCTCGTCACAGCCAAAGCGCTGGTAGCTGTTGGGCAGGGGATTGGTGAACACGGTCAGCTCCCGGCTGTGGGCCAGAACACCGGCCATAAAGCTGCCTGCAATGCTGTCCGGGGCAATGTCGCCCTCAAACAGATTGCGGCCATCCATGTAAAGGGACAGGTTGATGTGCAGGCCGCTGCCTGCCTGATCCGGCAGGGGCTTGGGCAGGAAGCTGGCGTGGATGCCGTTGCGCATGGCAACAGCCCGCACGATCTGCTTGAACATCATCACATGGTCGGCTGTTTTCAGGGGGCCGGCGTAGTGGCAGTCGATCTCATTCTGGCCGTGGCCGCTCTCGTGATGGCTGTGCTGGGGGCTCATGCCCATCTGCTCCATGGTCAGGCAGATGTCCCGGCGCAGGTTCTCACCTGCATCCAGCGGGGCTACATCAAAGTAGCCGCCAAAATCGATGGGGATGCGGGTGGGGCGGCCCCGGTCGTCATTCTCAAACAGGTAGAACTCGCACTCGGCCCCCACGTTGCAGGTCAGCCCCAGTTTGCGGAAGCTGCGGCTCATCTGGCGCAGGAAGCCGCGGCAGTTGCCGCCAAAGGCAGCGCCGTCCGGCTTTTCCACGTCACAGAAGAACTGCATCACCCGGCCTTCGGTGGGCCGCCAGGGCAGGATGGTCACGGTGGAAAGATCGGGCCGGAGCACAAGATCGCTCTCCTCCACCTTCATAAAACCGGCAATGGAGCTGCCGTCAAAGCAAACACCATCCTCCATGGCCTTGGGCAGGTCGCTGGCAAGCACGGCGATGTTTTTCTGGGTGCCAAAAATATCGCAGAAGGCAAAGCGGACGAATTTGACGTTGTTGTCCTCCACAAAATCAAGGATGTCCTGTTGGGTATTATAGCTCATAGTGGTTCCCTCCGAGCCGCAGGGTGCGGCGAATGGCACATCAGTGCAAAACTGGAAAAATCAGCTTGCGTCCTTAAAAAACGCCTAAAGGCCTGCTTCGTATGCGCAAAGCAGGTCTTTAGGCTGGTGTAAGAAATAGGAAAAGGGGAATGGCTTAAAAATCCAACAACCCAGCGATGCTTATCAAGCTATGTCAGAAAAATCAGACGTAGTAGAGCATCTTGCTGTAGCTGGGCAGAGGCCAGTAGTCCTCACCGCAGATGGTTTCGGCATCGTCAGCAGCGGCGCGCAGAGCATCCATCTTGGGCAGAACGTCATCGTGGAAGGAGACAGCCTTGGCACTCTCATCGGTCATGGCCTCAGCGGTATCCACGGCAGCCTGCAGGGCATCGATGGCATCGCTCATGGCATCGGCATCGGTGGACAGGCGGGTGAGGGTCTTGGTCTCGCTGCGCACGCTGATGGCCTCGCTGACGGCCAGCTTGGATGCAGCGGTGTTGGCAACCTCGCTCATGTAGGCGTTGATGGCGGGCAGCAGCTGCTTGCGGGCCATCTCCAGCATGGTCAGAGCCTCGATGTTGATGATCTTGGAGTAGTGCTCCATCTCGACCTCGTAACGGCTCTCCATCTCGATCTTGGTCAGGACACCGAAATCCTCCATCAGCTGGATGTTCTTCGGGTCGATCAGTGCGGGCAGAGCAGCGGGCGTGTTCTTCTTGTTGGGCAGGCCGCGGCGTGCTGCTTCCTCTTCCCACTCGGCGGTGTAGCCGTTGCCGTTGAAGATGACACGGCGGTGGTCACGGATGGTGCGCTTGATCAGAGCAATGGCAGCGCTGGTAAAGTCCTCAGCGCCCTCCAGTTCGTCGGCGTAGCCCTTCAGCTCCTTGGCAACAGCAGTGTTCAGGATGGTGTTGGCATCGCTCAGGTTCTCAGCAGAACCGGGCATACGGAACTCGAACTTGTTGCCGGTGAAGGCGAAGGGAGAGGTGCGGTTGCGGTCGGTGGTGTCCTTGCTGAACTTGGGCAGGACATCCACGCCCAGATCCATCTTCATCTTGACAGGGCCGGCATAAGGCGAATCAGATGCAATGGCATCGATGACAGCTTCCAGCTCCTCGCCCACAAAGATCGAGATGATGGCCGGGGGAGCCTCGTTGGCACCCAGACGGTGATCATTGCCCGGGGTGGCAACGGAGGTGCGCAGCAGATCGGCGTACTCGTCCACTGCCTTGATGACAGCGGCCAGGAATACCAGGAACTGCAGGTTCTCCATGGGCGTGTCGCCCGGGTCCAGCAGATTCTCGTGGGTGGTGGACATGGACCAGTTGTTGTGCTTGCCGCTGCCGTTCACACCCTCAAAGGGCTTCTCGTGCTGCAGGCAGACCAGACCGTACTTGGGAGCGATCTTCTTCATCATCTCCATGGTCAGCAGGTTGTGGTCAATGGCAACATTGGTGGTGTCGAAGATGGGGGCCAGCTCATGCTGGCAGGGAGCCACTTCGTTGTGCTTGGTCTTGGCGGGAACGCCCAGCTTCCACAGCTCCTCGTCCAGCTCCTTCATAAATGCGGAGACCTCGGGACGGATGACACCGAAGTAATGCTCCTCCAGCTCCTGACCCTTGGCAGAGGGAGCGCCGAACAGGGTACGGCCGGTGAGGATCAGATCCTGACGTGCCTCGTAATCCTCCTTCTTGACAAGGAAGTACTCCTGCTCGGGGCCGACGGTGGTGGAGACGTAATCAACATCCTTGCCGAACAGCTTCAGGATGCGGATGGCCTGACCGGACAGTGCGTTCATGGAGCGCAGCAGGGGAGTCTTTTTGTCCAGTGCCTCGCCGGTGTAGCTGACGAAAGCGGTGGGGATGCACAGCACGTCATCCTTCACGAAAGCGTAGCTGGTGGGGTCCCATGCGGTGTAGCCGCGGGCCTCGCAGGTGGCACGCAGGCCGCCGGAGGGGAAGGAGGAAGCATCGGGCTCGCCGCGCACCAGCTCCTTGCCGGAGAACTCCATGATGGCGGTGCCGTCGCCCACGGGGCTGACGAAGCCATCGTGCTTCTCACTGGTGATGCCGGTCAGCGGCTGGAACCAGTGGGTGTAGTGGGTGGCACCCAGCTCCATGGCCCAGCGCTTCATCACGCTGGCCACAACGTTTGCCACTTCGATATCCAGGGGTGCGCCCTTGTGCAGGGTGCGCTCCAGGCTCTTGTAAGTAGCGCTCGGCAGGCGCTCCTTCATTACATGCTCGTTAAAGACCTTGCTGCCGTAGATTTCCATAACATTTGCTGCCATAAATCCTACTCCTTACTTGATCTTATGTCTGTCCCTTCCGAAACTGTCTCCCGCCGCCGAACTGCGGCCCGGAAACAGCGAAAAGCTTTTTAACAAAAACGGCGCTGCGAGTCAGGAGGTGACCCACAGCGCCGTTGCTGTCTATGGTTTGATTATATCCCGGAACGGCTCAAAAGGCAATTGACAAAACTGACGATTCTGCACAAACACGTTCTCGTTTTTTTGGGAGATATCGTATTTGGTATTACTTTTAGATCACCTGGAACAGGAAGAACTTCAGGTAATTGGTCTCGGGCACGCCCCACAGGATGGGGTGATCCGGGGCCTGCTGCTTCACCTCGATCTGCCGCAGCTGCCGGTGGGCATCCTTTGCGGCGGCGTGCAGCATTTTGATGAACAGCTCCTCCGTGGCAAAGTGAGAGCAGCTGGCTGTGGCCAGATAGCCGCCCCGGGGCAGCAGCTTCATGGCGCGGTAGTTGATCTCCTTATAGCCGCGCATGGCGTTCTCCACCGTGCGGCGGGCCTTGGTAAAGGCCGGCGGATCAAGGATGATAAAGTCGTAGGGATGGCCCTCTTTTTCCAGCCGGGGCAGCAGTTCAAAGGTGTCCTCGCAGAGAAAATCCATGTTGGTCAGGTTGTTGCGCTGGGCGTTCCGCTGGGCCATGGCAATGGCCTCGGCGCTGATGTCAGCGGCAGTGACCCGGGCAGCCCCGCCCTTGGCGGCGTTCAGCGCAAAGCTGCCGGTGTGGGTAAAGCAGTCCAGCACAGTGTGACCGGCAGCAATGCGGGCCACAGCCCGGCGGTTGTATTTCTGGTCGAGGAAAAAGCCGGTCTTCTGGCCGTTCTCAAAATCAACGTGGTAGAACACGCCGTTCTCGCAGATCTCAGTCTGGGTGCTGTCGGGGTGCGTCTCGCCGGGCAGGTCAAACCAGCCCTTGTTCTGTGCCAGGCCCTCCTTGGCCCGCAGAGCCTCGTCGTTGCGCTCGTAGATGCCCTCAATGGTCTGGCCGTCAGCGCGCAGGACTTTTGCCAGCAGGGGGAAGAGGATGGGCTTGAGCTTTTCCATGCCCACGCTCAGGGTCTGGGTGACAAGGATATTGTTGAACCGGTCCACAGTCAGGCCCGGGAACTGGTCGGCCTCGCCAAAGATGACACGGCAGGCGGTCAGGTCGGCGGGCTCCAGCACGGTCTTGCGGTAGGCCCATGCGTATTCGACACGGCGCTTCCAGAAAGCGGCATCGAAGGTGTCGTTGGCGTTGCGGGAGATGAGCCGCACCCGGATCTTGCTTTTCAGTGAGAGAAAACCGGTGCCAAGATAGGCACCCTTTGTGCTGACTACATCGACCAGCGTGCCGTTTTCAGGCTCCGCCTCCGGGGAACTCTGGATGTCGTTTTCGTACACCCAGGGGTGGCCGCCCACCAGCAGGCCCTCGGCGTGTTTGTTGACGGTGTAAACGGGGTAATTGCGAGAAGATTTCATAGTTGCTCCTGTTATAACTGGCTCGCCCTCTCAGTCTCGCTCCGCTCGCCAGCTCTCCCAAAGGGAGAGCCTTTGGCGATTTTCGATTCAGTCTCATCAAGCTTGAATACAGAGCGGCTCTTGGCTCCCCCTTTGGGGGAGCTGGCAATGCCGTCAGGCATTGACTGAGAGGGTGAGGATGCTAAAATTTCATACTGATATTTATTCTAACATAAAAACGTGCTAGAATAAATACAAAAACACAGAAACGAGGAAAACACCATGGAGATCGAACGCAAATGGATGGTGAACGGCTGGCCGGAGGGCGAAAACTTCCCGGCTCTGCCGCTCAAGGAAGAGTTTGCCATGCGGCAGGGATATATCAGCGTGCGGCCCACCGTGCGCATCCGGGAGGAGGCGCTCAAGGGCGGCGAGACGGCCTATATCCTCTGCTTCAAGTCCGGAAGCGGGCTTGCACGGGAGGAGATCGAGCGCCCCATCGACAAGAAACTGTTTGATGAACTGGAAACAAAGATCATCGGTAAACCCCTGATCGGGAAGATCCGCAGAAGCTACGCCCTGCCTGATGGCCTTGTGCTGGAGGTGAACCATGTGGATGAGGGCCAGCCCACTGCGTTCTGGTACGCTGAGGTGGAATACCCCACCGTGGATGCTGCCCGCAGCTGGAAGCCGGAAGCCTTTGGCCTTGCAGACTATCTGAACGATGATGTCACCGACCAGCCCGGCCAGAGCATGGGAGCCTACTGGGAACAGACCCGGAAATAAAAATGACCCTCTCCGTCGCGCAGATGCGGCCGCCTAGCCCTTGGGGAAAGACGGCAGTGCAAAGCAATGACAGAGAGGGTCATTATTTTTACTTCTTGTGGTACATCCGGTCTGCTTCCTCATAGGTGGGCTCGCAGGTCAGATACATGCCCAGCTTCTTCACGGTGTCCATATCCACGCTGGACAGGATGACGGTGGAGTGCATATCGCAGCCCTTCAGGTGGGAGAGCTGCTTGAGGGCGGCTGCAGCAGTGGGATTCTGCGCGGCCGAGCTGGACAGGGCGATCAGGATCTCGTCGGTGTGCAGGCGGGGGTTCTTGCTGCCCAGATAGTTGGTCTTGAGGGTCTGGATGGGCTCGATGGCGGCGGCAGAAACGAGGTTAAGCTCCTGGTCGATGCCGGCCAGCTTTTTCAGCGCGTTGAGCAGAGCGGAGGAAGCGGCACCCAGCAGGGGGCCGGTCTTGCCGGTGACAACGGTGCCGTCCGGCAGCTCAATGGCAGCGGCGGGGGCACCGCCGGTCTTTTCAGAGACTGCATGGGCGGCCTGCTCCACCGGGCGGCTGCCCTGGGTCAGTCCGGCCTGATTCATCAGCAGCTCCAGCTTGTAGACCTCGCTCTGGATCTGTGCGCCGTTCTTGAGGTCGCACAGGGCCTTGAAGTAGCGGCGGACGATCTCGTTGCGGGAAGCTTCGCAGCAGGCCGCATCATCCACGATGCAGTTGCCTGCCATATTCACGCCCATGTCGGTGGGGGAGTGGTAGGGACTCTTGCCTGCGATCAGCTCAAACATGGCGTTGACCACGGGGAAGATCTCAATGTCGCGGTTGTAGTTGACCGCGGTCTTGCCATAGGCCTCCAGATGGAACGGGTCGATCATGTTCACATCGTTCAGGTCGGCGGTGGCGGCCTCGTAAGCCAGGTTGACCGGGTGCTTCAGGGGGATGTTCCAGATGGGGAAGGTCTCAAACTTGGCATAACCGGCCTTCACGCCCCGCTTGTATTCGTGGTACAGCTGGGACAGGCAGGTGGCCATCTTGCCGCTGCCGGGGCCGGGAGCCGTGATGACCACCAGCGGGCGCTGGGTCTCGATGTACTCGTTGCGGCCATAGCCCTCGTCGCTCACGATGCGGGCAACGTCGTTGGGGTAGCCGGGGATCTTATAGTGCCGGAAGGTGCGGATGCCCAGGCTGTTCAGCCGCTTCTCAAAAGCTTCTACCTCGGGGGCAGCGGTGTACATGGTCACGCATACGCTGCCCACAAACAGGCCGCGCTCCTGGAATGCATCGATGAGACGCAGAACGTCCAGATCATAGGTGATGCCATAGTCACCGCGCACCTTGCTGCTGACGATGTCCTCAGCGTTGATGACGATGACGACCTCGGCCTGATCCTTCAGCTGCAGCAGCATCTGCAGCTTGGAATCGGGCTGGAAGCCGGGCAGCACGCGGGAGGCGTGGTAGTCATCGAACAGCTTGCCGCCGAATTCCAGATACAGCTTGTTGTCGAACTGCGCGATCCGCTCCCGGATGTGCTCCGACTGCATCTGCAGGTATTTGTCGTTGTCAAATCCTTTTTTCATTCGTTGCTCCTCTTCCTGATTTCGGTTCCCATATCCTGCCCGGGCAGCGGGTTCCACAGCGGAAGTGTGCCCGGGGAATTACACAATACATAAAGCAGTATATCATATCAGAGGAGCGGGTGCAATAAAAAATCAACAAAAGTCCCGCTCCTTCCAGCAGAAAGCTTTTGCCGGAAAGAGCGGGGCAGGGAGGAACAGTGCGGATTACAGGGTCAGCTGGATGCCGCTGAGGGTCACGGTATCCGGATCGGGCTCCTCATCCTTTGCTTTGGCGCGGGTCTGTTTGGGCAGAGCGTCCTCGTGGACTACTTTGCCGCATTCCAGCTCAGGGATGGCAAAGAAAGCCGCTTCCAGAGCATCAGGCAGCTCTACTTCACCGGTAACATGCAGGAATTCGATCTGAGCCAGCAGGTCTGCGCTCTCTGCGGGGATGACAGCATCGCCCAGCACATAGAGCCGGGTGCCATACCGGCGCAGGGAAGAGGCGGTCAGTTCCAGGTCGTCCTCCACCACGGCGGTGCCGTCCGGCACGATGATCAGCTCGGTGGAATCCGGGAAGAGCGGGGCCAGAACGGGCGCAAGGCTTGCGCACAGGATGGCCTTTGGAGCGGAAAAGCTGCAGCCCTTTGCGGCCAGTGCGGCAGTGTCGAGCCTGGGGTCAACCGCCAGGAAGCGATGTTCATTCCAGTACAGGCGGCTTTGTGCCCGCAGCAGGAAGGTGTTGTCCAGCTTGATGGAGCTTCCCGGCAGGAGCACTGCATCATCGGGGTAGACCGCCAGCTTTCCGTTCAGGATGCAGCGGGCGGATACCACTGCCGAGAGGCACTGCGGGCAGTAGATCATACCGTTGACCAGAATGCAGGCGTACTTCTGTAAAACCTCCGCAGCATCCGGTGTGATCATCAGCTTGCCGTTGACCACCAGTACCTGCCCGGCGGCGGTCTGGCTGGCAGAGCTCAGCGTGACCTTGCCATTGACAACACCCACCGAGACCTCCTCCGGGACATTTTTGCAGAGCATCGAATCCAGAGAAATGTTGTGCTGGCTCAGGAGCGCCTGCACCCGGGGCGAGGTCAGCGCGATCATGCAGTCCAGCTTGATCTGCTCATAGCGGTCAAGAAAATCCTCCTGCACATTGCGCAGGTCCAGGATCATAGCGTCCACATTCAGGTTCTTTTTCATCATTTAATCCTCCGTAAGTTCAGTTTTGAGGCGATGGCGTATCTGGGCAAGGCGGCTGCGGACCGTGCCGGGCGGGAGACTGAGCAGCTGACCGATCTCACTGGCATTGTAGCCCGCTGTATAGCGCAGGGTGAACAGCCGCCGCTCTTCCGGGGTGAGCAGAGCCAGCAGACTGGCGGCTTCCACTGTGTCCAGTGCGGAATCCGGTTCAGCACTGTCCTCTTCCGGGAAAAAGGCGCTGAGCAGCTGCTCCTCCTTTGCCGTCCGGCGGAGCTGGTCGCAGTAGAGATTCCGCGCTGTGGTAAACAGCCAGGCCTTGCACTGCCGCTCTGTAAAGCTGTTGATAAGGGTCCGGTTCTGCAGTGCCCGCAGAAAGACTTCCTGGGTCAGATCCTCCGCCCGGGCTTCGTCCCGGCAGAGATTGAAACAGAAGTGTTCCAGCCTGTCCCAGAAGGTCTCGTACAGCAGCTCCCACATGGGGCTTCCTCCTTTCATTGCGTCGTTCTGCCTGTAAGACGAAGGAAACCGGGGAAGTGTTGGATAGATCCGGAAAAAAATAAACCCTCAGTCTCGCTGGCGCTCGCCAGCTCCCATACCAGGGGAGCCTTTGGCATGGCGGTAAACAGCGTGAAACTGAGGGAAACTCCTTGATTTAATGTTTTGCTTCCAGTGCTTCGAGATCTTCTTTGATCTCTTCCACATCTTCTTTCAGGAACATCAGGCAGAAGCTGACGGCCAGCAGCAGGCAGGAAAGCCAGATGGCCTTTGCGCCGCAGAGATCCAGCGTCAGGCTGCCCAGGCCAGCGCCCAGCGCAAACAGGAGGATGATGCCCCAGTAATAGAAGGATTTTTTCAGGGCGGCAGGATTGCGGTTGAGCACCCAGCTGCAGAGGGAGTCCATGCCGCTGCGCATGTTGCCGATGCACATGGTGCTGGCAAAGGCATAACCGTTCACCTTGCGGAAGGTCTGCACCTGCATCGCACAGGCAAACGAGACCAGTGCGTTGGCCATAAGATTCCACTCCTGCGGGAAAAAGCCCACCACGAACAACATCACGATCTCACACAGCACCACCAGCTGCCGCCAGTGGAGCCGCTGCAGGTTCTGCAGCTTCTGGTGCATCAGTTCTGCCACGAACACGCCCAGCGCAAAGAAGCACAGGGGCACAAGATAATGCAGCACACGCCCCCACTCCCCGGCAAAGGCATGGACAGCCATCAGCACAATGTTGCCGGTCTGGGCGTTGGCAAACACCTTGCCCCGGAACAGATAGGTGTATACGTCCTGCAGGCCGCCGGACAGTGAAAGGAACATTGCCGTGCAGAAGGCTTCCGACATCTGGCCGCGGCGCTTTTTCTTGGAATTCATGCAAATTCCCCCTCTGATTTTTTACCCCTATACTATAACGCGGGTTGACGGATTTGTCAAAAACAAAAGGTGATTTTTGGCGGTTTTGACTATGTAAAACGAATATGTCTGCCATGTTTTTTGCAATTGCATCCGGGTTGTGCTACAATAAGACCATTCATACAGAAAAAGGAGAATCTCCCCATGCCCAATATCATCGAGATCACGGATTTTCACGCGCCGGAGCTGGACCCCTACGCCCGCCTGACGCAGAACCAGTTGCGCAGTCGGCTGGAACCCGAAAAAGGCATCTTCATTGCCGAGAGCCCCAAGGTGATCTCCCGGGCACTGGATGCAGGCTTTGTGCCGGTCTCCCTGCTGATGGAGCGCAGGCAGATCACCGGCCCTGCGGCGGAGATCCTGACCCGCTGCGGGGATGCACCCATTTATACTGCTGACCGGGAGCTGCTGGCTGCACTGACAGGCTACGAGCTGACCCGGGGTGTGCTCTGCGCCTTTCAACGTCCGAAGCCCCGCACCGTGGAGGAGCTTTGCCGGAACGCCCGGCGGGTGGCCGTGCTGGAGGGCATTGTGGATTCCACCAACGTGGGTGCCATCTTCCGCAGCGCGGCAGCGCTGAACATGGACGCTGTTCTTATCAACCCCTCCTGCTGTGACCCGCTCTGCCGCCGGGCCGTGCGTGTGAGTATGGGCACGGTATTTCAGGTGCCCTGGGCGCAGATCGGCGAAACGCCTGCTGATTGGCCTGAAAAGGGGCTTGCCCAGCTGAATGCCCTGGGCTTCAAGACGGCTGCCATGGCCTTGAGTGACCGTTCGGTCAGCATCGATGACGAAGCCCTTGCCCGGGAGCCGAAGCTTGCCATTGTGCTGGGCACGGAGGGAGACGGCCTTTCCCATACCACCATCGCATCCTGCGATTACACAGTCAAGATCCCCATGTCCCACGGGGTCGATTCCCTGAACGTTGCCGCCGCCAGCGCCGTGGCGTTCTGGCAGCTGGGCAAACAGTAATTCATAAGCCACACAGCAAAAAACTCCCGCCCGGAGCGCATCCGGGCGGGAGTTTTGCTATGCCTTAGAAGGATTCAAAGGAGAAATTACTTTTTCATGTAGATGTGGTGGGGCAGACCTGCAATGTACAGCGGAGTCAGCTCAGCCTGGATCAGCGGGCGGGCATACTCGAGGAATTCCTCGGTCATCTGGGTGTGATTCTCGTTCATCCAGCTCAGGGGGACCTTCTTCTCGAGGTTTGCAACTTCACTGATGGGGTGCAGCTCGGTGATGTACTGATAGGGGCTGTTGGAGATGCGCTTCAGGGCGACCATCTGACCGGTGACACCTTCAAAGGCAGCCTTGGCAGCAGCGCCGCCCACCTGGTAAGCCTCGGTGATATCGGTGCGGCTGGTCAGGTGACCAGCGCAGCGCTGCAGGGTAGACAGCTCGATACAGCGGGTCTTGGTGTCCAGATTGCGGGCGACCACATTCGCCAGATAGCGGGCAGTACCAGTCAGTGCCTTGTGGCCGAAAGCGTCCACTGCATGCACATCGTCGGCCAGCTCACAGACGTAACGACCGTCCTCGAGCTTGACACCCTCGGAAACAGCGATCACGATGCTGGGCTTCTTCTCCTGCATGGCGCGGACCTTCTCAATGAAGTGCTCCACGTTGAAGGGGACTTCGGGCAGGCAGATCATATCCACGCCCTCGCAGTCATCGCTCTTGGCCAGAGAGGCAGCAGCGGTCAGCCAGCCGGCGTTGCGGCCCATGATCTCGACCACGGTGACATAATTGGTGCCGTAAACGGTGGCATCGCGGATGATCTCCTTCATCACCACACCGATGTACTTTGCCGCAGAGCCGTAGCCGGGGGTGTGGTCGGTCACCATCAGGTCGTTGTCGATGGTCTTGGGAACGCCCATGAAGCGGATGTCGCTCTGGATGCGGTTGCCGTATTCAGCCAGCTTGCCGATGGTATCCATGGAGTCGTTGCCGCCAATGTAGAAGAAGTACCCAATGTTCAGCTTTTCCAGGATGGCGAACAGCTTCTTGTAAACGGTCTCGTCATCGTGCCAATCGGGTAGCTTATAGCGGCAGCTGCCCAGGAAGCTGGACGGGGTGCGCTTGAGCAGCTCGATATCCAGGTCATCGGTCAGCACGGTGGAAAGATCCACCACGCGCTCCTCCAGCAGACCGGCAACGCCGTTGCACATGCCGTAAACGATCTCAGCGCCGCGGCTCTTGCAGCTCTCGAATACGCCTGCCAGACTAGCATTGATGACGGAGGTAGGGCCGCCAGACTGACCAACGATTGCATTTTTACCCATGATGATTTCTCCTTTTCTTCTGTTTCGGCTTTTATATTATCGTGCAGGAGCACGAAAACAGACCACGAGGGGGGAGGAAGCGCGCAAATGAAACTTACAGGCAGATATGGCGCGGGGTGCCGTTGACGTAGACCGGTGTCACTTCGTCCAGGATGAGCGGACGGGCATACTCCTCAAATGCCGCCGTCACCTGCATTCCGTCCGGGGTGATCCAGTCCAGCGGCACCTTTTTCTCCAGGTTTGCCACCTGCTGGACATCCACCGACTCGGTGATGCACTGGTAGGGGTAATCGGAAATGCGCTTGAGCGAGATCATCCGCCCGGTCTCGCCCGCAAAGGCAGCGGAAGCGGCAGCGCCGCCCACGGCATAGGCCTCGTTCACATCGGTGCGGCTGGCCAGATGGCTGGCGCAGCGCTGCAGAGTCGAAAACTCGATGGCACGGCTCTTGCAGTTCAGGTTGTCGTGGATGAGGTCAGAAAGATACCGGCTGGTGCCGCTGAGGATGGCCTTGTGGCCAAAGGCATCCAGCTGCCCGGCGGTGGAGACCAGATCGCACAGATAGGTGCCGTCGGCTGTCTTAACGCCCTCGCTGGCTGCAATGATGACATTGGGTTTGATCCGCTGTAGCTCGTCCACCCGGGTCAGGAACCTGTCCGGGTCAAAGGGAACTTCGGGCAGCAGAATGAGGTCGGGGCCTTCGCAGTCATCGCCGCCGGCCAGACAGGCCGCACCAGCCAGCCAGCCCGCGTGGCGGCCCATGATCTCGGCCACCGTCACGCTGCGGATGTTGTAAACGGAGGAGTCACGGATGACCTCCTTCAGGATGGTGGCAATGTACTTGGCGGCAGAGCCGTAGCCGGGGGTGTGGTCGGTTAGGCAGAGGTCGTTGTCGATGGTCTTGGGCACACCGATGAACCGGACGCTGCTGCCCACCTGGGCACCGTAACGGGAGAGTTTTGCAATGGTGTCCATCGAGTCATTGCCGCCGATGTAGAACAGAGCACAGATATCGTACTTGTCAAACAGGGTGAACAGCTTGATGAACGGGGTAGAGTCCACGTCTGGGTCCGGCAGCTTGTAGCGGCAGCTGCCCAGATAGCTGGACGGGGTGCGCTTGAGCAGTTCGATGCTCATGCGGTCATCCAGCAGAACATTCAGTTCCAGCATCTCTTCCTTTAAAAGGCCCTCGATGCCGTACTTCATTCCGTAGACTTTATCGGCTCCCAGACTGCAGGCAGCTTTGTATACGCCTGCCAGGCTGGAATTGATAACGGCGGTAGGGCCGCCGCTCTGGCCGATGATGACATTTTTTGACATACGTCCTCCTTATCCAAAAGAACAACATTTCACGTCCTGCAAAGCGCGGCAAGTCCTTCTGTGTCCTCCCAGAGCCCTGCACTGCCCGGGGAAGGAGATTGCGGATGCGCGCCGCAAGTCGTACAAAAAGAATGCAGGATGTGCATCTGATTCAATGAAAACTGTGCAATTCCTGCAACAATACTATTGTAAACTATTTCTCTGTTGTATGCAAGACCTGATTGGTTGCACGGGCAAAAAAATTATGATACAATATTTGGCGTATCCTACAAAAACACAGGGTCGGTCGGAGTGCAGAATGCAAACTTTGCAATTTTTCGGGGATACTGACCGTAATGATAGAGAAAAGAAAACAGGGAAAGGCGGGAAAGAGAATGGGAATCTCACACGAATATCATTCCACCCATGGCCGGAGACGGCGCAGCAAGGCAGGCACCGGCCTGCGGCTGGCGGGGGTCATTGCAGCGATCCTGCTGCTGTCGCTGGCCGTCACGGCCATTCTGGAAAATGGCGAAAAGCAGAGCGAGGCTGTCCAGCAAAGCCCGGCGGCGGGCACAGCGGCCAATATCCTGGCTCCGCTGCCCATGCAGGGAGATACGGGAGCCTCTGCGGCAGACAGCGCCGGCGGTACGGCAGGGGAAGGCAGTGGAGCCGACGATGCGGCGGCTGTCACGCTGGAACAGTTCGGCCCCGCCCGGCAGGCAGCGGGGGCCTACCAGGTCAAGGCGTATGACAGCAGCGTGATCCGTCAGCCCAGCTGTGGGCAGGTGGATCTGAGTTACTTTTCGGATGCGGCCCTGCTGGGCGACAGCCTGACCGTGGGCTTTTCCGATTACAGCATCAACCTGGGCGGGGCGCTCATCTGCGGCTATACCGGTGTGGGCCCCGATGCCATCGTGAACCGCAGCGCGGTCAAGAGCAGCGTGCGCGGCTCAGAGGTGGCAATGGATGTGCTGACAGCGGCCCAGCCGAAAAAGCTCTATATCCTGCTGGGCACCAACACGCTGACCACGCTGGGGGCAGCAGACCGCTTTCTGGCCTACTATGGCCAGATGCTGGATCAGCTCAGGCAGGCCCTGCCCGGCTGCGTCATCTATGTCCAGTCCATCCCGCCGGTGCGGCCCCAGGCCGCTGCGGAAAAGCCCGGTCTTGCGTCCGATGTCCTGCGCTCTGTGAACGAGCAGCTGGCAAAGCTGGCTGCAGACAAGGGCTGTGTCTACCTTGACCTGTGGGAGACCTTTGCCGATGAGAACGGGAATCTGAAGGAGATGCTGGCGGCTCCGGATGGAGTCCACTTCTCGGCCGGAAACGGCTATGGTGCATGGGTCACCTACCTGCGCAACCACGCAAAGTATTCGGCTTCCAACTCCTGGACTATGGGCAGCGCATACAGCGCTGAATAAAGAGCGAAACGCAAAAACGGCATCGCAGACCGATTGGTTTGCGATGCCGTTTTTTATGTTGATCGGGAAGGGAAGCAGCTTACTTCAGCTTGCTCTTTGCCTTCATGCGCTGGTCGTGGTTCAGGATCTGCTTGCGGATGCGCAGATTCTCAGGGGTGACCTCCAGCAGCTCGTCCTGTGCCAGGAACTCCAGGCAGCCCTCCAGGCTCAGCTTGCTGACGGGGATCAGGCGCAGAGCGTCATCGGAACCGGAAGCACGGGTATTGGTCAGGTGCTTGGTCTTGCAGACGTTGACATCCACATCCTCGCCGGAAGCGGTGTAGCCGATGACCATGCCCTCGTAGACCTTTTCGCCAGCGCCCACCAGCAGAGTACCACGCTGCTGTGCGTTGAACAGGCCGTAGGTGACGGCCTCGCCGGTCTCAAAGCTGACCAGAGAACCGGTGGAGCGGTTGGCGATCATGCCAGCCCAGACGTCATAGCCGTCGAAGATCTGGTTGATGATGCCCTCGCCGTGGGTATCGGTCAGGAACTGGTTGCGGTAGCCGAACAGGCCGCGGCTGGGCATCCGGAACTCCAGGCGGACACGGTCAGTGCCCAGAGACTCCATCTGCTGCAGGACGGCTTTGCGCTGGCCCAGGCCGGTCATCACAGCACCCTGATACTGGGTGGGAACGTCGATGACAACGTGCTCCATGGGCTCGTAAGTCTTGCCGTCGATGACCTTAGTCAGAACGTGCGGGGGAGAGACCTGCAGCTCGTAGCCTTCACGGCGCATGGTCTCGATCAGGATGGACAGGTGCATCTCACCACGGCCCATGACGCGGAAGGAATCGGTGGTGGGAGAATCCTCCACCTTCAGAGCGACGTCCTTCAGCAGCTCTTTCTGCAGGCGGTCACGGATCTGGCGGCTGGTGACGTACTTGCCCTCACGGCCGGCCAGGGGGCTGTCGTTGACGGAGAAGGTCATCTCCACGGTGGGGTCGTTGATCTTCACGAAGGGCAGCGGCTCAACCTGAGAGGGAGCACACAGCGTGTTGCCGATGGTGACATCGGGCAGGCCGGAGAATGCAACGATATCGCCTGCGGTGATGTTGTCGCAGGGCTGGCGGCCATTGGCCTGGAAATCGTACAGCTTGGTCAGGCGGCCGCGCATCTTCAGGTCGGGGTTGTGCCAGTCGCACACGACCACTTCCTCGCCGACCTTGGCAACGCCGTTCTGGATGCGGCCAATGCCGATGCGGCCAACGAACTCGTTGTAGTCAACAGAGGAGACCAGCATCTGGAAGGGAGCCTCGGGATCGCCCTGAGGAGGCTGGATGGTGTCCAGCAGGGTGTCGAACAGGGGGATCAGGTCGGTGCCGGGCACATCGGGATCCAGGCTTGCGGTGCCCTGACGGCCGCAGCAGAACAGGATGGGGCATTCCAGCTGCTCATCGGAAGCGCCCAGATCCATCAGCAGGTAAAGCACCTCATCGATGACTTCCTTGATGCGGGCATCGGGGCGGTCGATCTTGTTGATGGCAACCACCAGGCTCAGGTTCTGCTGCAGAGCCTTCTGCAGAACAAAACGGGTCTGGGGCATGCAGCCCTCAGCAGCGTCCACCAGCAGCAGCACGCCGTTGACCATCTTCAGCACGCGCTCGACCTCGCCGCCAAAGTCGGCGTGGCCCGGGGTATCAACGATGTTGATCTTGACACCCTTGTAGGTGCAGGAGCAGTTCTTGGCCAGAATGGTGATACCGCGCTCACGCTCGATATCGCCGCTGTCCATGACACGCTCTGCCACGACCTGATTGTCGCGGAAAGCGCCGCTCTGACGCAGCATGGCATCCACCAGCGTGGTTTTGCCGTGGTCAACGTGAGCGATAATGGCGACGTTGCGCAAATCGTTACGAACCATAAATAACTACCTCTCTATTTTGAATCTCTGTAGAAGTTACGTCATACGAATAAAGTTTATCTCAGTTGGGGGTGGTTTGTCAAGATTGTATAAAAACTTTTTCAAAATTTCAGCGCTTTGCCCGATAACTCTTTACACGATTTGGGCAGATGGACGCGGCGAGTTATGCTATACTAAGGGTGCAAAACCGAACTGGGAGGTGTATCTATGAAGCTCACATTTTTGGGAGCCAACCACGAGGTCACGGGCAGCTGCACCCTGCTGGAAGCAGCTGGGCAGCGCTACCTCATCGACTGCGGTATGGAGCAGGGGAAGGATGTTTACGAGAACCAGCCCTTTCCTGTGGCACCGGGTGAAATTGACGGCGTGCTGGTGACCCATGCGCATATCGACCACACAGGCCAGCTGCCGCTGCTGGTGCGCAACGGCTTCCGGGGCAGGATCTATGCCACCAAGCCCACGACTCAGCTGTGCAGCATCATGCTGCGGGACTCTGCCCACATTCAGGAGTTTGAAGCTGAGTGGAAGAACCGCAAGGCGAAGCGTGCCGGTGCCGAGCCGGTGGAGCCGATGTACACAGTGCAGGATGCCGAGGCGGCCATGCAGCTGTTCCGGGGCATGGAGTATAACACTAAGATCGAACTGGCCCCGGGCCTTGTGATCCGCTTCATCGATGTGGGCCATCTGCTGGGCTCTTCCAGCATCGAGATCTGGGTCACTGAGAGCGGCACCACCACCAAGCTGGTCTTTTCCGGGGACATCGGCAACCAGCATCAGCCCATCATCAAGGACCCGACAACGATCCGGGACGCGGACTATGTGTTTATGGAGTCTACGTATGGCGACCGCAGCCACGGTCCCCGGCCGGACTATGTGGGGGAGCTGAGCAGGATCCTGCAGCGCACCTTTGACCGGGGCGGCAATGTGGTCATCCCCAGCTTTGCGGTGGGCCGTACCCAGGAGCTGCTCTACTTTATCCGTGAAATCAAAAAAGAGGGGCTGGTCACCGGCCACGGCAATTTCCCGGTCTACATCGACAGCCCCCTTGCCATTGAGGCGACCCGCATCTTCAAAGATACCGACCCCGACTGCTTTGACGAGGATACCCGGGCGCTGCTGGCCCAGGGCATCGACCCCATCCAGTTCCCGGGGCTGCAGGTCAGCGTGACCAGCGATGAGTCCCGGATGATCAACGCCGACCGGGTGCCTAAGGTCATCATCTCGGCCAGCGGCATGTGCGAGGCAGGCCGCATCCGCCACCACCTCAAGCACAATCTGTGGCGGCCGGAGTGCACGATCCTTTTTGTGGGCTATCAGGCCGTGGGAACGCTGGGCCGCACCCTGATCGATGGTGCCGTCAATGTCAAGCTGTTCGGTGAGACCATCGACGTGCAGGCAGAGATCTGTCAGCTGACGGGCCTTTCGGGCCATGCCGACCGCGAGGGCCTGCTGGCCTGGGTGAACGCGTTCAGCCCCAAACCCAAGCGGGTGTTTGTCATCCATGGCGAGGACGAGGTGGAGAACATCTTTGCCCAGACCCTGACCGAGCAGGGCTTTACCGCCTGTGCGCCATATAATGGGGAACAGTGGGCCATTGGGGCCGAGGGTGCGGTCTGCCTGCAGGAAGGCTCCCGTGTCCGGCTGGAGCACAAGCCCAGTGAGGGCGCGTCCCGCGCCGCAACGGTGTTCCAGCGGCTGGTCAGCGCCGGCAAGCGGCTGCTCCGCGTCATCGAGCACAACGAGGGCGGGGCCAACAAGGATCTTGCCAAGTTTGCCGACCAGATCAATGCTCTGTGCGACAAGTGGGACAGATAACCATAGAACCAGAAAAAACAGCACGCCGTTCGGTTTCGGCGTGCTGTTTTTGGTTAAAAGGGAAAAGGCTCTGCCGGGAGAAACGGCAGAGCCTTTTCGGGGTATGGAGAAAAGTGTGTGGGAGAAGAGCATGGAGGGCGCTACTGGTCGTCAGAGAGGCTTTGGGAGGAAGCCTTGTCTGCAGCATCCGGGGAGAAGGGGCGGTGCAGTTCTTTGTACTGCCTGTACCGGATGCCGAGCAACGTGAATACAACGCCGGTGACAAAGGAGCCGACGCTGACCACGATATAAGCATCAGCGCCGCTGTGCAGCAGCACCGAGCCGTACCCGGCCAGAACGATGGAAAGACCCGGAACATGCTCCTGATACAGCAGGGACGCAATGCCGACTGTCAAAAACAGACAAACTGCGGAGAGAGCGCAGTTGATTCGATGCGCCCGCCTTTGACGAAGCCTGCGTGTGCGGCGGCGAATTTCCTCCATACGAACACTCGCCTTCTGGGTCATGGACAGTCCCTCCTTTTGAGAGATCATCAGAGCGGCTGCTTTCCGTCCTCTCTATCTCCTATAATACAGTTCGCGCCGATTCCTTTCACCCAAATTTGAAAAAAGTTCAAAAAAATTTCCCGCTCCGGAAAAGAGCGGGAAACGGTCAGTGAAAAACAGTGTGCCTGCCCCTGTGGAGCAGCCTTGCCGCAAACAGGGTGACGATGATGGCAGAGGGAAAGAAGTACCCGACCATCTGCCAGAAGCCGTCGGCGGTGATCAGCAGGTTGTAGATGCCGTGCAGCACCATGCAGACCCCCAGAATCCCCACCGTGCCGGTGCAGGTGAGCCACGGACGGCGGAACACATAGGCCAGTGCCAGACCGGTCAGGATGCCGCAGACAAGATGCAGGGCCCCGGCGGACATGCCGCGGATGAGCAGGAAAACAAAACTTCCTGCACCGTTTTCGGTCAGGTAGCAGACGTTTTCAAAGGTAGCAAAGCCCACTGCAATGCCAATGGCCGCAGGAGTCAGCTTGTGGGAATCCGGCTCAAAGATCAAAAAGTAGAGCAGCAGAGGCAGCAGCTTCAGGATCTCCTCGCAGACAGGTGCGATCTCAATGGCGGTGGTCACGGCACTGCACTGGTGCCGCCCCATGAAAAAGCTGCTGACATAAGCCGAAAACAGGCAGGTGGCCATGCCCAGCACCACGAACAGGGTAAAGCGCCGGGGGCTGCCCGATGTGAACAGCAGGGAGAGCAGCATGGGAAGCGCCAGGCACAAAAAGATGTTTTCAATGTAGGTCATGGGGCTCCTCCCGCAAGATATGGGGCAGGAAGCTGACCAGCGTGAGGGTCAACAGGATGTCCACAGCATAGTAAAGGTTGAACCGGGTGTAATCACGGATGAACTCGGAGGCAACGAACAGAAGGATCTGCAAGGACATTTCAAACAAAAGTGCGATCTCATAAGGCCGGAGCCGTTTTTCCTTTTGCAGGGCCGAAAAACAGAGGTAGGCCAGCGCGCCAAAGGTGAGCGCCAGCGCACCGGACATCAGCGGAGAGGGGCCAAACACCTGCACCCGCATGACAACTCCGGCAATGACCACCCCGGCCGCCAGCGCAAAAGGGGAGAACGGCGGGCGCAGGCCCTCCCAATAGAGGATCTCCAGCGAGAGAAAAAAGAAATACGAGGCCATCCAGGAGCATTCAGCCACATAAAACACCTGCGGCCCATGGCCCAGAATGATCAGATGGAGCAGGTAGTACAAAGTGCCCATCATAAAGCTGGCGTAGCCGAACGCCAGGATCAGGCAGGAGCGGCTGCTGCGCCGGAAGGCGAGGAGAAAGGCGAGGAGCGCCATCGCAGCCAGCACGATCACCTGAAAGGTGTTGTCAATGATCTCAAAGCTCATCGTCGTCCCTCGTGTGCTTCTTTTCACTGCTGCGGCGCAGGCGGTAGAGCAGGATGGTCACGCAGGAGCCCAGCAGGAACGAGAGTACGCCCACCAGGATATAACCGTCGGCTCCGCGCTCACTCAGCATCCCGGCGGTGCCGGTGGGGGAAACATGCAGCGCGACCGATGTGCCTGCCCAGCCGGGCATGGCAAGGCCCAGGCAGACCACCAGCGCCAGACAGGCCGCCATACAGCCTGCATCGATCAGCAGCATCTGCCGTGCGCGCGCCTGACGCTGCAGCTGGGCCGTGCGCTGGCGGATCAGCGCCATCCGTTCGGCATCAGTTTTCATACTGATATCCCTCCTGTTCCAAAAGTTGTTTCAGCTGCTGCTTGCCCCGGTACACAAGGTTTGTTACCTGCTGCTCGGTGCGTCCCAGCACCTGTGCGGCCTGCCGGTAGCTCAGTTCTTCAAAATAGACCAGAAAAAGTGTCTCCCGGTATTCCTTTTTGAGCTTGCCCAGTGCGGCGTACAGCTGCTGGTGCTGTTCGTTCTGGAACAGCCCGGTTTCGGCCAGTGCCTCGTCCGGCAGTTCAAAAGGCAGTTCCTCCAGCGGCAGAAAAAACCGCCGCCGGGTCTTGCAGCGCAATGCGAGATTGCGCCCGGTTTTATAGAGGTAAGCCTTGAAGCAGCCATCCTGAATGGGCCGCTCTCTTGCAAAAATATGGGCAAAGGCCTCGATCATCAGATCCTCTGCCTCGTGGATATCGCCCAGCACGCCGTTGATGTAAAGGGTCAGCGCGTCGCCATACCGCTCCACCAACAGCTGAGCGGCAGCTTCGTCTCCGGCCAGATACTTCCGGTAGGCTGTTTCGTCTGAGACCATCCGGTTGTTCCTTTCCGTGTTGTACACATTTCATCTTGTCTATTTTATATAAGATGAAAGAAATTTGCAAGGGAAAATACGAAAAAGCACTCCATTCTCTTCCAATTTGTGATATAATAAACTGATTTCGCCTGTTTTTCGTGCAGAAGGCGGGCGGCTGAAATTATTGGAGGGGACAAATTTATTATGGAACGTGAAACGCTGAAATCGCGGCTGGGCTTCATCCTGCTGTCGGCAGGCTGTGCCATCGGCATTGGCAACGTGTGGAAATTTCCTTATATGGCAGGTCAGGGCGGCGGAGGAGCCTTTGTACTGTTTTACCTGCTGTTCCTGGTCATTCTGGGTCTGCCCATTATGACCATGGAATTTGCTGTGGGCCGTGCCAGCCGCAAAAGCCCGGTGCGGGCCTATCAGGTGCTGGAAAAGCCGGGCCAGAAGTGGCATATCCACGGCTACTTCACCCTGATCGGCTGTTACCTGCTGATGATGTTCTACACCACCGTTGCAGGCTGGATGCTGCACTATTTCTATATGACCGCCGCCGGAAAGCTCTCCGGCTTGAACGCAGACGAGGTGGCGGGCAAGTTCACCGAGATGCTGGCAAGCCCCGGCATTATGACCTTCTGGATGGTGTTCGTGGTCGTTCTGAGCATTCTGGTCTGCGCCAAGGGCCTGCAGAATGGTCTGGAGCGTGTGACCAAGGGCATGATGATCGCCCTGCTCCTCATCATGGTCATTCTGGCCGTGAACAGCCTCTTCATGGACGGCGCAAAGGAGGGCCTTTCCTTCTTCCTGGTGCCTGACTTTGGCCGCATGAAGGAGGTTGGCATCGTCAATACCTTGGTGGGTGCGATGAATCAGGCCTTCTTCACCCTGAGCCTGGGCATCGGTGCCATGTCTATTTTTGGCAGCTACATCGGCAAGGAACACTCCCTGCTGGGCGAGAGCGTCCGTGTGGTGGTGCTGGATACCTTTGTGGCCATCACGGCCGGTCTCATCATTTTCCCGGCCTGCTTTACCTTTGGTGTGGATCAGACCGCAGGTCCCAGCCTGATCTTCATCACCCTGCCCAATATTTTTGCCAACATGGCGCTGGGGCGGCTGTGGGGCAGCCTGTTCTTCCTGTTCATGGCCTTTGCGGCCCTGTCCACCGTGCTGGCGGTGTTCGAGAACATCATCTGCTGCGGCATGGAGCTGACCGGCTGCACTCGTAAAAAGTCCAGTCTGGTCAACCTGTTCCTCATCATCCTGTTGTCCATGCCCTGCGTGCTGGGGTATAACCTCTGGGCCTGGGATGGCTTTGCCGTGTTTGGCGGTGCGGTGCTGGACTTTGAGGATTTCCTTGTCAGCAACCTGTTTCTGCCGCTGGGCAGCCTGGTCTACCTGCTGTTCTGCGTTTCCCGCTATGGCTGGGGCTGGGACAACTATAAGAAGGAAGTCAACACCGGCGAGGGGATGAAGATCCACGATTGGATGCGCGGTTACCTGACCTACGGTCTGCCCGTGATCGTGCTGTTCATCTTCGCCTTTGGCATCTACGACAAGTTCTTTGCATAAGGGAATAAACCCTCTCAGTCTCGCATTCGCTCGTCAGCTCCCCAAGGAGGGCAACGCATCTGATGGGGAAGCAACTTGCACAGCCTGAAGTCAGAGCAGCAATTGCCTCGCCCTTTGGGAGAGGCGGAAGCACTGACGGAGAGGGCGTTTTTGTTGGAGGACACAATGCACATTTTGATCTGTGATGACGATGCGGTATTTGCTGCCCGTGTGGAAACGCTCGTCCGGGATTTCTTTGCGCGGCGGGGCTTGCAGGTGGAATGCACCGTCTGCCACAGCGGGGAAGAGACACTGGCCCGGCGGGACCTTGATCTGTATCAGGTGGCGCTGCTGGATGTGGATCTGGACACTATGAACGGCATCTCACTGGGAAAGCAGCTGCGCCAGTGCAGCCCGGAGATCTGCTTGGTGTATGTGTCGGCCTATCTGGAATTTGCCCCGGAGGGCTACACCGTGAATGCGTTCCGCTATATCCTCAAGCGCGATCTGGACTGCCAGCTGCCCCGCTGTCTGGATGCCATTCTGCACGAGCAGGATCACCGGGCTCCCAAGACCCTGACCATCCGGCAGAACCGCACCGAGACTGAGCTGCCCTACGACAGCATCTACTACCTCGAAAGCGACCTGCGCAAGATCAACGTTTACGGAGATGTGGCTCATCAGCCCCTGTGCTCTTACTATGGCAAGCTGAATGAGCTGCCGCAGGCCCTGTTTGAGAACGGCTTTCTGCGGGTGGGGCGGAGCGCGGTGGTCAATATGAAGTACATCCGGCAGATCAGCAGCTATATGGTCACCCTGCGCAATGGGGTCAAGCTGGGCGTGAGCCGGAACGGCTATGCTGAGATCCGCAGCACCTATCTGGAATGGAAGGGGCAGTTTGGGGATGACTAAGGAAATGCTCTGGCTTCTGATGGGGCATCTGGTCTGCATTGGCCAGTGGGCGGCCTTTATCATGGTGAACTATGCATTTCTGGGCCGCGGCAGGAGATTCCGCTTCCCCTGCCTGTGGGCAGCCCTGCTGGCAGCAGTATTTCTGGCGGCCTCGATCCGGCATGACATTGGTTTTTTCAATATCGGATCTGTGATATTGAACGTCATCTACCTGTTGGTCACGGTGCTCTTTTTCGGCGGAAGCTGGAACCAGAAGCTCTCGGCCTGCCTTGTCAACGGCATCATGTGCCTGCTGACGGAAAATACAGTCAGCTACACCTTTGCCTGGTGTAAGCACATTCCGGTCCGGGAGGTCTGGCGCTACCGCAGCTGTCTGTTCCTGCTGGTAGCTGCTGTTGTGGGGGCTGGCCTGCTTGCAGCCTACATTATCCGGCGCTGGCGGAGGGAGCAGGCGTTGACCCCGCTGCAGATGTTGGTCATGTCCTTTTTTCCTGGCATCGTTGTGGCGCTGAACATCGTGCTGATGGTATCCGGCGGCAGCGAAGTGCCCAGCATGATGAACATGATGTTGACCTTTGGCCTGACCATAGCAGTGCTGATCCATCTGGGGATCATGCAGATGGTCAACGACCAGATGCTGCTGCAGCAGACACTGATGGTGGAGGCTGTGCGCCAGAAGAAGAGCGCAGAAGCTCTTCTGGAATCCTACAAGACCCAGCGGCGGCTGACCCATGAGTTTACCAACCACACCGAGGCACTGGCTCTGCTGCTTCAGCAGGGCGATTACGAGGGCGCAAAGGCCTACCTTTCCACGCTCACAAAGACCATTGCGGCGAATACCACCATTATGAACACCCACAACCCCTTATTGGATGCCCTGCTCAGCAAAAAGTACGAGGAAGCCAGCCGAAAAGGGGTCATGGTCTATTTTGATCTGCCCGATCTGCGGGATATGCCCATGGGCCAGACGGATCTTGTGATCGTGCTCTCCAATCTGCTCAACAATGCCATTGAGGCCGCCGCGCAGGCTGATCCGCCGGAGGTCTATGTGCGGATGCGGAAGAGCGAGGACGAGGTGGTGCTCTCTGTCCGCAACCGGGTGAAAAAAGACCTGAATCTCGCGGACGGTCAGCTGCCCCGCATCTCTCAGAAAGGGGCGGGCCACGGCTTCGGGCTGTGGAACGTGCGGGATGTGCTGAAAAAATACGGCGGCGAATATACCATCAGCTGCCGGGGGTGCTGGTTCCGCTTTACCTGCACCATCCCGCTCCGCAAATTATGACATGAAACCCTGCAGAATATGACATTTGGGGTGAAAGTTTCATCGGAATCTGCTACAATGAAACCAAGTTAAAGGCAGGAGCGCCTCCCCGCTGTATGGTTTGCGGCCGACAGAGGAAGGAACATCCGGGAACGCAGGCGTGTGTGCGTGGGCCGGAACGTCTTTACGAATAAAAAGTCTGACGAAGCTCTGAATGGCGATCTTGGGGGATTGCTGCAGATAGAGACCTTCTGAATGCACTGCATCTGCACGGTATCGTATGTGGGAATGGGATGCCGGGCGGTGCTGCCGGAGGGAGCTTTGTCTGGCTTTTTTTGTTTGAGATCGGGCCGGAAGGAGGACGGTGTGGAGCATGGCTGTACCTGCACGGAAGCGGGCATCCTGCTGGATATCTTCACTCCGATGCGGGAGGATTTCGTGTAACAAACAAAAAAAGGCAGTGCGCCGCGTGGGACGCACTGCCTTTTGCTTTTGTACCGATTATTCCGGCTTCACCTGCAGCTCCTGCTCACAGTAGATGCAGCGGTATTTGCCGTTGGAGCTCATCTCAAAGATCTGGTCGCATTCCTCTTCAATGGAGGAGATGCAGCGGGGATTGCGGCACCGCACAATGTTCACCAGACGCTTGGGGGGCTTCGGCTTTTCCTTGCGCACAGCCTTGCCGTTTTCGATCACGGTCACGCTGATGTCAGGGTCGAGGTAGGCCAGCACGTCCAGGTTCAGCCAGGAGGCATCCCCCTCGACCTTGATGATGTCCTTGCGGCCGCAGTCGGCCTTGTGGGAGCGCGCATTCTGAATCAGTGCCACGTTGGCGGTCTTGTTGCCGGTGATGCCCAGCAGCTCCATCAGGCCCACAGCGGTGCCTGCCTTGATGTGGTCGATCACAATGCCGTTCTGGATCTCGTCAATATTCAGCATATCAGTTACCCTCCTTCGGTGCCTTGGGGTCGGCAAGACCCAGCAGCGTCATGATCAGTGCCATGCGGATGTATACGCCGTTCTGCACCTGCTCAAAGTAGGCAGCACGGGGATCGTTGTCCACATCCAGCGCGATCTCGTTCACGCGGGGCAGGGGATGCAGCACTGCCATTTCGGGCTTGGCAAGGGCCATCTTTTCGCTGGTCAGGATGTAGCTGTTCTTCAGGCGGATGTAATCCTCCTCGTTGAAGAAACGCTCCTTCTGCACACGGGTCATGTACAGGATATCCAGCTCAGGCATGGATTCCTCCAGGCTCCGGGTCTCACGGTACTCGATGCCGTTGGCCTCCAGCACATCCTTGATGATGTAGTCGGGCACCCGCAGCTCCTCGGGGCTGATGAGCACAAAGCGGATGTTCTTGCAGCGTGCCATGGTCTTGATGAGAGAATGGACGGTGCGGCCGAACTTCAGATCGCCGCACAGGCCGATGGTCAGGTTATCCAGCCGACCCATCCGGGTGCGGATGGTCATCAGATCGGTCATGGTCTGGGTGGGGTGCTGGTGGCCGCCGTCACCGGCATTGATGACCGGGATGCGGGAGTAGCGGGAAGCGCGGAACGGCGCACCCTCTTTGGGATGGCGCATTGCCACGATATCAGCATAGCAGGAGACCACACGGATGGTGTCTGCAACGCTTTCTCCCTTGGAAGCGCTGGAGACGGTCTCGCTCGGGAAGCCCAGCACATGGCCGCCCAGGTTCAGCATGGCCGCCTCAAAGGAAAGGCGGGTGCGGGTAGACGGCTCATAGAACAGAGTGGCGAGCTTTTTGTGAGCCGCAACGTCCTGGTAAGCGGCAGGGTCGGAGCGGATGCGGTCGGCCAGATTCAGCAGAGAGGTGATCTCTTCCTGGCTGAAATCCAAGGGATCGATGAGATGGCGCATGAATTTTACCTCCGTCAAAGTAATTTTCGAAGAATGGAAAAATCGAAGAAATTTGTGTAATAACTCAGTGAGCGCATGACCGGGTGGCACAGACGGTTGAAGCAGATCTCATCCAGCAGCAGCATGGCCTCGCCGGGGGCAAGACGCATGGCAGCCCGGATGGCCTCGTCGCCGCAGCTGGCCTTGAGGTGGGCCACATTCGAGGAGATCTGCTGGTTGCATTCCTGCTCCAGGATATCGAACACGCCGCCGCTCAGGTCGATGCGGGTGTAGTCCCGGCTGCCAAAGAGGGCGCGGGGCAGATAATCGATGGAGTAGATGACCGGGGTGGTGTCGGCCAGGATGCGTTTTTTGATGCAGATGACCTCATCCCCCGGTGCAATGGCAAGATCCCGGGCAAGCTCGGCCCCGGCGCGGATGGGATAGATCTGGATGCCATCGGCGTGGGGGTAGCTGCCAAAGCTGCGGATCAGCGGGTAATATTCCAGCTTCTGGTCAAGGCGGCTGCGCAGGCCGAGCACGGTGCGGTTGACCACTGTGCCAATGCCGCGCACGCGCTCGATGTAACCGGCGCGCTCCATCTCGCTCAGCGCGTCCCGGATCACGGTACGGCTGACACCGAGTTCCGCGGCCAGATCGACCTCGGCGGGCAGGCGGTCGGCATCGGCGTAGCGGCCGGTGCGCAGTTCTTCCAGAAGCGCCGCGACGACACGGTCACTGATGACCGCACCGCCCAGGCGGATGGATGACGAAGAGCTGGATTCTTTCATGGGCTGTTCCTCCGGTTCGCGGGCGGGGCAGTGCCCGCCTGGACTTGGGAAAACCTGCCCTGCATCCCAAAAGCTGCGCCGGACAGATTCTCTTACTTTCATTATAGCATGATTTGACTTTATTTTGAATGGTAATTATACTGGAATCCAGCAGAAAGTATGATTTTATTTTTGGAGGGTTCACAAAATGGAACTGATACTGCAAAAAGTGTGTGGTCGGCCTGCACAGCTTCCCATTCGCCTGCGCCGGTGCGGCCCTGCGGATGCCGCCGCATTCTTTGCTTTGCAGAACGAAGTGCGGGCCGCTATGCCCCACCCGGAGCAGTTTGTGCCGGACACGCTGGAAAACATCACGGCCTACCTGAGGGAGGACCTGTGCATCGGGGCATACGACGGCGAACGGCTGGGAGCATACTTTATCCTGCGCTACTGCGGCCGGAGCGCGCACAACTATGCAGCCTTTCTGGGGGTGCCCCGGGAGGAGTGGGAGCACTGGGCCAATGCGGACAGCGCGGTGGTCCACCCGGACTGGCGGGGCAACGGCCTGCAGCGGAAGCTGCTGGAAGCGGCGCTGCCCCTTGTCCGGCCCGGCATCGTTGGCATCGGGGCCACCGTCAGCCCGGAGAATCAATACAGCCTGAACAATGCCCTTGCCTGCGGTTTTGTCATTGCCGACCGCCGTGAGATGTACGGCGGGTATGACCGATATCTGTTAAAGAAGATGCTGTAAACAAAAAATGCCCTCCTGCTGAGCACAGGAGAGCGTTTTTTGTTAGGTGGCCAGGCGGCTCTCTTCCTTCAGCTGATCGTTCATCTTTTTGCGCACGACCAGCAGGCAAATGAGATGCACCCCTGCGGTCAGGGCCCAGCTGAGGGGATAGCTGATGTACAGCGTGCCGGTAGAGCGGAACATCCGGAAGATAGTTGCGATCCAGACCAGACGGAGCAGGCAGCTGCCCACCAGACTGACGATCATGGGGATCACCGAGTAGCCGCGGCCGCGCAGGCAGCTGGCCAGAGTGTCCATTATGCCGCACAGGAAGTAGGCAGTGCAGATGATCTGCATCCGGGACAGGCCGGCAGCCACCACGGCTTCATCCGTGGAGTAGAAGTGCAGCAGGACCTCACCGCCAAAGTAAGCGCCGCAGCCCAGGAACAGGCCCGCCACAGTGACGCAGAGCAGACAGTTGCGCATGACGCGGTCGAGGTTGTCGTACCGGCGGGCACCCACGTTCTGGCTGGTAAAGGTCACGGCCGCCTGCGCAAAGGCATTCATGCCGGTGTAGATGAAGCCCTCGAGGTTGGATGCGGCAGAGTTTCCGGCCACGACCGTGGAGCCAAAGGAATTGATAGCCGACTGGATCACCACGTTGGACAGGCTGAACACGGTGCTCTGCAGACCGGCGGGCAGGCCGATCTGGATGATCTGCAGCAGGGCTTTCTTGTGGAAGCCCAGATGCCGCAGGTCAAGGTGCATGGCACCCTCTTCCTTGACCAGCAGCACCGTGACCATAATGGCGGATACCGTCTGGCTGAGGATGGTGGCCAGCGCAACACCCGCCACGCTCATCTGGAACACGATGACGAACAGCAGGTTCAGCACCACATTGATGACACCTGCCACCGCCAGACAGACCAGCGGGCGGCGGGTGTCGCCCACGGCACGCAGCAGGGAGGCGTTGAAGTTGTACAGCATGGTCATCGGCATTCCGATGAAGTAGATCTTCAGGTAAAGGGTGGCAAGGTCAATGACATCCTCGGGGCTGGACATCAGTTCCAGCAGGCCGTGGGCTGCAAAAAAGCCAACAAAAGCCATCAGCACGCCGCCCACAAGGCTCAGGGTAACAGCGGTCTGCACCGCTTCGTGCACGCCCTGGTCATCCTTTGCGCCATAGCAGCGAGCAGCCACAACATTTGCGCCCAGCGCAAGGCCGACAAACAGGTTGACCAGCAGGTTGATGAGCGCACCGTTGGAACCAACTGCTGCCAGCGCGGCGCTGCCGACGAACCGGCCCACCACGACCACATCGGCAGCATTGAACAGCAGCTGCAAAAAGCTGGATGCCGCCAGCGGCAGGGAAAACAGGATGATCTTTTTCAGCATCGGGCCGCTGGTCAGATCACCGGCCTGGGACATTTGTGCCATGAAAGCTCCGCCTCCTTTGAAACTTCTCTCATACTCTTGCACCAAAATTGAAGCGTAAAAAATGCGCCGTGCCGTTTTGCGGCACAACGCAAATTGTAAATAACACCTATATTATAATACAGTTTTCTGTAAAATACAAGATGCTGCGCAGGGGAGATCCTGCCTTTCCGGGACACTTCGATCAGGAATGATGGATCTGCAGCGTTTTCCAGTGCTCTTTCTTCTCATATTCTGTTGTCACGCCGTCATCCCGGTACATCCGGTACTCAGCAGATTCGCCGTCGGGCAGGAAGCTCCACAGGGTCAGGCTGGCATCATCCAGCTCAGAGGTGTTGTTGGCGGGCTGTGCCACGGGAACGATGTGACCCGGACGGAGGAACAACAGCACTTCGTCCAGCGCACAGCGGATATAGTGGTGTCCGGCGGGCAGGATCTCTTCGTCGTAGTCGTCCACAGCCCGCAGGCGCAGGAGCTTCATGGGTTCAGGCAGGTAGACATGCCGCCCGTGGGCGTTCTGGACATAGACAGGCGCTGCCATCAGGCCATCGCCCAGCAGAAGCTGATCTTCCACCTCCCGGGCATCGGGGTCATCCGGGTAGTCGAAGGCCAACGGCCGGAAGTAGCTGGTGTTTTCCAGCGCGGCCTTCATAAATTCACTGTACAGGTAGGGCAGCAGGGCGTAGCGCAGACGGATCATATTGCGCACAGCGGGCAGCACCTCGGGGAAGCGGTAGTATTCCTGCATCCGGGTGCCAACTGCGGAGTGGTTGCGCATCAGCGGGGTGAGCAGACCGAACTCAAGCCAGCGCAGGGCAAGATCCGGCGTGGTATCGGAGGAGAAGCCGCAGAGGTCGGCACCGCTGTACAGGAAACCGCACATCTGGACACTGGGCATCATCTGGATGTTGGCCAGCAGCTGGGCCCAGCTGGAATTGTTGTCGCCCAGCCAGATGCCGCCATAGCGGTGGCTGCCAATGAAGCTGGAGCGGCTGTAAAGCAGGGTGCGCTGGCCCGGGCGCAGGTCGGCAAAGGCTTCGCCAGCGGCGCGGGTCATGCTGCCGCCGTAGAGGTTGTGGACCTGATCGTGGCGCACCTTCTGGCCGTCCACCTCGTGGTAGAAGCTGGCGTAGTCTGCCGGGCTGTTCATCAGTCCCATGGCACCGCCTATCACGCGCGGGAAGAACTCCTCCTGCTCAATGTTGTCCTTCTCCCGCAGGGCGGCCATGTCGTTCAGAAAAGCGCGCAGCCGCTCGGGTGAGTAGAAGAGGGAGGGCTCATTCATATCGTTCCAAAAGCCCTCGATGCCGCAGTCGGTCAGGGCCTTGTATTTGTGGCCGAACCACTCCCGCACTTCAGGGCGCAGGAAGTCGGCAAAGTAGGCCTTGCCGGGCCAGACTGCCGCCACAAAGGGAGTTCCGTCGGCCTTTTTGCAGAAGTATCCTTTTTCCAGCCCCTCAGTGCAAGTGGAGTCGTTGGGGTCGACGCGCACGCCGGCATCGATGATGGGCACCAGCCGGATGCCCTGCGCTTTCAGGTCGGCGGAGAGCTTTGCAAGATCAGGAAAACGTTCCTTGTTTACGGTGAAATCGGCATAGTCCTGCATATACTCGATGTCCATACAGATCATGTCCAGCGGCAGGTCGTGCTCCTTGTACTGGCGTGCAACTTCCCGTACGTCCTCCTCGGTCTTGTAGCCCCAGCGGCTCTGTGCCAGACCGAATGCCCACTTGGGTGGGATGTAGCTGCGGCCGATGAGGGTGCGGAACTCCTTGCAGATCGCATTCTCGTTCCCGCCGGAGAGGAGATACAGATCATAGTCGGGAGTCTCGGTGTGGAAAGAGAATAGATCGTGGCGGGTATAGCCGATGTCGTAATACACCTTGCCCGGGAAATCCACGAACAGGCCAAAGCAGGTGCTGCCATCCCGCACCAGCAGGAAATTGTGCGCACCATAGAAGGAAAGCTTGTCCTCGCTGTGGCGGGATTCATCGGTGTTGTTGGTGATGTAGTGCCAGCCGCGCTTGTTGATGCCGCGGGGCATTTCGCCCAGACCGTAGACGGCAGCCTGCTCACTGAGGGTGAACCGCCAGCCGCTGTCGTCGGGAGTCAGAAAGGGAACGGGGCCGCTTTCCGCGGGAAGAGACAGCACAACGCTCTGAGTGGGAAAAGGATGCCCGAAAGAAAAACGCTGGATCACAGAAAAGACCTCCTGTTTCAGATAGAGTTGTTACTGTAATGATACGGCAGAAATCGTTCCGGAACAAGAGAGAAAACAGGATAAATAATGCAACAAAACAGGCGTTTTGTGGTCTGCGCAACAGCCAATACTTCTATTGCGCCTGCCGGAGCCCCTCAGGCGTGAAACTGCACGGAATGGATTGCAAACTGTCGAAGGGCTTGCTATAATAAAAGGTACTCTGAAAAGGGAGGATCTTCCATGTATCGAAACGGCATCAAGCGGCTGCTGGCGGTCATTCTGTCCCTCTGCGGCATGATCGTTCTCTCGCCGCTGCTGCTCATCCTTTGCCTTGCCATCAAGATCGATTCCCCGGGACCGATCTTTTTCAGGCAGAAGCGGGTGGGCATCCACAAACAGCATTTCAATATCCTCAAGTTCCGCACCATGCGCATCGACACCCCCCACGATATGCCCACCCACATGCTCAAGGACCCGGATCAGTATATCACCCGGGTGGGGCACTTCCTGCGCAAGACCAGTCTGGACGAGCTGCCCCAGCTCTGGAACATCTTTGTGGGCGATATGGCAGTCATCGGCCCGCGCCCGGCGCTGTGGAACCAGTATGACCTGCTGGCCGAGCGGGACAAGTACGGTGCCAACGATGTCCGCCCCGGCCTGACCGGCTGGGCTCAGATCCATGGGCGGGATGAGCTGGAGATCGTGGACAAGGCCCGGCTGGACGGCTACTATGTGGAGCACCTGAGCTTTGGCATGGATGTAAAGTGCTTCTTTGGCACCATCAGGGCGGTGCTCGACCACGACGGTGTGGTCGAGGGCGGCACCGGCACTTTGCACGAAGAGGAAAACCACAAGAAGTAAGACTGGCCCGGGCAGAATACTTGATTTATCCCCTGAAAAGCGTATAATAAAACGGTATAAGACATCAAAGGAGGATTTCCATGAATCGCACCTACATCAACGAGGTACAAAAGGAAATTGGCAATACGGTCAAGGTACAGGGCTTTATTGAAAACCTGCGCAACAGCAAGTATATGGCCTTTATCGTACTGAAGGATATCACCGGCAAGCTGCAGATCACGGTTGAAAAAGAGGATCATCCTGATCTGGTGGGCACCATCGATCAGCTGACCCCTGATTCTGTCATCACTGTCACCGGTAAGGTGGTCGAGAACGACTACGTCAAGATGGGTGGCATCGAGATGATTCCCGAGGCCATCGAGGTGGAGAGCATTGCGGATGCACTGCCCATTGCCCGTAAGGCCATTGCCGCCACCAAGAAGAAAAAGGCGGTGGAGCGTTCCAGCATCGACCAGCGCATTGATTACCGCTGGGTCGATCTGCGCACCGACGAGAACCAGCTGATGTTCAAGGCCCAGAGCTGCATGGTCAACGCCATGCGCAAGTTCCTGCTGGACCAGAACTTCATCGAGATCCACACCCCCAAGCTGATCGCTGCTGCCAGCGAGAGCGGCTCTGAGGTGTTCAAGGTGGATTACTTCGACCGCAATGCCTATCTGGCACAGAGCCCCCAGTTCTACAAGCAGATGGCAATGGCTGCAGGCTTTGAGCGCATTTTCGAGACCGGCCCTGTGTTCCGCGCCGAGAAGAGCTATACCAACAAGCACGCCACGGAGTTCTCCGGCTTCGATCTGGAGTTCAGCTACATCACCTCTTACAAGGATGTCATGGCCATGGAGGAGCAGCTGCTCAAGGCTGGCCTGCAGGCTGTGAAGGACGCATACGGCGATCAGATCCAGGAACTGTTCGGCAAGGAAGTCATCGTACCCGAGACCCCGTTCCCCGTGGTCAAGCTGGCTGACCTGTACAAGGGTCTGGAAGAGGACTTCGGCTATGTGGTGGACGATTCCGAGAAGGGCGACCTGACCACCGAGGCCGAGCGCCTGAGCTACGACTGGGTGAAGAAGCACTATAACCACGAGTTCCTCTTCGTCACGGATTACGATGCTGAGAAGCGCGCCTTCTACCACATGCGCGACGAGAACGGCGTGCCTCAGGGTTACGACCTGATCTGGCGCGGTGTGGAGATCACCACCGGTGCCCAGCGTGAGCACCGCTATGAGGTGCTGAAGAAGCAGGCTGAGGAAAAGGGTCTGGCTGAGGATGTCAAGTTCTATCTGGAGTTCTTCCAGTATGGCTGCCCCCCGCACGGCGGCTTCGGTCTGGGCATCGACCGCCTGACCATGCTGCTGGTGGGCGAGAGCATCAAGGACGCGGAGTTCCTGTTCCGCGGCCCCAACCGTCTGACCCCGTAAGGACGGGGGTGTTCGTATGAACGCCGCGGATCATTATCTGACCCGTTATCTGGAAGCGAAGGATCTGGATCAGTACAATGCACTGCTCCGCTACACCTTTCAGGTCACGGAAGAAGAGCTGACTGCCACAGGCTGGAAGGACGATGAGATCAAGCAGTCCAAGTTCCCGGTGCTGGAACGTGCCGATGTACTGGGCTGCTTTGATGGAGACACGCTGGTGTCCCAGTTTGCCGTCTATCCGCTGAAAATGAACATCTACGATACGGTCTACCATGTGGGCTTTGTCACCAGTGTCTGCACCTACCCGGAGTACACCGGGCAGGGCATTATGAAGCACCTGATGATCAAGGGCCTGACCCAGATGCACGAGGAGGGCAAATCCTTCGCCCTGCTCTACCCGTACAGCATTCCGCTGTACCATCATCTGGGCTGGGAAATCGTTTCCAACAAGATCTCGTTCAACATCAAGGACCGGCAGATCCCCACCAAGGTCAAGGCCCCCGGCTATGTCCGGCGTGTCAGCTGGGATAATACCGAGTTCCATGAGCTGCACTCTCATTTTGCGTCCATTACCCACGGCTGTCTGTTCCGCAACAGCCTGGCCTGGGAGGAATACTGGCGCTGGGACGAGGACGATACCAATGTTGCGGTCTACTACAACGTCAAGGATAAGCCCTGCGGCTACATGGTCTACCTCATCAAAAACGACATCATGCACATCAAGGAGATGGTTTACCTCAACCGCGAGGCCCAGAAAGGCCTGTGGGAGTATATCCATGCCCATGATTCCATGATCGATGAGGTGCACGGCAGTACCTATTTCAGCGAACCCATCGCCTTTGAGATGGACGATGGCGACATCAAGGAAAGCATCCGTCCCTATGCCATGGGACGCATCATCGACGTGGAGGATTTCCTCGCCGATTACCCCTGTGACCCGGACGGCGGCACCCTGTGCATCGAGCTGGAGATCGAGGACTCGCTTCTGCCATGGAACGACCGGACGTTCAACGTTCGCTTTGCGGATGGGCACTGCACTATGACCCGTGAACCCGCCGAGTATCACCTGAAAATGGGCATCGGCACCTTTACCACCCTGTTGCTGGGCTACAAGACCGCAGAGCGTCTGTATGAGCTGGAGCGCATCGAGGGCAGGGAAGAGGCTGTGGAACGGCTGGATGACGTGCTCTTCCATAAGATCCCGTATATTTCGGATTACATCTGACAAAAGAAAACAACCCTCTCTGTCAAAGCCTTTTGCTTTGCCTGCTTCTCCCGAAAGGGTGAGGTGGCATTGCGAGGCAATGACGGAGAGGGTTGTTCTTTTTGACTCAGAGCAGCGTCGGCACCAGCTCGGCCAGCTTTTCGGCCAGCTGTGCATGGCCCTTACGGGTCAGGTGCATGAAGTCGATCTGGTTGAACTCGCAGCCTTCAGCGTCCAGGAAATGGACGTTGTTGCGCTCTGCAATGATCTTGTACCAGCCGGCAACGCCCTTGGACTTCTCCACACAGCCGTCGCCCATGACCTCATCGTGGAAGCCCTCCTTGATGCGCGGAGGAGCAACTACAAGAATGTTGGGTTCCTTGCCGCCCCAGCAGTCCACGGTCTTGCACTTCTGGATCAGGCGCTCCATGCCAGCGCCAATGCAGGCGGCGTTTGCGTTGAAGCGCTCTTTCACATCGTTGGTGCCCAGCATGATGATGAGCAGGTCGATGACTTCATGGCTCTTGAGCAGGGGATAGGCCACGCTCAGAGCATCCATGGACTCGTGGATGGGGTCTACAAAAACGGTGGTGCGGCCGGAAAGGCCCTCTTCGGTTACCAGATACTTGTCGCCCAGAGCGGTCTGCAGGCGGCAGGTCCACCGCTCGTCCTCGTTGAAGCGGATGCCGCCATCGGCATTGTCCTTGGGGTCGGCACAATAACCGTGGGTGTTGGAATCGCCCAGGCAGAGAATATGTGTTTTCATCTCAATACACTCCTTTGATCGTTCAGATGATCAGGCTTCGCCGTGCTGCTGGCGGAAGTAATAGACTGCGCCTACCATACCGGCATCATTGTGCAGCTGGGCGGCGCGGATCTCCAGCCCCTCGGCAAAGGCGGGCATAACGGAGGCCTTGACTTTGGCGGCAATGGGCTCGATGAGCAGCTTCTGCTGGGCACTCACGCCGCCGCCGATGAGAATGAGCTGCGGGTTGAAGATGTGCACCATGCCTGCAAGGCCCTGTGCGATCTCATCCGTCCAGGCATCCAGCAGGGCCAGAACGGTCTTGTTGCCAGCCTCCGCGGCAGCAAAAATGGCGCGGCCGTCTTTCCAGGCCGGGTCCTTTTCCTGTGCGGCCCGTACCAGAGCCGTGGTGGCGGCGTAGCGCTCCCAGCAGCCGGTGGCACCGCAGGTGCAGGGGATACCGTCCAGTGCATGGGTGCGGTAGTGGCCCAGCTCACCGCCCAGTCCGCGGGCACCCTCCAAAAGGCGGCCGCCTGTCAGGATGCCGCCGCCCACGCCAGTGCCCAGGGTCACGCCGATGACATCGGTATAACTCTTTGCGCCGCCGACCCAGACCTCGCCCAGCGTCATGCAGTTGGCATCGTTGGCAACGGTGACGGGTAGGCCGAAGAGCCGTTCCAGTTCGGCCTGGATGGGGCTGTTGATGTAGTTGGGAAAGTTGCCGCAGGTACCGGCCACGATGCCTTTGCGGCTGTCAATCTGGCCGGTGGCCGAAACGCCTACGCCTTCCAGCGTGTTCACATCGATGTTCTGGGTCTCCACAAAGGCTTTGGCGGCTTTGAGCACGGTGGTCAGCACAGGGGTCTGGTAGCCGTCAAAGTTGACACTTTCCTCGGCCTTGGGGCCTACCGCGCCGGTCTCATCCACGATGCCCAGCTTGACGGCAGTGCCGCCGATATCGATCGCAAGATACTGTTTCATCTCGGTGTCTCCGTTTTACTTGTTCATGGCGTTGATGGCACCGGTGAAGCGGGCCGTGATCTCGGCAGGGCGGGTGATAGCACCGCCCACCACCAGTGCAAAAGCACCGGCTTCCAGTGCCTTGACGGCCTGCTCGGGGTAGTGGATGTGGCCCTCGGCAATGACTTTGGCGGGGCACTCGGTGGCCAGCTTGTGGACGAAATCAAAATCGATGTCGTCAATGCCCTGGGTCTCAGGGGTGTAGCCGCGCATGGTGGTGCCCACAAAGTCGGCACCGGCCTCGGCACAGGCCATGGCGTTCTCAAAGTTGTCGCAGTCGGCCATCACCAGCTGATCCGGGTACTTTGCCTTGATGGCGCGGATGAACTCAGCGGAGGTGGAGCCGTCCGGGCGGAGAGCTCCCGTGCCCTGTACCGCCAGAATATCCACGCCGCAGGCCACCAGCTCGTCTACTTCTTTCATGGTCACAGTGATGTACATGGGGGTGCCGGGGTAGTCCTTTTTGATGATGCCGATCACGGGCAGGTCCACGACCTCCTTGATCTGGGTGATGTCCCGCACGGTGTTGGCACGGATGCCCACCGCGCCGCTCATGGCGGCAGCCTTGGCCATCAGGGGCATCACGCCGCCCTCCTTGGTGTACAGGGGCTCGTGCTCCAATGCCTGGCAGGAGACGATCAGCCCGCCCTTGATCTGAGCAAACAGTTTTTCCTTATCCATGATACTTATCCTCCATCTTGATCTTGACAACAGCTTTGCGGACACGATCGCAGCCGGGCATTTCCACGCCGGGGCGGTGCAGCTCACCGGGGAAGAAGAGGATGAACCGTCCCTCGCCCAGAGCGCCGAAAACGGCATCCTCGCTGTCCTTTTTGCCGATATCCGGCTGGTAGGGCTCCACCTCGGTGCCGGGGGCGGTCTCGTAGCCCCAGCCCTCGCCGCCGGTCAGGTCGATCTGCAGATCGGCGTAGAACCGGTGATATTCGGCGTGGGAACCGGTGTGGGGTTTGAGATCGGCATCCATCACATTGATGAACACCTCGTCTCCGTCCACTTCGGTACGGCCCAGCGGCAGGGTATCCAGCGGGTGTGCGGCCAGAAACTCAATGGCCGTGTCGAGGTTTTTGTGGAACCCCTTGTACAGATGCAGTTGATCCAGGGTATCGCAGATCATACGCTTTCCCTCCAAAAAAGAAGCGCCCGCCTCCCCTCTGAAAAGAGACGGAGAGGGGGCGCTTGTTCAGCTTACAGTTTTGCGATGGCAGCTTCGATCATGGCCTGTGCTTCGGCCACGATGGCCTCATCCTCGGGGACCAGGCTGGGCATGGGTTCACGCACGCCGCCCAGCTCCAGACCGTACATCCGGCGCAGGATCTCTTTCTGCACGGCGTACAGGTTGCCGTGGGCCTCACACATCTTGTAGATGATGCGGTCGGCCTCATACTGGAGGGCCTGTGCTTCCTTGACCTCGCCCTTGTTGATATGCTCGTTCATGGCCAGATACAGTTCAGGCATCACGGCGTAGGTGCCGCCGATGCCGCCGTCTGCGCCAATGACGCGGCCGGAGACGAACTGCTCATCGGGGCCGTTAAAGACCACAAAGTTGCCTTCGCCGCGGGCAGCGATACCGGCATCCTTGAACATCTGGATGTCCTGGGTGGGCATGGAGCTGTTCTTGACAGCCACCACGTTGGGGTTCTTGAGCATCTCCTTCAGCAGGCTCATGGTCAGGCCGGTGCCAGCCAGCTGGGGAATGTTGTAGATGACGAATTCGGTATTGGGAGCAGCAGCGGACATGTCATTCCAGTATTTTGCAATGGCATACTCGGGCAGGTGGAAGTAGATGGGGGGGATGGAGGCGATGGCATCCACACCTACGCTCTCGGCATGGCGGGCCAGCTCCACACTGTCGGCAGTGTTGTTGCAGCCAACGTGTGCAATGACGGTCAGCTTGCCTTTGGCTTCGCTCATCACGGCTTCCAGCACGGCCTTGCGCTCGTCCACATGCTGGTAGATGCACTCACCGGAGGAACCGCCGACATACACGCCCTTAACGCCCTTGGCAATCAGGTGGCGGGTGAGGGCCTTGACACCCTCAGTGGAAATATTGCCCTCTGCGTCGTAGCAGGCGTAGAAAGCGGGGATAACGCCCTGGTACTTAGTGATATCTTTCATGGTTTGTCTCCTTAAGCTCCTATATGCTTATTTGTTCTGTTCACTGCATCAGCGCCCTCTTGCGGTGCCCTGCATCCGCTTCGGCCCTTGGTGCGGGCCTTGCGTCTTGCAGACCGCTGCGCCAAAAATTGCTTCCTGAACATCAAGCTCCAACGCTTTTCGTTCGGTCAACGGGATCAGCGCCCTCTTGCGGTACCCAGCGTCTGCTTCGGCCCTTGGGCGGGCCTCGCATCCTGCTGACCGCTGCGCCAAAAATCCCTCCCTGTTCCCGCCGCAGGCGGCGGTCGGGATTTTAGCCCTTAACGGCACCCATTGCGATGCCTTTGGTGAAGTACTTCTGGAAGATGAGGAAGATGATGATGATAGGCACAGCAGCCAGTGCAGCACCTGCCATGATCAGACCGAAGTCGGTGCTGTTTTCCGCCTGCAGCTTTGCAATGCCCAGAGAAATGGTCAGGTTGCTGGTGCTGGACAGCATGATCAACTGCATGAAGTAATCGTTCCAGCTGTTGATAAAGGTGAAGATGGCCAGAGCACCGATGCCCGGCTTGACCATGGGCAGCACGATGCTGATAAAGGTCTTGGCTTCACTTGCACCGTCAATGCGGGCGGCCTCCAGCATTTCTGTGGGGATGCCCTCGCTGAACTGTTTCATCAGGAACACACCGAATGGCCAGCCGACGATGGGGAAGATGACGGCCCAGATGGTGTTGTAGAGGTTCAGGGCACTCATCTCACGCAGCAGGGGGATCAGAATGACCTGCTTGGGCAGAGCCATTGCGCACACAATCAGGGTGAACAGGAGCTGACGGCCCACAAAGCGCTTCTTGGCCAGTGCATAACCGGCCATGGCGGCGGTGATGCAGGTCAGGATCATGGAGACAACAGCCATGAACACGGTGTTGATCATCCAGCGCAGGGCAGCAGGAGCGGTGGGTCCGACCGAGAAGTAGATGGGATCGCCGTCGGCACTGAAGCGTGCACTGAAGGGGACGGCCAGCTGCCACAGGGGGGCGCTCTTTCCGGCAAACAGCTTCTGGTAGTTGGTCAGCACCCACTCATGGGGCCACCACTCGGGGGTGGTGGAGTTGATGGCCGCACCGGTTTTGAAGGAACCGGTGATGATCCAGTACAGCGGGAACGCAAAGGTTACGGCCACGATGCTGATCAGAATCAGGGTCAGGATGGTATAGGCGCTGGCCTGCTTGAGCTTGCTGGGGTGACGCTTCAAGGGCTTTTGCTTTTTTGCGGTTGCAGCAGTTGCACTCATTGTTACGCACCTCCTCAATTATTCTGGTTGCCAGCCTTGAACTGGATCGCAGACAGGATGGCAATGATGATGGCAAGCACAACACCCATGGCGTTGCCATAGCCGTAGCGGTACAGCTTGAATGCGGTGTAGTAGATGTAGTACATGATGGTATCGGTGCTGTGGTTGGGGCCGCCGGAAGTCAGCAGCTGGATCAGCGCAAAGCACTGGAAGGAGTTGATGGTGGTGATGACCAGGATGTACAGGGTGGTGGGCATGATGGCGGGCCACTTGATTTTCCAGAAGCACTGGAAATCGGTCGCGCCGTCCACTTCGGCAGCCTCCACGATGGACTGGTCCACGTTGCCCAGGGCGGAAACATACAGAACGATGGGCTGGCCCACAGAGGTGGTCAGCAGGATGAGGATGATGCAGCCCAGAGCGAACCGCTCATCGCCCAGCCAGTTGATGTTCTTGTCGATCAGACCCAGCGTCTTGCCCAGATAGTTGAAGATGCCGTAGTAATTGTTGTACATCCACTTCCAGACAACGGTAACGGCAACGGAACCGGTGACAACGGGCAGGTAGAACACGCAGCGGAAAAGGCTGGTGGCCCACTCGGGCAGATCCACGATGGCGGAGCTGACCCACAGCGAGAAGGCGCAGGTCACAGGCACCGACACGATAACGATGATGAAGGTGTTCTTCAGAGCGCCCAGGAAGATCTTATCGGCGAACAGCTCTTTGTAGTTTGCAAGGCCGACAAAGACATCGGCGCGGTTCATGGTGGAATCAAAGAAGCTCGTGACCACGCAGAGGATCATGGGGTAGATGACGAACCCCAGAAAGAAGATCAGGCTGGGCAGAAGGAAGAGATAGGATGCGATGGTCTCCTGCCGGACCAGTGCGCGGCTGCGCTTTGGCTCTTTGACTTTTACGGTGGTAGCAGCCAAGAAAATCACCAAACCTTTCGTTTAGCTCCGGTAAAATGACCGGCTCCCGACGGAACTTGCAAAAAGAATGCCCCTCCCTCGCCGGGATTATCGAGGAAGGGGCAAGGTTTATAACGTTGCGATGAAAAACTCAGGTGGTGCGCTTATGCCTCGGCAGTAGCGGCAGCATTTGCGTTCTCAACAAAGGTGGCAACGGCCTGCTCAACGGGCTCGCCGGTGCCAACGCGCTGCAGCATGTTCCACCACTCGGTACGAGCAGTTGCCCAGCCCGGGGTGATCTGGTAGTAATCGCCCAGGAAGCCCATGAACTTGGTGTACTCGCTCATAATGTCGTTGCCGGCGTAGATGTCGCCAACGCTCTCACGAACGGGGAAGTAGGTGGAAGCCAGAACGCTTGCGCCAACCTGGTCGGGGTCAGCAGCGATAAAGTCGATAAAGGTCTTGGCGGCTTCGATCTTGGCCTCGTCGCCATTGTCGAAGATGCCGAAGCCCCAGATGCCGCCGCACAGTTTGGGATCGCCGCTCTCGGTGGGGAAGGCCATGGGGAAGATCTCGTCGCCGCTGTTGGTCAGGCCGGCATCGTTGTTGTCGGAGTTCAGCTGCTGTGCAATGTTCCAGCAGAATGCCATCTGCAGGGTACCGTTGCGGAACAGGGTGATCTCCTCGCCGCCGTTGATGGAAGCATCAAAGTTCACGCCCTTGGCATCGTACAGAGCCTGGATAGCCTTGATGTTCTCGGGGGAGTCAGCGGTGTACTTGGTGTGCTCAGCATCGGTGAAGGTGCCGCCGTACATGTTGTTGATGATCGCGCGGGTGCCCTGGTCGCCGCCCTGGCCGCTGCAGTAGATGGCTGCAACATTCTCATAACCGCCATTGTACAGTGCGTCAACGGTCTTGAGGAAGCCGTCGGTGCTCCAGGTGTGCTTATCAGTATCAATGTACTGGTCTGCGCCCACTTCCTTGACCTTGGTCATGTTCACGGCCATGCAGTGTGCGGTCATGCACAAAGGATACTCATAGTAGTCGCCGGCATCGTTCCTGCAGGCGGACTCAACGGAAGCGTAGATGTCCTTCTTGGCATTGTCGGTCCACAGATCGTTCAGGGGAGCCATAACGCCCTTCTTGCCCCAGTTGGCAACCAGACGCTCGGGGCCTTCCATGATCAGGTCGGGTGCGCTGCCGCCCTCAATGGCGGTGTTGACCTGGTCATCACCATTGGTGTAATCCAGGTACTCAACGGTGACCTTGATGTCGGGATATTTTGCGTTGAAGCTGGAGATCAGCTCCTGCACAGTCTCGTCCTTGCCCCAGCCGCCGATGGGGTATGTCCACAGCTTGATGTTTGCGCCAGCTGCGGTGCTTGCCGCTGCAGAAGCTGCAGTGGAGGAAGCAGCAGTGCTGCTGGAGGAGCTGCCGCCGCATGCGGCCAGTGCACCAGCTGCACTCAGGGCACCCACGGCCTTCAGGAAAGAGCGGCGAGAGATACTGTTTTTCATAAGAAACTTCTCCTTACTCATTGATGTAGTGCGATTCTGCTCTGCGGCCCTCGTGTGGGAACCGCTTCTATTGGCCTTATTATAGAAAAATATTTTCATTTTGTCTATCGGCTGTCTGCCCAATAATGAAAGGATTTTCTTGTGGATATCGCACAATTTTAGCGAAAAGACTGGCCTTTTGGGCAGGATTCACGGAAATTTTGAAAGATGTAGCTATTTTGTAACCATTATAGAAAAACCACACTTTTTGCTGGTGAAAATAGTTTTCACTCAAAAAAGAGGGGAAAATCCGGCAAATTGAAAAGGATTTTCACAAATAAGTCATACTAATGCGGCAAATTTGGGCGCTCTGCACAGAAACGATCGCGAATTTGTAGTCAAAGCCCCTCTTGCCAAGCGGTAGGGATTCTTTTATACTTTTCTTAAAGGAAAACTTCCCGACAATGGTGTTGGCGTGTGCGGCCGGCCCTTCCGGCGGGAAACGGAGCAGGAAAAAGGAGACCATCATGTCTACGACCACAAACTTCTGGGAGCTGCTGCAGCAAAGGCAGGACGAACTGACAAAATCCGGCCGTGCTGTGGCAGATTACCTTGTCCACCATGCCGACGAGGCACAGTACCTTTCCATTTCCTCCCTTGCGCGGGAATGCAAGGTAGCAGAGGCAACGGTGTTCCGCTTCTGCCGGGCATTGGGTTTTGAGGGCTACCATGAGATGCGCATTTCGCTGGCGCAGGCCAACGCCACCGGTGCGCTGGTCAATCAGCATGAGCCGGAGCCGGGCGCTACCACCGCCAGCCTGTGTGAGCACGCCAGCGGCCTGTTTCTCACTGCCATCAACGGCACCCAGAATTCTCTTTCGCCCGAAGCCGTGGAGCAGGCTGTGGACCTGATGCGTGCGGCGCGGCAGGTGTTCTGCCTGGGTCAGGGCGGCAGTATGCTGCTGGCCAACGATATCTGCGCCCGCTTTTCCAGCCTGTCCAATAAGTTCCGCACCGCAGGGGACAGTCATCTGCAGATCCTGGCCGCCAGCCTGATGGGCCCGGAGGATGTGGTGCTCTTCATCTCCTATTCCGGCGCGACCCGCGATATGCTGGAAACGCTGCGCACGGCCAAGGCATCCGGCGCAAAGATCATTCTGCTCACCCATTATGAGGATTCGCCCGGCGCAGCCATGGCAGATGTGGTGCTGCGGTGCGGCGCGCAGGAAAGCCCGCTGGATTCCGGCAGCATCCCCATCAAGGTGGCGGTGCTTTATGTGGGCGAGGTGCTTCTGCTCCGCTATATGCTGGATGACCCCGAGCATACCAACGAAGCCCAGGACCGCACCAGCGAGGCGGTGGCCATCAAGTTGATCTGAACAGCAAGACAGGCGGCATCCAACTTTGGTTGGAGCCGCCTGTTTTTTCGTTATAAGAGCGCTATCGTTTCATCCGGGAACTGCTTCTGGTAGTAGGTCACCTTCCACCGGATATTTTCCGGTTCCACCGGCGCAAAGTGGAACGAGGAACAGGCGGTGCGGGTATCACCCTGCTGCTTTCCGCTCACAAAGATCGCCGTTGGGCCGTCTGCCCCGCCGATGATGCCAATGGCTCTATCTTTCGTGGGTGCGTCGTTTTTCCGGATGGGCTTATCACTAGAGGCGCAGTCGTTCACCTGCGCCCAGCCGGTGGTCACGGCGGGGGTCAGGGTGTAAGTCATTTCCACAAATTCCCGGGGCCATTCCATGGGCGGCCCCATGTGGGGGAGGTCACTCTCCGGCAGCCGGGCCGGTTTCAGGTCTTTGACCGTCAGCACGCAGGGCACACCGGTGACGGGGTGGGCAAACTCCACAACCTTTCCGGGCGCTGCCGTGAACTGCACCGCTTCGGCAGGCTGTTCCCGCTGGGTGAGGGTCAGTGTCAGGCTGGTGATGTGGGCCGGCCTGCGCTTTGTCGCCCAGGGAAAGCTCCACTGCCGGAGATCCCAGCCTTGTTCCGGGTCAAGCCCGTAGTGCTTCACGATGTCCCGCGCGGCCTGTTCACCGCTGCAAACGATCTCCTCTTCGGAGCGGAGGGGGTTATAGTATTCCCCGGCACCGCGGCTGTACTCCACGGTTTTGCCGTTGATGGCTACACTTGGCAGATAGTCAAAAGAACCAAACGGGTCCTCGGCTTCGGCCAGTTCGACAACTTCCGGCGGGCATTCGTCAATATCCATCCCTTCATAAGCGGCCAACTTCTGGTAATATGCTTCGATCGCTTCACGCTCCACCCGGCGGCAGATGTCTACAACCAGCCCTTTTCCACAAAGGTAAATCGCCGGGATGATGAAATGCTGCCCGCCCCACACCGAGTGTGCCCCGCAGGACACTTCCTGCCCGGGGCGGCCCCGATGCGGGCGGTGACAGCCCGGATTGTCCTCAAAATAAACCTTCCACTCCATCTGCGTTCCACCTTTCTGCTCAATTTTTCTCTATTGTAGCGCAGAGGGATTTTTCCGTCAACCGACGCTTTTTCGCTAGGTGCCGCTCATATCCTGCCGCCTGTCCGAATAGACTGTTTCCGAGAAGCAGACGCAGAAGGTGCGGCCTTGCCGCCCGGTGCGGACGGGAGAGAGGAGAGAGCAATTTGGAAAAACAGGAGTGTTTGGAAGCCACTGTCTGCCGGGAGATCGGGGCACGCACCGGCGGAGAGATCCTGATTGGCGTGGTGGGGCCGGTGCGTACCGGCAAGAGCACCCTCATCAAGCAGTTTATGGAGCAGCTGGTGCTGCCCGCCATCGGCCCGGCGGACGCAAAGCTCCGGGCCCGGGATGAGCTGCCGCAGTCGGCGGCAGGGCGAACGATCATGACCACAGAGCCGAAGTTCATCCCGGAGCAGGCCGTGCCGCTCCAACTGGAGGGCGGCGGGGAGTGCCGCATCCGGCTCATCGACTGTGTGGGCTATATGGTGGAGGGAGCCATGGGCCACGAGGAGGACGAGAAGCCCCGCATGGTCAAAAGCCCCTGGTTCGAGGAAGAGATCCCCTTTGACCTTGCCGCTGAGACCGGCACCCGCAAGGTCATCCGGGATCACTCCACCATTGGCATCGTGGTCACCACCGATGGCTCCATCAGCGAGATCCCCCGGGAAAACTACCTGCCCGCCGAAAAGCGGGTGGTGGAAGAGCTGGAAGCGCTGGGCAAACCCTTTGTCATCCTGCTCAACAGCACCCGCCCGGATGCTCCGGAGACAAAGGCTCTGGCTGCAGAGCTGGAACAGGCATACGGACGCACGGTCCTGCCGGTGAGCTGTCTGGATCTGCAGAAAGATGACCTGCTGTCCATCCTGCAGCGTGTCCTCTACGAATTTCCGGTGCGGGAGCTGGATTTTGCCATTCCCCGCTGGGTGACGATGCTGGAAAAGGGCCACTGGCTCCAGAACGAGATCTACACGGCGGCGCTCCAGTTTTCAGAGAAGATCAGCCGGATGAAGGATGTTCCGGCCCAGAACAGTGCCGGGGCGCTGGCCGGAGATTCGGTGCAGGAGTCTGCCCTGAGCGGCATGAACCTTTCCGACGGCGTGGTGCGGGTGACCGTTCTGTTGAAGCCGGAGGTGTTCTACCGCGTTCTCAGTGAACAGACGGGGCTGGAAATTGGCGATGAAGCAGGCCTGATGCCCTGCATCATTGAGCTTTCCCGGGCAAAGCGGGAGTACGAGAAGATCCGCAGTGCACTGGAACAGGTGGAAGCCACCGGCTACGGCATCGTGATGCCAAGCATTGAGGAGCTCTCGCTGGAGGAACCGGAGATCGTCCGGCAGGGCGGGCGGTACGGTGTCCGGCTGGAAGCCAGCGCACCCTCCATCCATATGATGAAAGCCGTCATCCACACCGAGATCAGCCCCATTGTGGGCACCGAGAAGCAGAGCGAGGATCTGGTTCAGAGCCTGCTGGGCGATTTTGAGGCCGACCCGGAGAGGTTGTGGGAATCAAACATCTTTGGCAAGAGCTTGCATGAACTGGTGAATGAGGGGCTGCAGAACAAGCTCCTCCACATGCCGCAGGAAGCCCGCACCCGCCTGCAGGAAACGCTGGAACAGGTCATCAACGATGGCTGCACCGGATTGATCTGTATTCTGCTGTAACAGCTAAAAACCACTCGGTCGCAGCGTTTCCGTCTGTGACCGGGTGGCTTTCTGTTTATGCCAAGGGCTCCCCTATTAGGGGAGCTGGCGCGCGTCAGCGCGACTGAGAGGTTTGATCCGTTTCAAACAGCCTTCAAAACTGCTCAATGTATTATGGAATCGAATCCCCTGTGCGGCCAGCTTTGAGCTGTCCATCACAAGGTTGCGGAAGAAATCAGCAAGCTCGATCTGCACCTGCACGCCCAGCGCTTCGGCAAACTGCCGGGCCGTTGTGACCATGTCGGCATCGTTCCCGCTGCCAAAATTGTATATACCGCCGGGCAGCTGCAAGGCGGGGAAGAGCTGTTCCACCACCTCCCGCACCCAGCTGACACCCCGGTGGTCGTTCGGTGAAAAGCGAACGGGAGTACCGTTTTGTGCGGCCTGCAGCAGGTTCAGCGGCAGATTGCCCCGGAGGGGCAGGCCATCACCGGGCAGATCGTACATCCACGGGGCCCGCAGAAGCACCGCCTCCGGGCAGAGCGCAAGGACCCGCTCCTCGGCCTCCAGCTTGTGCTGACCATAGGTGTTGGCGGGGGAGAGCGGCAGCGTTTCAGGCAGGGGGCCGGGTTGGGTCACACCTGCGTACACCTGATCCGAGCTGAATGAGATCAGCTTGGCCCCGGTGTCTTGTGCAGCCTTTGCCATCCAGATGGGCAGTTTGACGTTGGCACGCCGGGATTCCTCCGGATGCTGCTGGCAGTAGCCGGTATCGGACAATGCCGCCAGATGCAGGATGACATCCGGCTGCACGGTTTCCGCAAAACGGCGAATGGCGGATTCATCGGCAGCAGCCAGAGATCCGCGCGGGAAGGTGAAAAGCTCTGCACGGCCCTGCCACTGGTGCAGTACCCGGGAACCCACAAAGCCGGAGGATCCGGAAATTAAGATTTTTTTCATGATGTTTTCCTTGCGCGTACTTTTGCAAAACGCACTTGTTCTAAAAGAATGCTGACGGTCTTAGAAGTATCAGTCCACGAGAAACCGCCATCGTAACGGGTCAGCGTTGCATCATCTGCCAGAATGTCAATCAGTTCATCCTGCTCTGGCATGAGCCGGGCAGCACGCAGGGTCAAATAGGTGTCCCGCGTAACAAACAGCGTGTAAGGACTTGAAACCTCAAACCAGATAGGCTCGTTGTTTTTACTGAACGTGCGCATCAGGGCTTCCCACCGGGTCTGTGTGACGCTCAGGAACACAATGGGGGTGTCCCTGTAATAACGTACCTGATAGCCGACTGTGGTGTAATAAACTCCTGTCTTTGCATTCCTGACTGCATTTTTCTGAATGGTGTGGATAGACCCGTAGGAATCAGAGGGAAGTACTTCATGGGTCTCTTCTACTACAAGATCTTCGACCGGCAGGTCCACATAAGAGTGCATCATCCAGTAGCGCCAGCCAAAGAAAGCGCAGATCAGGGCCAGCAGTCCGCCCACAGCGGCCAGCGTGATTTTTACCTGCCGGGCGCGCAGATTCTTTTTTACGGTGCTCAGGGCCTCAGCGGCCTCAGCGGCCTGCTCTTCCTGTACCGCAGTTTCCTGGGGCGGGGCGTCCATTTCAGCCAGCAGGGCAGAGCAGGCGGCACAGTCGCTCAGGTGCTCTGCCACATCGGCGGAAGTCTGTTCGTCGCAGACGTGATCTTTATAAAGGGGCAGAAGGTCCTGAACCAGGTAGCAGGGTAGTTTCATAAGATGGCCTCCTTCATTTTCATTCGGGCGCGGTAAAAGGTCACCCGCGCCCAGCTTTCGGTCTTGTGGTGCAGTGCGGCGATCTCTGCAAAGGTCAGTTCGCCGTAGACCCGCAGCCAGAACACCTCCCGGTACGGTTCGGGCAGGGCATGAAGCTTCTGGTAAAGGCTCAGTGCTCCTTCCCGCTGCTCCAGTTCCTCCCCCGGCAGGGGGGCGGGGCTGGGCACATCCGTCAGAGTGTCGTCCAGCGGGGGCAGTTCCCGCTTCTGCCGCCGGTATGTATCCGTCAGGGTGTTTTTGGCAATCTGACACAGCCAGACATTCAGTGCACAGCCGCCCTTGAACCCGTCAATGGCATCCAGCGCCTTGTAAAAGGTCTCCTGGGTCAGTTCTGCTGCCAGTTCCTCGTTTTGGCACAATGTCATCAGGTAAGCGTACACGGGCTTGTAATACTGCAGATAAATCTGCTCAAAACTGCGGTGCTCCATGTGCGCATCCCTCCTTTTTGGTGTGTTTTGGAACCGGTTCGCCCATAAGACGGCAAAACCGCCGGAACGTTACAAGTTTTCCGAAAAAATTTTCAAAGACCAAAAAAGCCGCCATGGCCTACCCAGAACCACAGCGGCAGAAAGCTCAGTGCACCAAAAACAGTTCCAGCACAAGCACCACGGCACAGCAGGAGACGGACACCTGAAACAGACTGGCTCCGAACCATGCGGCGGCGATGCCCACTACCAGCGCGGCTGCACCGGCAATGGGGCTCTGGGTGGCGTTGATGATGGCCGGGAAGGTCATCACGGCCAGCGTCACATAGGGCACATAGTAGAGGAAGGACTGGATGAACTGGTTTTTGATGGGTTTACGGATAAGGGTCAGCGGCAGCACACGGATAGCGTAAGAAACGGCGGCCATCACGGCGATATAGACCCAGTTATTGTAGGTCATGCCTGCACCTCCTCAGTTCCGGCAGCTTCCGGTGCTTCGGGTGTAACAGGGAACAGAATAGCTGCCCCGCAGGAGATCAGCACCGTCAGCAGGATGGTGCGGGTGCCGTCCGAAAGGGAAGCGATGCCGGGCAGGCAGCCGCAGGCAAAGCTCAGCATCACCAGCACGGCAACGACCCTGTTCTTCCGGGCGGGGGGAATGATGATGGCCAGGAACATGCCGTACAGGGCCACACTCAGGGCGCTGACCACACGCACCGGCAGCAGATTGCCCGCAATGATGCCCAGCGCTGTGCCCATGGCCCAGGCGGGGGCCGCCAGCGCAATGGCACCGTAGGTGTAGAACGGGTTCAGATAGCCTGGCCGTGCGATCGTGATGCCAAACAGCTCGTCGGTGACATCGTAGCCGATGATGAGCCGGTGGAAGAACGGCGTGCCTGGGGCAAATTTCTGGGCCAGAGCACAGCTCATCAGCAGGTAGCGCGCGTTGGCAATCAGGGTGATGATGGCAACTTCCAGATAGGTGGCACCGGCAGTGATCAGCGAAAAGGCTGCATACTCACCGGCAGAAGCATTGTTGAACAGGCTTGCAAAAAAGCCCTGAATGGGGGTCAGCCCCGCATTGCGGGCTGCAATGCCCAATGAGAACGAGACAGCAAAATAGCCCAGCGCAATGGGCACACCATCCCGCATCCCCTCGCAGAATACCTTGCGGCTGAATGCGTAGGGCTTTTGAGTGGTTTCCATGAGTGGTTACTCCTTTCCTACTTCAAGACACGAAAATAAGTATAGCACATCCGGTAGGAATTGACAAAAGAAAAAGGCTCAGGTTTTTGATCGAAACCTGAGCCTTTTTCAAAGAAGGGAGCGTGGCTTAATCCACAACATCCTCAAACTGGCTGTTGTACAGGTCAGCGTAGAAACCGCCGGACTCCATGAGCTGGTCGTGGGTGCCCTGCTCCACAATGTCGCCGTCCCGCATGACAAGGATGAGGTCTGCATCCCTGATGGTGGACAAGCGGTGGGCGATGACGAAACTGGTACGGCCCCGCATCAGGTTGTCCATAGCAGTCTGGATGCGCTGTTCGGTGCGGGTGTCCACACTGCTGGTGGCCTCGTCCAGGATCAGGATGCGGTTGTCGGCCAGAATGGCCCGGGCGATCGTCAGCAGCTGCTTCTGGCCCTGACTGACGTTGGAAGCGTCCTCGTTCAGCTCCATCTGGTAGCCGCCGGGCAGGGTACGGATGAAGTGGTCGGCATTGGCGGCCTTGGCGGCGGCAATGACCTCTTCGTCGGTGGCATCCAAACGGCCATAGCGGATATTCTCCATGATGGTGCCCTTGAACAGCCAGGTGTCCTGCAGCACCATGCCGAAGCCCTCGCGCAGGGCACTGCGGTCAAAGTCGCGGATGTCGTGGCCGTTCAGGGTGATGGAGCCGGAATCCACATCGTAGAACCGCATGAGCAGCTTGACCATGGTGGTCTTGCCGGCACCGGTGGGGCCAACGATGGCGACCTTCTGGCCGGGCTGCACCTTACAGCTGAAATCGTGGATGATGGTCTTTTCGGGCACATAACCGAACCGGACATGGTCAAAGGTGACCTGACCATCGATGCAGGCAGGGTCTGCCCGGCGGGCAGGGTCGGCCAGCTGATCCTCTTCGGGCTCGTTCAGGAACTCGAATACGCGCTCGGCAGCGGCGGCCATGCTCTGCAGCATGTTGGACACCTGAGCCAGCTGCTGGATGGGCTGGGTGAAATTGCGGACATACTGGATAAAAGCCTGGATATCGCCGATGGTGATGATGCCGTTGGCGGCAAAGATGCTGCCGACGATGGCGACAGCTACATAGCCCAGGTTGCCCACAAAGTTCATAATGGGCTGCATCAGGCCGGAGAGAAACTGGCTCTTCCAGGCAGATTCAAACAGTTTGTCGTTGGCGGCGTTGAAGTCCTCCAGCACGGCAGCCTCCCGGTTGAAGGCTTTGATGACGTTGTGGCCGGAGTAGACCTCCTCTACCTGACCGTTCACAACGCCCAGGGTAGCCTGCTGGGCCTTGAAGTATTTCTGGCTGAACCTGACCACCAGCATCACCAGGACCAGAGAGACGGGCAGGATGAGCAGTGCAATCAGGGTCATTTTGGGGCTGATGGACAGCATCATGATCAGCACGCCGATCATGGTGGTAATGCTGGTGATGAGCTGGGTCACGCTCTGGTTCAGGCTCTGGCCCAGGGTGTCCACATCGTTGGTGATGCGGGAGAGCACCTCGCCGACCGTCCGCTTTTCAAAGTAGGCCAGAGGCAGGCGGTTGATCTTCTCGCTGATCTGGCGGCGGAAATCATAGCAGACCTTCTGGGAAAGGCCGGTCATCAGCCAGCCCTGAATGAAGCTGAATGCCGCGGAGCAGAGGTACATGGCCAGCAGGGTGAGCAGGATCTTGCCGATGTAGGCAAAGTCGATGCTGCCGATCCCCCGTAGCTTGGCGATCCAGCCGGTGGCAAGGGCCGTGGTGGCCTTGGCCAGAATTTTGGGGCCTGCGATATTGAAGATAGTGGAAAGGATGGCAAAGACCATCACAACGATGAGGGAGAGCTTATACTGGCTCAATGCGCTGAGGAGTTGCCGCAGAGTGCCCTTGAAATCCTTGGCGCGCTCGGTGGTCTGTTTTCCGGGTCTCGGCATATCACTCATCCTCCTTTCCGGTGTTCAGGTCTTGCAGATTGAGCTCCTTCTGGCTCAGCTGGCTCCTGGCGATCTCCTGATATTCAGGGCAGGTGGCCATGAGCTGAGCATGAGTGCCCTTGCCCACCAGTCTGCCGTCGTCCAGCACCAGGATCTGATTGGCGTGGAGGACGGTGGAAATGCGCTGGGCCACGATGATCACAGTGGCGTTGTCAGTCTCTTCCTTCAGCGCACGGCGCAGGGTGACATCCGTCTTGTAGTCAAGGGCAGAGAAGCTGTCGTCGAACAGATAGATCTTCGGATCCTTGGCAATGGCACGGGCGATGGAGAGCCGCTGCTTCTGGCCGCCGGATACGTTGGAGCCGCCCTGTGCAATGGGGCTTGCATAGCCCTCGGGCTTTGCGTCGATGAACTCGGTGGCCTGTGCGATGGAAGCCGCCTTCTTCATGCCCGCATCGGTAATCTGCGCACCGCCGAATTTCAGGTTGCTCTCGATGGTGCCGCTGAACAGAACGCCCTTCTGGGGAACATAGCCCAGCAGGCTGTGGAGCTGCTCCTGCGGCATCTCCCGCACATCGATGCCGTCGATGGTCACGCGGCCGCCGGTGACATCATAAAAGCGGGGGATGAGGTTGAGCAGGCTGGATTTGCCGCAGCCGGTGGAGCCGATGATGGCTGTGGTCTCGCCGGGGTTTGCGGTAAAGCTGATGTGCTCCAGCGCGTCGCTGTCGGCACCGGGGAAGCGGAAGCTGACATCCTCGAACCGGACCACGCCATCCCAGTCCTTCTTTTCAAGGGCGGGCTTTGCGGTGGCAGCGTCGGGATCATGGATGGAAGCCTTGGTGCGGCAGACCTCGTCGATACGGTCAGCAGCCACACCGGCACGGGGAAGCATCACGGCCACCATGGCCAGCATCAGGAAAGACATGACGATCTGCATGGTGTAGGTGATGAATGCGATCATCTCACCCACCTGCATGTTTCCGGCATCCATGGCCTTGCCGCCGAACCAGACGATGAGCAGGCTGGTGCCATTCATGATCAGGGTCATAAAGGGCATCATGGCCACCATGGCACGGTTGGTGAACAGCTGGGTGCCCATCAGCTCCCGGCTGGCGGCATCAAAGCGCTTTTCCTCAAAGGATTCGCGGCTGAATGCACGCACCGGCATCACGCCGGTCAGGATCTCGCGGCTGACGAGGTTCAGCTTGTCCACCAACGTCTGCATGATCTTGAATTTGGGCATGGCGATGCTCATCAGAACCGTGATGAGCAGAAGCAGAGCGGCCACGTCCAGCACGATGATCCAGGCAAGGCCGGTGTTGCCCCGGGTGACGTGCATCACGCCGCCGATGCCCAGAATGGGGGCGTAGGCCACCATGCGCAGCAGGATGACACAGGTGAACTGCACCTGCTGGATATCGTTGGTGGTGCGGGTGATCAGGGAAGCGGTGGAGAAATTCTCGATCTCTGCGTTGGAAAAGTGGATGACCGAGGAGAAGGTCTCTCTGCGCAGCTCCCGGCCGATGGAAGCCGAAACGCGGGAGGCGATCAGGCCCACCAGAATGGCAACGACCACCATCAGCAGGGTCAGGGCCAGCATCTGTCCGCCCACACGGAAGAGGTAGGCCATCTGTACATCATGGGAAACGCCCTGTGCCTCATATTCCAGGCTGACCAGCAGGGTGGCCTGACTTGCCATGCTGGAAAGGGTGGTCTCGTCCACCTGTTCCATGGCGCTGGCCAGCTGCTGCTGGATCATTTCCCGGGAAAAGCCGGGCATCTGGGCCATGGCTGCGAACTGGCCACAGACGGCATCCAGATCCTCCGCCGTGGGAGCAGCGGTCATGGTCTCTGCTTCAACCCCGGCAGTCTCGTCCTCGCTCTGGTAGCCGGACAGCGGAGCCATGGCGGCAGCGTTCTGCCCGGCAGGGGCGTTGGCATTCTGCGCCGCCGCCATATACAGCACGATATCCGGTGTGGTAACGGCATCCTCCAGAGCCGTGCGCTCGGCATCGGTCAGGTCACTGCGGAGCTTCAGAACACCGTCGTCCTGAAGATAATATCCGTATGCATTCTGCAGTGCATCCGCATCCTCTTCGCTCATCAAAAGCGAGAGGGCATCCAGTGTGCTTTGGCGCACGGTCTCCGGCAGGGGGCTTTCAATGCCGCCCTGCTGGATGCCGGTGTCCACGATCTTGCTCGTGTAATCCGGCAGGGAAAGGTCGCAGTAGGCTTGCACGAACAGCAGAGCCACCACGGCAAGGCAGGCGGCCCAGTGGCGGGCCAGCTGCTTGAAAATTTTACCCATTTTCGTTTTCTCCCTTCAATTTTGCTTGTTGCTCCGCATTTTCCGCTTCCACAGCCTCCAGCAGCACACCGGTCAGGGAGAACAGCTGCTCCCGCTGCTCTTCCGGGATGCGGCAGATGACCCGCTCAAAGTAACGGCTGATGGCAGTTTCGACCTGGCGGCTGGCATCCAGCCCCTTTTCCGTGGGGCGCACCAGCGTTTTGCGGCGGTCATTGGGGTCTGTGATCCGCTCAATGAGTCCATCCTGCTCCAGCTGGCGCAGCGCGCGGGAAACAGCGGGCAGGGGCTGTTTGACGGCGGCAGCCAGATCGGAAACATAGATGGTGCCATTCTGGCCATGTTCTTCAATGGTCATCAGCACGCCTTCCAGCATGATGAAATGACACTTGGGGCAGCTTTCCAGTGCCATTTTGGCACCGCGTTTGCCTTCTGTGCTCAGCCGATGCAGATAATGGACCAAGGCGAACAGTTCCGGTGCGCTTTTCTGCGGCATACGAATCCTCCTTATCACTTAACAGATACAAATACTTAACACATGATAACTATTTGATAATGACAATAATATACCCGCCTGCATTGGAATGCAAGCGGGTAAAAATGAACTTTTTGAAAACTCTGAAGATCCTGCGCATCAAGGAGAAAAAATCACTCGTGGAGCTGACGTTCTTCCACCAGACTCTCTCGTTTGCTGCTGATACGTCCCAGCCCGTAGGCCAAAAACGTGGCGCAAAGCAGGTTCAGCCATGCCAGCGATGCACCGCTGAAGGTGTTGGTAACGCCGATGAGAAGGTTTGCCAGACAGAGCAGCCTCACCATCTGTCCAATTTTGTTCAGGTGAGAGATACGAGAATCCACATCCGAAAACAGATCAAAGGGACCTAGCTGGGCGCTGCGGCGGAAATATCCCCAACTGAAGCAATGCCCAACGCTCTGTGCTTCTAACTCTTCCATGAAACTTTCAAAATCCGGGGAACTGTCCAGCATGGCAAGCCGGATGATGTACTGGCCGGGTTCCGTCTTTTCAAAGGTGTAGGTGCAGAATCCGGCATTCTGCAGGGCCCAGCCCTCCTGCGCCATTTCGTTGAGCCAGCGTTCTTCTTTTTCAAATTCCCAGACCCAGAAATTCCGATGCAGCGTTTTTGTTTCACTCATACCTGTTCCTCCTGTAAAATGGCGCGGCCATTGGCAGCAAGCTCCTCCAGCCGGACCAGCTCCTGTTTGAGCACCTTCAGCCCGGCGGAGGTCAATTGGTATTCTTTTTTGCGGCTTCCGCTTTCCATGGGCAGGGGAGAGATCCACCCCTTTTCGCACAGGGCATTCAGGGCACCGTACAGGGTTCCGGCAGCCAGCCGTACCCTTCCGCCGGAGAGCTGCTGGGTCTCCTGCATGATGCCGTAGCCATGCCGCGGATGATAGAGGGAAAGCAGGATGTAGTAGGTGGTTTCCGTCAGTGCCGGATTTTCCATTATATCACCTCACTTTGTATCGCTATGCGATATATCATGGATGCATTATATCGCTTCTCGATATAACTGTCAAGGGACTGAAAATAAAAAAGCTCTCCCGGAGGGGAGAGCAAAGACAAACAACCGGAGAAAATCGGTCAACAATCGTGGAACAGTCGGTTATCCACCCAGATGCAGACGCAGGCACCCAGCACAGAGATAACAAAGGAACTGATGCTGCCGGTGGCATGGATGCCGATGAGACCGAACAGGAACTCGCCCACAAAGCTGCCCAGAATACCCAGCACAATGTTGCGGCCGGTGGAAGTCTGGGTGCCCATAAAGCGGTTGGCGATGTGACCGGCCAGAGCGCCTACCAGCACGCCCACGAGCAGGGAAGCCAGCAGGCCGATCAGAGAGAACAGGCCCATCAGCACGCCCACCAGAGCGCAGATCAGGGCAAGGACAATCAGGATAGACAAAGTGATCATACAGAAGCCTCCTTGGTTTCTTTTGTAGGAACGGCATTTTCTGCCGCGTACCGGCAGATGTCGTTCAGACAGCACTTTTCACATTCGGGTTTGCGGGCATTGCAGACAGCCCGGCCATGCATCACAAAGCGGTGGCACAGGTCACTGCCTTCCTCCGGCGGAATGATCTTCCACAGGGCCATCTCCACCTTCTGCGGCTCCTTGATGCCATCCACCAGCCCGATTTTATTGCACAGCCGGATGCAGTGGGTATCTGTGACGATGGCGGGTTTGCAGAACACATCGCCCATGATCAGGTTGGCGCTCTTGCGGCCCACGCCGGGCAGTGCCAGCAGCTCTTCAAAGGTGGTGGGCACTTTGCAGTTGTATTTATCCCGCAGCACCCGCATACAGGCCGAGATATCCCGGGCCTTGCTGCGGCCCAGCCCACAGGGCTTGACAATGGCTTCGATCTCATCGGGCTCTGCCGCAGCCAACGCTGCTACATTGGGGTATTTAGCAAACAAGTCCTGTACCACAATGTTCACCCGGGCATCGGTGCACTGGGCCGCCAGCCGGACACTGACCAGCAGCTGCCAGGCGTGGTCGTAATCCAGCGTGCAGGCTGCATCTGGATATTCTGTTTTCAACCGGTCGATGACCTGGAGCGCCAGCTCCTTTTTGGCAGAGAGATCTTCTGCCGCAGCAGCTTTCTTCATCTGAACCCCTCGTTTCCCGTAAATTACTATGATAATAGCATGTTTCGACTTTTTTGTAAATGGGATTTGTGACATTCATCTGAGAATGATTTTCATTATTGCTCTTGCTGTTCGTGTAAAAATGAGGTATACTATTTCTATATAAGGCCCATGCAAAACAGCAGGGCAGTACAGGAGGGAACGCCCGATGAATGAACCGCTGGCGCAGCGTATGCGCCCCAAAACGCTGGCCGAAGTCTGCGGCCAGCAGCATCTGCTGGCCCCGGGGCGGGTGTTCCGCCGCACCATCGAGAGCGGCCGCATCCCCAACATGATCTTTTACGGCCCGTCCGGCACGGGCAAGACCACCGTGGCCCGCATCATTGCCGAGAACAGCGGCATGACGCTGCACAAGCTCAACGGAACTTCCTGCGGCACGGGGGATATCAAGGCAGTGCTCAAGGATATCGGCACACTGGCCGGGGCGGGGGGCATCCTGCTGTACCTCGATGAGATCCAGTATCTGAACAAGAAACAGCAGCAAAGCCTGCTGGAGTGCATTGAGGACGGCACGGTGACCCTGATCGCCTCCACCACGGAGAACCCTTATTTTTACATCTATAATGCACTGCTTTCCCGCTGCACCGTGTTTGAATTCAAATCGCTGACGGCTGCAGATGTGGAGCAGGGGCTGCGGAACGCCCTGAAAAAGCTTTCAGAGAGTGAGGGTGCGCCCATCCGGATGGAGGACGATGCCTGTGCCTATCTTGCCGAGAGCGCGGGCGGCGATCTGCGCAAGGCACTGGGGTGCCTTGATTTTGCAGTGACGGCGGCGGCTCCCGAACCGGAGGGAAAACACATCACGCTGGATATGATCCAGCAGGTCACCCGCCGCACTGCCATGCGGTACGACCGGGATGGCGATGACCACTATGATATCGTGTCGGCTTACCAGAAATCCATGCGCGGCTCCGACCCGGATGCAGCGCTCCACTATCTGGCCCGGCTGCTGGAAGCCGGGGATCTGCCCTCGGCCTGCCGTCGGCTTATGGTGTGCGCCTGCGAGGATGTGGGCCTTGCCTACCCGCAGATCATCCCCATCGTCAAGGCGGCGGTGGATATCGCCAACGCGGTGGGCCTGCCTGAAGCGCGGCTGGCCCTGGCGGATGCAGTTGTGCTGGTGGCGACCAGCCCCAAATCCAACAGCGCCCACGATGCCATCAACGCCGCCATTGCGGATGTGCAGGCCGGGCGTACCGGGCCCATTCCACGCCAGCTGCAGAACAAGCACTATGACGGCGAGGATGCGCTGGTAAAGGGCCAGAATTACAAGTATGCCCACGATTACCCCAACCACTGGGTCGATCAGCAGTATCTGCCGGATGTGCTCAAGAATACAAAATACTACACCTTTGGGGAAAACAAGAACGAGCAGGCCTCCCGCGCATATTGGGCGCGGATCAAGGGCGAAGAGAACGTATAAAGGGAAGAGAAGGAGAGAGGAAGATGCGTTATTCCAAACAGCGGGAGCTGGTGCTGCGCACCGTGGAGCAGCTTTGTGACCACCCCACCGCCGAAGAGATCTTTGATAAGGCGGCCCCGGAGTGCCCGGGTCTGAGCCTGGGCACTGTCTACCGCAACCTGAACAGTCTGGTGGAGGCAGGCATGGTGCGCCGGGTGTCCATTCCGGGCAGGGCGGATCGTTTTGATCACACCCTGTGCTGGCATAGCCACCTCTACTGTACAGCCTGCGGTGGCGTGGTGGATGCCGATGTGGACGAGAAACAGGTGATGAGGCTGGTGCGCCGCCAGAAGGATGTTGTGGTGCAGGACTGCGCTGTGGTGCTGTTCGGCCTGTGTGAAGCATGCGCCAAAAAGCAGGCAGAAGGCTGAATTACCCCGAAGGATTCTGAAATTTGCGGTTTCCCACTTGCCCTTATGGCAGAAAGAGGGTATACTAAAAAGAGCTTTTGAAAAATAAGGATGGTTTTTATTGGAATACATTAACTTTGAACACAACGAGACGGCTGCGGAGCTGGTGCGTGCGGCTTACGACACCCCGCCGCTGGCCTTTGTACACAGCTATGGCTGTCAGCAGAACGTCAACGATGGTGAGCGCATCAAGGGCGTGCTGGTGGATATCGGCTACGGCCTGTGCGATAAGCCCGAGGATGCAGACCTCATCCTCTTCAACACCTGCGCCGTGCGTGAGCACGCCGAGCAGCGCGTGTTCGGCAATGTGGGTGCGCTGAAGGGCCTGAAGGAGAAAAAGCGCGGCCTGATGATCGGCCTGTGCGGCTGCATGGCCAACCAGAAGCATGTGGTAGAAAAGCTGCGCAAGAGCTATCCCTATGTTGATCTGGTCTTTGGCGTGGATGGCATCGATACGCTGCCCCAGCTCATTGCTCAGAAGCTGCAGAAGCATAAGCGCGTGCTGATGGAGCCTGCCCAGCGCCCGGTCATCGTGGAGAACATCCCCATCCGGCGCGAGAGTGAGTTCCGCGCCTGGCTGCCCATCATGTATGGCTGCGACAACTTCTGCACCTACTGCATCGTACCTTATGTGCGGGGCCGTGAGAAGAGCCGCAAGCCCGGCGATATCCTGGCGGAGTTCCGGGGGCTGGTGGAAGCCGGATACAAGGAGATCACTCTGCTGGGCCAGAACGTGAACAGCTACGGAAAGGGCCTGGAGGAACAGGTGGACTTTGCTGATCTGCTCAATCTGCTCTGCGCTGTGCCCGGCGATTACCAGATCCGCTTTATGACCAGCCACCCGAAGGATGCCAGCCACAAGCTGATCGATACCATTGCGGCCCAGCCCCACCTGTGCAAACACCTGCACCTGCCGGTGCAGTGCGGCTCGGATGAATTGCTGAAAAAGATGAACCGCCATTACACCATCGGGCAGTACATGGAGCTGATCGAGTACGCCCGCAAAAAGGTGCCCGGCATCACCTTCTCCAGCGATATCATCGTGGGCTTCCCCGGGGAAACGGAGGAGGATTTCCAGGACACGCTGGAACTTGTGAAGAAAGTCGGCTACATGCAGCTGTTCACTTTCATCTACTCCAAGCGCACCGGCACCAAGGCAGCGGAAATGCCCGACCCCACCCCCCGTGCGGAGAAAACCGACCGGATGACCCGTCTGCTCAAGGTGCAGGACGAGATCGCAATGGATCTGGTCCGGCAGCAGGTGGGCCAGACTGTCCGGGTGCTGGTGGAAGGCTATGGCCGCAGCGATGGAACCCTCTCCGGCCGGTTGGACAACAACCTGACCGTGGAGTTTGCCGCAGACCCCGCCCTGATGGGCAGCTACGCACAGGTGCACCTGACCGGTGCCCGCGCCACCGTCCTGCTGGGCGAACTGGAAACGTGATCCCGGGGCACACCGGCCCCAATGATAATGTAACTATAAAAACAAACACATCAAAGGAGATTTTTGATTATGGATTGCATCGATCTGTTCAAGCGCGCCGCCATGGCACTGCAGACTGACCCCCGTTACCTGGCTCTGGATCAGGCCCGCAAGGCAAACGACAAGGATGAGGAGCTGCAGAATCTCATCGGGGAGTTCAATCTGGCCCGCATGGATCTGAACAACGAGATCAGCAAGAGCGAGCGCAGTGATGAGCGCATCGCCGAGCTGAACACCAAGGTCAACGACCTGTATGGCAAGATCATGGCTGACGAGGGTATGACTGCTTACAACGAGGCAAAGCGCGACTGCGAGAACCTGGTCAACTACATTGATGCCATCATCAACACCGCAATGAACGGCGGCGACCCCATGACCGTGCAGGAACCCAGCGAATCCTGCACCGGCAGCTGCTCCACCTGCGGAGGCTGCCACTAACAGGTAAAATGAGAACGCGGCTGCAAATCGCAGGCCGCGTTTTCCTTCCATTCGCAGTTACTTACTGCAAACCGACGGAAAGAAGCAAAGCGGCATAGCCCGCAGGAAAGGTGAACGATTATGGCAGAACTGTCGCCCATGATGCAGCAGTATATGGACATCAAGAAGCAGTATAAGGACGAGATCCTGTTTTACCGCATCGGCGACTTTTACGAGATGTTCTTTGACGATGCGCTGACCGCCTCCCGGGAGCTGGACCTGACCCTGACGGGCAAGCAGTGCGGCATGGAAGAGCGTGCCCCCATGTGCGGCGTGCCCTTCCACAGCTACGAGGGCTATGTGGCCCGCCTGATCGCCAAGGGATACAAGGTGGCGATCTGTGAGCAGATGGAGGACCCGTCCAAGGCAAAGGGACTGGTCAAGCGCGATATCATCCGGGTGGTCACGCCGGGCACTGTCATCGAGAGCAGTATGCTGCAGGATGACAAAAACAACTACATTGCAAGCATTTTTCTGAAAGGGAACGCGGCGGGCATCTGCTTTGCCGATGTTTCCACTGGCACGGCCCACATCACCGAGCTGAAACGGGAGAAGATCGTGCCTGCCGTGATCGCGGAGCTCTGCCGCTACCATCCCAGCGAGGTGCTGATGAACCCCGGAATGCTGGACTGCCGTGAGCTGACCGGCTATATCAAAAAGAATATGACCTGCTCTGTGGAGCTGGTGGAAGAGGAGCGCTACGCCCCGGGTCTGGTGGCCATCTCGCTGGAAAATCAGTTTGGCCGCAATTGGGATGAGACGACCTCTATCGAAAAAAAAGGTCTGGTGCGGTTTGCCATGGCCGCACTTCTGGAATACCTGCACACCACCCAGATCAAAGGTGTGGAGCGCCTGAAGACCGTCATCAGCTACAATGAAGCCCAGTATATGCAGCTTTCGCCTGTGACGCGGGCCAACCTTGAACTCACCGAGACCCTGCGGGGCCGCGAGAAGCGGGGGACCCTGCTCTGGGTGCTGGACAAGACCAGCACTGCCATGGGTAAGCGTCTGCTCCGCACCTGGATCGAGCAGCCGCTGCTTTCCAGCGATGCCATCAACCACCGTCTGGATGCTGTGGAAAGCCTGGTCAACCAAACCGTACAGCGCGGCGATCTGATCGAAGAACTGCATTACATCGCCGATCTGGAGCGTATGATGACCCGCACGGTCTACGGCTCGGCCACGCCCAAAGAGATCTATGCCATGGCGCAGACCTGTGAGCGCCTGCCCAGCCTGCGCCAGCAGGCCGAAAGCTGCGGCTGCGCCGAGCTCAGCGAAATCGTCTCCAGGATCGACCCGCTGAGCGATATCAAGGACAAGATCTATGCCGCTGTGGATCCTGACGCACCCTCTACCCTGAAGGATGGTGGTGTCATTGCCAAGGGCTACCACCCCGAGGTGGACGAGCTGCGTTCCATCCGCGATAACACCAAGGGCGTGCTGGCTCAACTCGAGACCCGCCTGCGGCAGGAGACCGGCATCCCCAAGCTGAAGATCGGCTATAACCACGTGTTTGGCTATTTCATCGAGGTCAGCAACTCTTATAAGGCACAGGTGCCGGAGAGCTACATCCGCAAGCAGACCCTGACCACCGGCGAACGCTACATCACGCAGGAGCTCAAGGAGCTGGAAAATAAGATCCTGGGTGCTCACGAGCGGCTGATCGCTCTGGAACACCGGCTGTTCAATGAGCTGCTGGAAAGCATTGGTGCCCAGCTCGACCGCATCCAGCGTACAGCCAACGCCGTGGCAGAGCTGGACGTACTGGCCGCTCTGGCTCAGGTAGCAGCAGAAAACAACTACTGCCGCCCCACTGTGGATGAGAGCGACCAGCTGACCATCGTGGAGGGCCGCCACCCTGTGGTGGAGCAGATGCTCAAGGGCAGTCTGTTCGTACCCAACGATACCACCCTGAACTGCGGCGAAGATCGCTGCCTCATCATCACCGGCCCTAACATGGCGGGCAAATCGACTTATATGCGCCAGAATGCGCTGATTGCCCTGATGGCACAAATCGGTTCCTTTGTTCCGGCCAGAGAGTGCCATGTGGGTGTAGTGGATGCCATCTTTACCCGCATCGGCGCGTCGGATGACCTTTCGGCAGGTCAGTCCACCTTTATGGTGGAGATGACCGAGGTGGCAGAGATCCTGAAGAACGCTACCTCCCGCAGTCTGGTGGTGCTGGATGAGATCGGGCGCGGCACGTCCACCTTTGACGGCATGAGCATTGCCCGCGCCGTGGTGGAGCACATCAGCGACCCTGCCAAGGGACTGGGCTGCAAAACCCTCTTTGCCACCCATTACCACGAGCTGACAGACCTTGAGGGTACCATCAGCGGCGTGAAAAATTACAACATTGCGGTGAAAAAGCGGGGTGAGGACATCACCTTCCTGCGCCGCATCGTCCGCGGCCCTGCCGATGACAGCTATGGCATCGAGGTGGCAAAGCTGGCCGGTCTGCCCGGCACCGTGACCCGCCGCGCCCACGAAGTGCTGCGCGCACTGGAAGCCACTGCCCCCAAGAACAAGGTGGAGCAGATGGACTTTGATGCGCTGCAGGAGTATAACTCTCCCGCAGTGCCCAGCGAGGTGCTGGAAAAACTGGATGCGCTGGATGTGGAAACGCTGACCCCCATTGAAGCGCTGAATTTCCTGTACGAGCTGAAAAAGACCTTGAAGGGCAGCCTGAACGGCTGATTTCCTGAAAAATCCTAAAAAACAGGGGAGGGAACGAATATGGCAGTCATCCATGTTCTGGACAAGCACACGGCAGAGCTCATTGCAGCCGGTGAGGTGGTGGAGCGGCCTGCTTCCGTGGTGAAGGAGCTGCTGGAAAACGCCATTGATGCCGGGGCAAGCCAGATCACCGTGACCATTGAATCAGGCGGCGTGAAGCTGATCGAGATCAGCGACAACGGCTCGGGCATTGAAGCAGAGTATATCCCTACGGCATTCATCCGCCACGCCACCAGTAAGATCCGGACGGAGGATGACCTGAACCATATCCACACCCTGGGCTTCCGTGGAGAAGCGTTGGCTTCCATTGCCAGCGTGGCGCGGGTAGAAGTACTGACCCGTACTGAGAACGACGAGTGCGCCTCCGTCTACCGCATCGAGGGCGGCGAGGATTATCCGCTGGAGCCCGGTGCACGCGGCGTGGGCACTACCATCCGGGTGCAGGATCTGTTCTACAACACCCCGGCCCGGATGAAGTTTCTCAAAAAGGATTCCAGCGAGGGTACCTTTGTGGCGGATATTGTGGCCCATGTGGCCCTGAGCCACCCCGAGGTCAGCTTTAAGTTTGTCCGGGAAGGCAAGCTGCAGTATGTCACCCCCGGTGACGGCAAGCTGCGCAGTGCCGCCTACGCGGTGCTGGGCCGAGAATTCAGCCGTGACCTCATGGAGCTGGACAATCAGGAGGGGGTCTACCGGGTGTGGGGCCTCATTACCCAGCCCAGGAGCTGCCGCGCCAGCCGCAGTATGCAGTATTTCTACATCAATGGGCGCTATGTCCGCAACCGCACCATGATGGCGGCCATGGAAACAGCGTTCAAAGGCACCACGATGCAGGGCAAGTTCCCTGGAGGAATCTTGCTTCTGGAAATGCCCGCTGACCTTGTGGATGTCAATGTCCACCCGGCCAAGACTGAGGTGCGCTTTGCCCGGGAAAACGATATCTTTGACCTCGTTTATCACGCTGTCAAGCTGGCACTGGCCCAACCGGGCACCGGAGAGCGGCGCTTCGCCTTTGAAGAGGATAAAAAAGATGAAGAATCCAACAAATCGGAAATAAGTGATAATGCGACAGAAAATGATGTAAAGAAGAACGACTTTACAGGGCTTTCTGCCATCATTCCGGGTCAAGCCGAGCCGGGAACGCTCCATGAGCATACCCCTCAGCCCCAGCGGAGCTTCCGGAGCTTCACTCCGGCACCGGCAGCAGTACCGCTGTCCCGTCCGGCAACTGCAAGCCACCCGGATATCCTGCCTGTGCCGGGCACTTCCGAGGAAAAGCCGACAGAGCACAGCTGGACAACGGTTGCATCGGGCCTGCCCATCCGGCAGGATGCCACCCTGCACAGCCCAGCACCAGCTCCCACGGTGAGTGAGCCTGAAGCACCCGCCTTTGCCGCAGCGCTGGGAGAAGGTGCATTGGACATTGAACCGGACAGTGCAGATCTGCCCGAACATCAGGACCACATGGCGGCATGGGATCCTGCCCCCAAGGAGGAAATGCCTGCCGCCCCGGCTCCGCAGCAGACCTCTGCTGCAGAGGATACGCCGGAACAGCTGGGCTTTGACGTGCAGGAAGGCCCTGCCCCTCTGCGCTATGTGGGTGAGATCTTCAAGACCTACATCCTTGCCGAGCGCGGGGAGGAAATCTGCATCATTGATAAGCACGCCGCCCACGAGCGCCAGCTTTTCGAGAAGCTGGCGGCAAACTATGGAGATGTTCCGGCCCAGCTGCTGCTGGAGCCGCTGGTGGTGGAGCTGTCGGCGGAGGAAAAGACTGCACTCCTCTCCAACCTTGAGCTGCTGGAAAGCGCCGGACTGGAGATCGATGACTTTGGCGGCAACAGCGTGTTCCTGCGCTCTGTGCCCGCGGATGTGGAACAGGGCAGCGCCGAGGATCTGCTGGTGGAGCTGGCCGATAAGCTCTCCAAAGGCAGCCGCGATGCCCTGAGCGAAAAGACTGAGTGGGTGCTCCATTCCATCTCCTGCCGCGCGGCCATCAAGGCGGGGGATAAGACCTCCCCGCAGGAGCTGATGGCACTGGCCGAAAAGATCCTCTCGGGCGAGGTGCCGCCCTTCTGCCCCCATGGTCGGCCTTGTGTCCTTAAATTGACCCGGAAGGAGCTGGAAAAACAGTTTGGACGGATCGTGTAACAATAAGCACCCGGTGCTGGCCGTGGTCGGCCCCACGGCTTCCGGCAAGACCGCGCTGGGTGTTGCATTGGCCGAGCAATTCAGCGGTGAGATCATCAGCGTCGATTCGATGCAGATCTACAAAGGGCTTGATGTGGGCACCGCCAAGGTGACCCCCGAGGAGACTCGCGGCATTCCGCACCATGGGGTGGATATCCTGCAGCCTGATGAACCGTTCAGCGTGGCAGATTTCACCGCGCTGGCCGGGGCGCTGGAGCGTGAGATCTCCGGCAGAGGACATCTGCCCATCCTCGTGGGCGGTACTGGGCTCTATGTCCAGAGCTTTTTATATGGTGTCCGCTTTGCCGCTGAGAAAACGCCGGACGGTTTGCGGGAACAGCTGGCCGCAGAACTGACCCAAAAGGGTCCGGAGGCCATGTATGCGGAGCTGCAGGCAGTGGACCCCGAAGCGGCGGCGGGCATCCACCCGAACAACCATGTCCGGGTGCTGCGGGCGCTGGAACATTACCGCGCCACCGGCAAAAAGCTCAGTGAGCAGAAAGCAGACTCACTCCCGCCCGAAAAGCCCTACCGTTCTCTGATCCTTGGGCTGGATTTCCCGGAGCGCGCCCAGCTCTACCGCCGCATCGACCTGCGTGTGGATCAGATGATGGAGCAGGATCTGCTGAACGAGGCAAAACGTGTGTGGGAACACCGGGACACTTATAAGACGGCGGCCCAGGCCATCGGATACAAAGAATTCTTCCCCTACTTTGCGGGGGAGAGTGCGCTTGCCCCTTGCGTGGAGAAGCTGAAACAGGCTTCCCGCAACTATGCCAAGCGCCAGCTGACCTGGTTCCGCCACATGGAGGGTATCTGCTGGCTGGATGCCTCTACCCCGGATGTCCGGGAACAGGCTGCACGTCTCACAAATGAATTTTTAGCGAAAGGATGAGCGATATGCAGGAAGAAAACTGCGAGGGCATTTCCGGCGCACTGAAAACGCTGGCCGCTGTCGTCATCGTGTTTTTGCTGCTGGCGGCATTGTATGTGGGCTATCAGGCAATGCAGGTGCTGTTTCCGCCCAATACCTACGAGACCGCCCTGCTGGCTACGGTGGAGGACACCGTGGATGCCGAGGGCGTGCTCCTGTTTGAGGAAAGCTACGTTGCGGGCGGCGGCACGCTGGGGTATCTGGTGGCAGACGGCGAACGTGTTTCGGCAGGCACAGCGGTGGCTGAGATCTACAGCGATGCAGCGCAGGCTTCTCTGCGCCAGCAGCTGACCCAGATCAATGACCAGATCGACCTGCTGCAGCGCTCCCAGAACACCACTTCGGTGCAGCTGGAATCCCTGCGCAAGAACCGTTCCGCTGCTCTGTACGACCTGATGGATTCGCTGGATGCAGGGGACTACGAGGATACCGATACGGAGAAGGAAAATTACATTCTGGCCCAGAACAAGCTCTGGGTCATCACCGGCGAGGTGGCCAGTTTCTCCGACCAGATCACCGCGCTGACCCAGCAGGCCGCCACGGTGCAGTCCCAGCTGGGCAATCCGTCCCAGATCACGGCCCCGCAGACGGGCTATTTCATCCGCAGCTCCAGTTCCGGGCGGCTGAACGCAGGTTCTGCCGATATCCTTGCGCTGGATGCAGCCAACCTGAAAGCTTACGTCGAATCCTCCCCGGAGATCGCGCTGGACGGCTGCGCAGGCAAGATCGTTTCGGGCTTTACCTGGTACTATGCCGGGGTGTGCTCGGCCAAACAGGCGGAAAAGCTGCTGGGCAGGGACGGCAAGCCCTTGACCAAGAGCGTTGAGATCCGCTTTCCCGGTCAGGTGGAAACGCCCCTCAAGGCAAAGGTCAGCGAGGTGAACATTGATGCGGAAAACGACATTGCCCGTTTTGTCCTCTCCTGCGAGATCATCAACGGCGATGTTCTCCGGCTGAACTGTGCCGATGCCCAGATCATCGTGGGACGCAACACCGGCCTGCGGGTGCCTGCTGCTGCGGTGCACTACCTCAAGAAGGATGGCTCCGAGGCAGAGGATCAGGGTGAAAACTACATCCCCGGCGTGTATGTGAAGTACGGCAACCTGGCCCGCTTCTGCCGCATCGACCCTGTGGACGATGCCCATCCGCAGATCACGGATGGCGATGACCTCATCGTTTTGCCCAGCGGAACGGCTGGTTCTGTCAGTCAGGTTCGGCTTTATGACGAGATTATTGTCTCCGGACAAAATTTGTATGATGGAAAACTTTTGTAGTTATTGACATCTGCGGCAAAAAATCCGATAATAGTAAAAGCTATTTGCATCTCTTTTGCAAAAGGCGCCAGGCAGCTGCGGCTGCCCGAATGAAAGGAGCAGATACTATGTCTTTCGTGGATAGTCTCAAAAAGGGCCTTTTTGGCGGTGAGGACGATTACGACGATCAGTACATCGACGACGGCCCCCAGATGGTGAACAACAACAGCGGTCTCGGCGTTGGCATGGACGATGCAGAGGAAGAGCCGGTGGAGGGTGCCCAGAAGAAGAACAAGGTGGTCAACATCCACGCCACCACCCAGCTCAAGGTCGTTCTGGTAAAGCCCGAGCGCTTTGAGGATGCCAGCACCATTGCAGACCACCTGAACAACAAGCGCACGGTCGTGCTGAATCTGGAGTCTACCAACAAGGAAGTTTCCCGCCGTCTGGTGGATTTCCTGTCCGGTGTGGCTTACGCCAACAACGGCCAGATCAAGCGCGTTGCCAACAGCACCTTCATCATTACCCCGTACAACGTGGACATTATGGGCGATCTGCTGGACGAGCTGGAGAACAATGGCGCGTTCTATTGATCCTGCTCCCAGGGCAGTGCGGGGCTTTGTGCCCGCCCGCACCGATGAAGAGCGCTTTCTGATGCGCCATGTAGAAGATCTGGCCCGCGCGGCCGAGGGACGCGGCATTGCCCGCTACTCCGGCTTTTTGAGCGACAGGGAACGGGATCTGGCCCGCGCAGCGCTGAACCGTGCCGATGTGCCGGAGAGCGACCATCACTTTGAAGGCGGCTGGCCCGGAGCAGAGCGGAAGCTGCTCTGCCTGGAGCCGGAGGGCTGCTATCCTGCAAGTCCGCTGTGCTGTGTAAAGCTGACCTGCCGCACCCTTTCCGGGGCGGCACTGCCGGGCCACAAGGACTATCTGGGCAGCCTGATGGGGCTGGAGCTGCGGCGTGAAGCGCTGGGAGACATCGTGCTCCCGGCCGATACGCCGGGCACTGCCTATGTCTTTGCGCTGGAAACGGCGGGGGAGCTCATCTGCCGGGAACTGCTGCAGGTGGGTCGGACAGAGGTCACCACCACGCTGCTTTCGCTGGATGAGGTGCCCGAATTCCCGCAGGCAGAGCGCAAAACGCAGACAGCCACCGTGTCCTCTTTGCGGCTGGACGCTGTGCTTGCGGCCATGCTCCATTGCAGCCGCGGGCAGGCGTGTGAGTGGATCGCGGCGGGCCGGGTGGAGATCAACCACCTGCCTGCAGAGAGCGCCCACGCCCCGGTGTATGAGGGTGATGTGTTCACGGTGCGCGGCAAGGGGCGCTTTGGCCTGACGGCCCTGCCCGGAAAAAGCAAAAAAGACCGATCGATCATCGAGTTTTTTCAATATTGAATGAAAAGGGAGGAAACCACTATGCTGACCCCGCAGGATGTGCGTGCTGCACAGTTTGAAAAGAACATCCGCGGCTACCGGACCGAAGAGGTGGACCGTTTCCTGGATAAAGTAGAGGAGCAGCTGAAGCAGGATGAAGATCAGGCTGAGGAGCTGCGCCGCCAGATCGCTGAGCTGACCGCCGAGAATCAGCGTCTGCACAAGGAAATGGAAAGCTACGAGGCTGACGGCGATATGCTCAAGAGCGCGCTGATCAATGCCCAGCGGATGGGTGAGAATGTCATCCGGGAAGCAAACCAGAAGTCGGAAGAGATCCTGCATCGCGCAAATCTGCGCGGTGATGATATTATCCGTGATGCCAACGAGCTGCTGCAAAAAGCCAGTGACCGCGCGGATGAGATCATCAACGAGGCAAACGAGAAAAAGCTTGCCCAGGAGCGCGAGTATGACCGCGTCCGGCTGGAGGTGACCCGCTTCAAGTCCGATGTGCTGAACCTGTACCGCAGCCATGTTGAGTCTCTGAGCCGCCTGCCGGAGTTCCAGAAGGAAGAGCCCGCTGAGGATGCTCCTGCCGAGGACGAGGCGGCAGCCGCCGAGACCACTGCCGCCGCTGTGACCGAGGAGATCGCCGAGGCACAGCCCGCTGCAGCGGATGTGGATGCTGAGGACGAGACCCCTGCGGATGAAAAGACCAGCGAGGAGTTCTGGGCACAGGACGAGAGCCAGCTCAAGCTCGACCCGCCCCCGGCCCCTGCCGCCGAGGATGAGGCTGCAGCGCCGGACTACGCCGCTTTTAAGGGCGTGAAGTTCAGCGAGTGATCCCAAAAGCGTTTTAGTAAATTAGAGGAGTGTGTAACCATTGGCTAAGAATAAGTCTCAGTACGACAGTACCCTGAATCTGCCCAAGACTCTGTTTGAGATGCGTGCCGGTCTGCCCAAGAAGGAGCCCGCCATGCTGGAGGATTGGGAGAAGAACGACCTGTACAACAACCTGATCAAGCACAACGACGGCAAGCCCAAGTTTGTCCTGCACGACGGCCCTCCGTATGCAAACGGCAACATCCACATGGGCACTGCCCTGAACAAGATCATCAAGGATATCATCATCCGCGACAAGAACATGGAGGGCTTTCAGGCTCCCTATGTGCCCGGCTTTGATACCCACGGCCTGCCCATTGAGCTGAAGGCTCTGTCCTCTCTGGGCGAGAAGAAGAAGGACATCTCCAAGCTGGAGCTGCGCCAGATCTGCGAAAAGTTCGCCACCGAGCATATCGACATTATGAGCGACCAGTTCAAGCGTCTGGGCGTTATCGGTGACTTTGAGCACCCCTACCTGACCCTGAAGCCTGAGTTCGAGGCCCGCCAGATCGAGATCTTTGGCGAGATGGCCAAGAAGGGCTACATCTACAAGGGCC
>ERZ809074.76-NODE-76-length-153155-cov-18.545872_pt1 | contig 153155 bp, 120 predicted proteins | sample MGYA00520795_ERZ809074 | MGnify/ENA primary metagenome ERZ809074 (study PRJEB31570, sample SAMEA3212989) | Homo sapiens | biome: human-gut; feature: human gut; material: fecal | place: Sweden | collected 2011 ... | reverse complement strand
TTACTTTATCTAAAAAAACAGGAGGAGACTGCGCACTACATAATACATATTATGTCGTTCGTATTCTCCCCCTGTTTTTTTCGGAAAACAAATCAAGTTCCAGTGATTTTTTGCAAACTTCCTCGCTGGTAAGCATCGTATAACGGCGCGTCGTCTCTATGCTGCTATGCCCCAGATAGTCTGCCAGCCTGACCAGATCTTTTTCCTGTTCATAAAAACACCGCGCAAACAGATGGCGCAGATTATGGGGAAATACTTTTGTTTCCGCCACCCTCGCGCCTCTGCATAGTTTTTTCATTTCCTTCCATATATTTTTCCGATCCATCGGTTTTCCGGACACTGTGCAGAAAATACACCCCGATTTGATCCGGTATTTCCGACAGTAATCCCGCAAAATCATTTCCAGTGTCCTCGGTATCAGGATGATCCGCTGCTTTCCCTTAAAATGAATCTCTATCTTCTTTTTTTTGAGCGCTTCCACGGTCAGGCAGCTCAGTTCGCCGATCCGCATTCCGGTTCCGGCGATCGCCTGCAGGAGACACCGAAGCCTCTCTTTCCCCTCTCTCCCCGCCGTCTGCAGCAGCCTGCGGTATTCTTCCCGCGTCAGATCTTTTTCTGCATCCCGGAAAATCTGCCTCTGCTGGCGGCAGGTCTTCATGCAAAGTTCGTTTCTCCCGAGCCACTTAAAAAAATGGTTGAGCGCAGTCAGCATGGAATTGGCGCTTGTGATTTTATACTGCGCCAGGAGTTCTTTTTTGTATCTCAAAACCTCCGCTCTCTCCAGCTCCCGTCCTCCCATATATCTGACGAAGGCTCTTACGTCCCTCAGATACTTTTCGATCGTGTTTTCACTCATCTCTCGTTCAATCAAATATTCTTTATATGCCTGAAGGCAGTCCAAACTATCGTTCATCGTGTTCCTCCTATTATGCCGTCCTGTTTTTCTGACAATATAAAACAAAATCCCAGAAAAGTGGGTACTTCTATCATACCTCTCTTTCCATATCTCCATACAGAAATGCTTTCATGTCTTATGATATCATGCCTTGTATTTTTGTGCAATAATAATTCATTACATACCTATAGCATATTTATATTTTGCACAGTTGATTTTGTGTGGTTTTCTTTGTTTTTATCTTGTTCAACCTTCTGACTGCTACAAGAGCAAAAAAGGATGTGTTGCAGTAACGATTAAAAAATCGCTACTGCAACACATCCTTAATTTTTCTTGAATTGTAATTTCATCATGCTACTTGTTAATTGTCAATTGTTTTTCTAATCTTTATGATTATCTGTCTTTAACTCCTGATCCAATTCAAGACAGATAGATGCATTTCCTGTGACCAGATCCTTCAACCATGTTTTTCCATATTCGGTCGGAATATCCACATAAACGGGCATTCCATCCGTATTATAAATACATGTTTTTGCTTTTTGAAATGTCTTTGTTCCAGTTAAGATTTCTGCCGTTCTTATTTTTATCCCCAATACTTTCTATTTTAACTTTATCATATATGCATCTATTCCAAAACCACTTCGACGCAAACGGTCAAACTTCGACCTAATTGGTATCTGGGGATCAAAAAAATGCCGCCTTACGCGACATTTTTCTGAATCCGAATCTTATATTTAATTTATAATCACACCTCCAGCTTCCGCTCCTTTGCCAGCTTCTTCATCTCCTCCGCATTCTGCCGCACGGTCTCGGTGATCTCCGCGCCGCCCAGCAGTCTCGCAAGTTCGTCCACCATCGCCTCGCGGTCTAAGGCGCGGATGGAGGTTGCCGTCCGTCCATCGGACGCGGATTTGCGGATCTCGAAGTGCTGGTCCGCCATCGCCGCGATCTGCGGCAGGTGCGTGATGCAGATGACCTGACGGCATTTGGAGAGGATCCGCAGCTTCTCCGATACCATCTGTGCAGTCCGCCCGCTGATACCGGTGTCAATCTCATCAAAAATCAACGTTGGAACCTGATCGGTCTCCGCCAGCACCGTCTTGATTGCCAGCATGATACGCGACAGCTCACCGCCGGACGCCACCATACCGAGCGGCCGAACCGGTTCGCCCGGATTCGTGGAAATCAGGAATTCCGGCTCGTCGATACCGCCCGCCGTGAAATGATCCAGCCGCCTAAACTCCATCTTAAACTGCACATCAAGGAAATTCAGTTCCCGAAGCCCGTCTGCGATCTTCTCCACCAGCTCCCCGGCAAACTGCTTACGCGCTGCTGACAATGCCTCGGAATGTTCTTTCAGTACTGCTTCCGCCTGTTCCAGTTCTTTTTCCGCCCGTTCCCGAAGTTCATCGTAATTCTCCAGTTCCTGCAGTCGCGCTTTCTTTTCTTCCAACGCCTGAAGTACCTCCGGGATCGTCTTCCCATACTTGGTTTCCAGGCTCCGGATCAGGTCAAGCCGCTCCTGTGTCTCCTGAAATGCCGCTTCGTCAAAGGTCATATCGTCCATATATCCGGCGATCTCCCTGGAAAGATCCGAAAGAAGGGAATCTACATCGCACAGCTCGTCACGGATCCCCTTCAATCCCTCGTCAAATGCCATCGCACCATCGATCTCACGGAACGCCCGCGACACCGCATCGCCGGACACCGCGTCATATGCCTGTGAAAGACTCTCAGCGATCCGTCTGGCATTGGAAAACCGCTTAAAATCGGCTGCCACCTTTTCCTCTTCGCCATCCTTTAACGCGGCATTTTCAATCTCCTCGATCTCAAACCGGCAGAAATCCATCTCCCGCAGTCTCGTCTCCTGATCGGATGCAAATGCGGCACATTTCTGTTTTAACTGCATATACAAGCGATAGGCAGCTTCCGTATTCTGTTTGAATGGGAGAAGTTTCTCCCCGCCATACGCATCGAGGATTTCCAGATGTTTTGACGCATTCACCAGCGACTGGTGTTCATGCTGTCCGTGCAGATCGATCAGAAGACCCGTAATCTCCCGCAGCCTTGCAGCCGTTACCGTCTCGTCGTTGATGCGGCTGATGCTCCGGGTCGGTGTGATTTTCTTAGAAATGATTAAAATTCCCTCTTCATCAGGGTAAACATCGTGTTCCTTCAGCTGCTCGCGCTTTCTCTCATCATCGATGGAGAAAACCAGTTCAATGTAGGCGCTGTCGCAGCCCCGGCGTATCATCTCTTTCGGTGCTTTTCCGCCCAGCGCAATCTGGACCGAACCGATGATGATCGATTTTCCGGCTCCCGTCTCACCGGTCAGAATGTTGAGTCCGTCCCCGAACTCCACCTCCGCCGAATCGATCAGAGCCAGATTTTTCACTCGTAAATGATAAAGCATCCGCTTTCCGTTCCTCCTTATCAGCGGTTCCCGCAAAAAATGCGTGAACCCACCTTACCTCATCCCGCAATCAGCTTGCGGATCTTGTCCATCAGCACGATCGTATCGTCCACCGTACGGACTGCGCACATGACCGTATCGTCCCCGGCGATGCAGCCGACAATCTCTGAAAAATGGATGGCATCGAGCGCTGCCGCGACTGCCATCGCCATGCCTGACACCGTCTTGATGACAAGGATGTTCTGCGCCATATCCATGGAAACGAAGCTATCGTGCAGAATACGGGTATATTTATCATTGAACGCCGTCTGAGGATGGAAAACCGCATATTTCTGTCCGCCGTTTTCTGTCTGGATCTTAGACAGCTTTAACTCCCGGATATCCCTGGAAACCGTTGCCTGCGTGACATTGTATCCCTCTTTATTCAGATATTCCGCCAGCTCTTCCTGCGTTTCAATCTCATATTTTCCAATCAATTCCACAATCTTGCTGTGACGTTCCATTTTCATGGCTCTGACTCCTTTTATATCTGTTTCATTTTGTTCCGTATATTTTCCAAAAATGGCACCTGTTTGAGCTGAATCAATGTCGTCTCGATCTCTGATTTTGCTATCTCGATTGTATCACCCGGCTCAATATCAACCACCGTATCGCCGTCAAAGCTCAGCGAAACCTTCGTCCGCCCGGTCGTCTGAATCCGCAGGCTCAAATGGTTATCCGGCGGCAGAACGATGCTGCGCGAATTGAGTGAATGCGGGCAGAGCGGTGTCAATACCATCAGATCCGCCTCCGGCGCCACGATCGGACCGCCCGCTGACAGGTTGTATGCCGTCGAACCGGTCGGGGTCGCAACCACCATGCCATCCGCCGAATACTCGTTAAACAGCTGTCCATTGACAGCCAGCTCAAACCGGAACGCATCGATTCCCATACGGTTCAGGACGATATCATTCAACGCGATATCCTCCATGATGACCTTCCCGCCGGAAATCACGCACCCCTTGAGCATCATCCGGCTTTCCAGACGGTAGTGATCTTCCATCAGATCCCGCATGGCAGGCAGAATGTCCTCCTCATGCCCGATCTGCGTCAGATACCCCAGATGCCCCATATTGATGCCAAACAGTGGAATCTTCCGTCCCGCCAGATCACGCGCCGCCTGAATCAGCGTTCCATCACCGCCCAGACAGATCACACAATCTGTATCCTCCGGCACCGTCCGGCGATCGGTATAGCGGTATGCCGCAGCCACTTCTGCGTCCCTGCGAAGTCCATCATGGCGATCCAGACGAATGCAGCGGCAGCCCTGTTCCGCAAAAAAGCTGCAAATCAGACCGGCCGCCTCCTCTACGCGCGGCTTTTCGCGGTTTACAATCAGATAGAAATTTCTCATGTTTTGTCTAACTCCCTGTGAGCTTCCTCAACAACCTGTTCCGGTGAAACCGGACACTCTTTTTCCGCTTTTGCAAGTGCTTCCTCACCAGTCACAGTTTCCTCCGATGCCTGTTCCGGTTTATGCAGGTACAGGAGGTACTCGATATTTCCCTCCGGTCCCTTGATCGGGGAAAATTCCAGATTCCGGATCTCAAAACCGATCTCTGCCGCGTATGCCATCACCATCTGAATGACCTCCAGATGCGTGCTCTTCTCGCGGACAACGCCCTTCTTTCCGACTTTCTCACGTCCCGCCTCGAACTGCGGCTTGATCAGTGCAACCACCTCGCCGCCCGGGCTTAAAATCTCCTTGACCGGACCTAAAACCTTCGTCAGGGAAATAAAGGAAACGTCGATCGAAGAGAAATCTACCGGCTCGCCGATATCCTCCGGTGTCACATAACGGATGTTTGTCTTCTCCATGCAGACCACACGCGGATCATTGCGAAGTTTCCACGCCAGCTGTCCATGTCCTACATCGACCGAAAACACCTTGACCGCACCATTCTGCAGCATACAGTCGGTAAATCCGCCTGTGGACGCGCCGACATCCATACAGACCTTTTGATCCAGCGTCACTCCGAAATGCGTCATCGCCTTCTCCAGTTTCAGACCTCCGCGGCTCACATATTTTAAGGTAGATCCACGTACCTCGATCTTCGCATTTTCATCGAAGGTCGTACCCGCCTTGTCTTCTTTCTGATCTTCTACATATACAATCCCGGACATGATGATCGCTTTCGCCTTCTCACGGGATTCTGCCAGACCTCTCTTGACGAGAAGTACATCTAACCGTTCTTTCATTCTATGTTCTTCCTTCCGCTGCTGCCACTCTTTTGTTTCCCATCATGCTTCCGCGTCAGTCTCCAGCACACCTTCACGTTTCAGCTGCGCCAGAATCGAATCACTGTCAATTCCCAGCTCATTCCGGAGCACCGACACATTTCCGTGTTCGACGTAGGCATCCGGCAGCGCTATATTAACTACCTTGATCTGCGGATAATGCTTCTGTACATAATCCGTCACCCGCTCGCCGTAACCGCCGCGCAGGACATTTTCCTCCAGTGTCACGATCGTATGGTGCGTTCCTGCCAGATGGTCGATCACGTCGGTATCCATCGGTTTCACAAACCGCCCGTTGACCAGCGTACACGGCTGCCCGGCACTCTTTAATTTCTCCCGGATATGCTCTGCCGTGCTGACCATGCTTCCGACTGCCAGAAGCGCCGTCCCTCTCTCCTCATACAACATCTCGCTGACGCCATACTCGACCGGTGCCAAAAATTCCTTCAAACCCCGGTACGCCTCGCCCCTCGGATAACGGATCGCAATCGGTCCATCGTAGGAGATGGCAAACTGCAGCATCTTTTCCAGTTCCCAGCGGTTTTTCGGCGCCATCACGCTCATATTCGGCACAGAGGAGAGGAATGTCAAATCAAAAATACCCTGATGCGTCTCCCCATCGCTTCCGACCAGTCCCGCGCGATCCACGCAGAACACAACCGGAAGATTCTGGATACAGACATCGTGAATGACCTGATCATATGCCCTCTGTAAAAAGGACGAATACACCGCCACCACCGGTTTCAGACCGGCTGCCGCCATACCCGCCGCCGAGGTAACCGCGTGTTCCTCCGCGATTCCCACATCGAAAAAGCGGTCCGGATATTCTTTCGAGAACCGTTTGAGCCCCGTTCCATCCGGCATCGCTGCCGTCACCGCCACGATCTTCGGATTTTCCGCTGCCAGACGGCAGATTTCTCTGGAAAATACATCTGTATAGCCCGGATGTTCCTTTTTCCGGAGCGGTTTTCCCGTTTCAATATCAAATGGTTCAACTCCGTGAAATGCCGACGGATTCTTCTCCGCCGGACGGTATCCCTTGCCCTTTTTCGTAATCACATGGATCAGCACCGCGCGGTTGATCTTTTTCGCCTCGCTGAAAATACGGATCAACCCCTTAATATCATGTCCATCCACCGGTCCCAGATACGTGATTCCCATATTTTCAAACCACATGCCCGGAATCAGAAGCTGCTTGATGCTGTTCTTTGTCCGGAGCAGCGTGCCGACCAGATCCGAACCGATCATCGGGATCCGCGATAACGTGCCCGCCACATTCTTCTTCAACAGATTGTAGCCCTCATCTGCACGAAGATTATTCAGATACCGCGACATACCGCCGACATTTTCCGAAATGGACATATTATTATCATTTAAAACAATAATAAAATTCGTCTTGAGCCGTCCCGCATTGTTGAGCGCCTCATACGCCATGCCGCCGGTCAGCGCGCCGTCCCCGATGACGGAAACGATCGAATAATCCTCGCCCAGCAGATCGCGCCCCTGCGCCATCCCCAGCCCCGCCGAGATCGAAGTCGAGCTGTGTCCCGTGTCGAACGCATCAAACGGGCTTTCCTTCCGCTTCGGGAAACCGCTCAAGCCCCCATACTGGCGCAGCCCATCAAAATTATCCTTCCGCCCGCTTAAAATCTTGTGCGTATAGGACTGGTGCCCTACATCCCAGATAATCTTATCCTTCGGAAGATTCAGCGCGCAGAACATTGCAATCGTCAGTTCCACCACGCCTAAATTGGACGCCAAATGACCGCCTGTCCGGCTTGTCGTCTCGATCAGAAACTCGCGGATTTCCGCCGCCAGCTCCTTGCGTTCTTCCTCGCTCAACCGTTTTACATCCTCCGGTCCTTTTATCGTATCTAATACCATTCTTTCATCCCCCAAACCGTTTTCCACATCCGCTGTCGTCCCCGGTCTTCGATTGGATTTTTTATTTTTCACGGCTGACCAGCATCTCGATCAGCTCTTCGAGGAATTCATTCTTTCCAGGCAGGGAATAGAGGATATCAACCGCCGTCTCCGAAAGCTGTTTGACATCATGCTTCGATTTCTCGATTCCCTCCAATGTCACATAAGTGGTTTTATTGTTTTTCTCATCGCTCAGAACCGGTTTTCCAAGCACCTCCTGGCTGCTGGTAACGTCGAGAATATCATCCTGGATCTGGAACGCCAGACCGATCGCCGCCGCCATACGCTCTACTGTCCCGCACTCAGCTTCGCTCGCGCCCGCCATCACGGCTCCGATCACCATCGAAGCCTCCAAAAGTGCTCCCGTCTTTAAACGGTAGATAAAATCCAGCTTATCCTTCGGAATCGGCTGATTCGTCAGTTCCACATCCACCGTCTGACCGCCGATCATGCCGTAAATACCCGTTTTTTCGGATAAAATCTGGATACAGCGTCCCACCTTTGCCGCATCCGGCGTCATCGCAAATGCCTTTGCCGCCGTCTCGATCGCGTAGATCAGAAGGGCATCTCCCGCCAGAACTGCCATATCATACCCATATGCAACCCAGGTCGTCTTTTTTCCACGGCGGTACTCGTCATTGTCCATACATGGAAGATCGTCATGAATCAGGGAAGATGTATGAATCATCTCGATCGCCGCCATCAGCGGCTCAATCTCTTTTCCCTGACCGCCAAACAGACGGTATACCTCACGCATCAGAATCGGACGAAGGCGTTTGCCGCCTGCCTTCACGCTGTAATTCATCGCTTCAAAGATCGTTTTCTGATGCCCTTCCTCTGCCGGAAGATAAGAATATACAATCTCTTCCGTTTCTTTGACTGCCTGTGCCAGCCGTTCCTTTGCATTTTCCATCTCTGTCACGCCTCCGTCTCCTCGCCGTTTACGACCATAATCTGTTTTTCAACCTTATCTATCTTTTCACTGCAGGCGCGGACCAGACGCATTCCCGCCTCATACGACGCAAACGATTCTTCCAGCGTGCTGCGGCTGTCCTCCAGCGTCCGCATAATGCCATCCAGACGGTCAAACATTTCCTCGATCGAAAGTTCTTCCTTATTTTCTGCCATCGATCCTGCCTCCTGTTTTATCTAAATATACTCTCGGAATCTTTCCTGAAAGAAAACGTGTTCTCAAATCTCTCTGTTATGATTCACACGCAACACAATGAACCACTTTTTACCCAGGCAGGTTTTCCTGATAAACCTCCCGGATCTCCGCCTCCACGCGTCCATCCGGCAGACGGACGGTCAGCGTATCCCCAGCTTGCAATCCTGTCACTGTCTCCACACGTTTTCCATCTGCATCCGTCACGAACCCATATCCGCCGCTTATCTTTTTTAACGGGGAGAGACCATCCATCCGGCTGCACACCAGTTCCAGACGATGGCGCAGATCGGACACCTTTTTCTCCATCTGGCGCGCCATCTTAACTCTCGCATCTTCCAGATACTGCCGTCTCTCATTTAACTGGCTCTGCGGACTGTGAAGCTGCAGGCGCAGACGAAACTGTTCCAGACGATAGGCATACTGCTCCGCCTTCTGCTCCATCCGCTTCGTCATCTGCTGTGCCGCCGCAATGCACTGCTGCTCAAACAGGTGGTAATCAAAAACCGCCAGTTCTGCCGCCGCCGAAGGAGTCGGAGCACGCAGATCCGCCACATAGTCCGCGATCGTAACGTCTGTCTCATGCCCGACCGCCGAGATTACCGGCGTCCGGCACGCAAAAATCGCCCGCGCCACACTCTCCTCATTGAACGCCCACAGATCCTCAATCGAACCGCCTCCGCGCCCGACGATCAGCACATCCAGATGCAGTGCATCCAGGGTCTGGATCGCCCGCACGATACTCGGCGCTGCCCCTGCTCCCTGCACCAGTGCCGGGCAGAGGACAAGCTGCACATAAGGATTCCGCCGCCCCGAGATATTGATAATATCCCGGATTGCTGCGCCGGTGCTCGCCGTCACGATACCGACCGTTTTTGCATACTTTGGGATCGGCGTTTTATATTCCGGGGAAAACATCCCCATTTCTTCTAATTCATTTCTCAGTTTCTCAAAGCGCCGGAATAAATCGCCCGTGCCGTCCAGCGTGATCTCGCTGGCATAGAGCTGGTATCTTCCATCCCGCTCATACACTTCGATGCTGCCCTTCACGACCACCTGCTGTCCTTCTTCCAGATGGAACGTAAGTCCCTTCCGTCTACTGGCAAACATAACTGCCTGCATCGCTCCCAGACCGTCTTTCAAGGTAAAATAAATATGACCGGACGTATGATATTTGCAGTTAGAAACCTCGCCCTTGACCGAAATCCGGTTCAGGGCAAAGTCCTGTGCGAACATATTTTTAATGTATGCATTAACCTGCGAAACCGAATATACGCCAGCCATCGCTTATACCAGCTTCGCTAAAATGCCGTTGATAAATGCCGGTGAATCATCGCCGCCGAACTTCTTCGCCAGCTCGACCGCCTCATTGATCGCTACCTTCTCCGGTACATCGTCATCGTGCTTGATCTCGTATAATGCCAGGCGCAGGATCGTCAGTTCCACCTTGCCCATACGTCGGGTAGTCCATCCCTGTGCAACCCCATCGATTGCCTTGTCAAGCTCCGGAAGCACATCCAGAATCTTCTCAACCTTGCTCTTTACGTATCCGCCGTCAAAGGTGTCTAACATCGGATTATGGATGATATCGCCGATTCCGCTCGGAACATCGTCCTCCTCTTTCGGCTCTGTAAAATATACATCCACCTGCCCCTGCATCTCATCCGTCGGGTAAAAATCCGCACAGAAAAGCAGCTTAAAGCAATGTTCTCTCAGTTCTCTTCTGGTCATACTAATCCTCCTGTTACCTGTTTCTATCCGTCTGATACGCCCGATTTGCTGCCTCGGTATCGCAAATATCCCTTTCGTAATCCGCCGCAATCGTTTTCTGAATATCCACAGTCTTTCCTGCATAATTGTTATATTTCTACTATTCTAATGTATCATTATACCGTATCCCCGGTTTTTTCACAAGAGTTTGAGAAAAAGAATCCGCCAAAGTTACTGTTCACGGGTAGGCACTTTTGGAACCGAAAGTGCCGTAAGAAAACGTGGTGGCAGCAGGAATTTGCCGTATTTAAATGCGAAGCCACGGCAAATTCCGTCACTGGGCACGTATGCGTGAACAGTAACCCGCCAAAAAAGCGGCATCCCTGCTGAAGCAGAAACGCCGCTTTTATATCGTTTACAATCTTATCGATTGCTTATGCTATCCAATTTTTATTCATCCACGCTGTAGTTCGGAGCCTCTTTTGTGATGTGGATATCATGCGGATGACTCTCTTTTAAGGATGCTGCGGAAATCTTGATGAAACGTCCGGTCTCCTGAAGAGTCGGAATATCCGATGCGCCGCAGTAACCCATACCAGCACGCAGACCGCCGAGCATCTGGAATACGGTATCTTCTACCATTCCCTTGTATGCAACACGTCCTTCTACACCCTCCGGAACGAGTTTCTTCGCATCGCTCTGGAAGTAACGATCCTTGCTGCCGTTCTCCATCGCCGCGATGGAACCCATGCCGCGGTATACTTTGTATTTTCTTCCCTGGTACAGCTCAAAAGTTCCCGGGCTCTCATCGCATCCTGCAAACATGGAACCCATCATGCAGACGCTGCCGCCTGCTGCGATCGCCTTCGTCAGATCGCCAGAATACTTGATACCGCCGTCTGCGATGATCGGAATGCCGTACTCTTTGGCAACTGCATAGCAGTCCATAACAGCGGTGATCTGCGGAACGCCGATACCTGCTACGACACGGGTCGTACAGATGGAACCCGGTCCGATACCAACCTTGACCGCGTCAACGCCTGCCTCGATGAGAGCTTTTGTTGCCTCTCCGGTCGCTACGTTACCTGCTATTACCTGCAGATCCGGATATGCTTCCTTGATCATTCTGACACAGTGAAGAACATTCTCAGAATGTCCATGTGCAGAGTCGAGAACAACTACGTCTACTTTTGCTTTCACCAGGGCTTCCACACGATCCAGCACGTTTGCAGTGATACCTACTGCCGCGCCGCAGAGCAGACGTCCCTGTGCATCCTTTGCAGAGAACGGATACTTGATCTGTTTCTCAATATCCTTGATAGTGATAAGACCCTTGAGGTTAAAATCCTTGTCCACGATCGGAAGCTTCTCGACACGTGCCTTGGCAAGAATCTTCTTTGCCTCCGTCAGGGTGATGCCCTCCGGAGCGGTAACCAGATGCTCAGAAGTCATGCACTCTTTAATCTTCTTGGAGAAATCTTCCTCGAACTTGAGGTCACGGTTTGTGATAATACCAACCAGTTTTCTTCCCTCTGTGATCGGAACACCGGAAATCCGGAACTTGCCCATCAGCTCATCCGCATCCTTTAATGTATGCTCTGGGGATAAATAAAACGGGTCAGTGATTACACCATTCTCAGAACGTTTTACTTTATCGACCTCCTCAGCCTGCGCCTCGATCGACATGTTCTTGTGAATAATACCAATTCCACCCTGTCTTGCCATTGCAATCGCCATGCGGTGCTCTGTAACCGTATCCATGCCGGCACTCATCAGGGGGATGTTCAGCTGAATCTTCTTGGTCAGATGTGTCGTCAGGTTTACCTGATTCGGAATAACCTCAGAATAGGACGGCACAAGCAGGACATCATCAAATGTAATGCCATCGCCAATAATCTTACCCATTATATTACCCTCACTTTCGTAAATTTTAAACACTGGACATTGAAAACTGTCTGATGTTAATAATTGATTTTAGCAAGTTTTTTGAAATATGTCAACCGGAGAATAAAGGGGTTGACGATAGAATTTACTTACGCCATTTAATTAGCGTATCTTATAAATGGCACCAATCAGATAAGTATTAATAATGCAGTCATCTTTAGCCTCATTTCCCTGCCAATTTTTTCACCAAAAAAGAAGGACTGCCACACCTTCGCATAGCAGTCCTTCTCTCCCCTGGCAGCTGCCTGTCAGAGATTCTTTCTACAAATTACCATTTTTATTTTCTACATTCGATACTGCATCTCTGATGTAACATCTTCCGCCATTTTCCGGCTCTCTTACTTACATCATGCCGCCCATGCCAGCGCCTGCTGCCGGACCTGCCGGTGCATCTTCTTTGATGTTGGCAACTGCGGACTCGGTTGTAAGCAGGGTAGATGCAACGCTGGTTGCGTTCTGCAGGGCGCTTCTGGTTACCTTTGCCGGATCCAGGATGCCTGCTTCTACCATATCTACGTATTCCTCATTGTAAGCATCGTAACCTACGCCTACCGGGGACTCTTTTACCTTGTTGATGATAACAGAGCCTTCCAGACCTGCGTTTGCTGCGATGTGGAACAGCGGAGCTTCCAGAGCTTTCAGGACGATACGGCCGCCGGTCTTCTCGTCGCCTTCCAGTCCGTCTACTACCTTCTGAACTTCTGCTGCTGCGTGAACATATGCAGATCCGCCGCCTGCGATGATGCCTTCCTCAACAGCTGCCTTTGCTGCGGACAGGGCATCTTCCATACGCATCTTAGCTTCCTTCATCTCAGCCTCGGTCGCTGCACCAACACGGATAACGGCTACGCCGCCAGCCATCTTAGCCAGTCTCTCCTGCAGTTTCTCACGGTCAAAATCAGAAGTGGTTTCCTCAATCTGAGCCTTAATCTGAGCCACACGGTCTGCGATGGCTTTCTTATCGCCGCAGCCATCTACGATGATGGTGTTCTCTTTCTGAACTTTAACGGATTTCGCACGACCAAGCTGATCCATGGTGGTATCCTTTAATTCAAGTCCCAGTTCCTCGGAAATAACAGTACCGCCGGTCAGGATTGCAATATCCTTTAACATTTCTTTTCTTCTGTCGCCGTAACCCGGAGCCTTCACACCAACAACGGTGAAAGTACCTCTCAGCTTATTGACAATCAGGGTGGTCAGCGCCTCGCCCTCAATGTCCTCAGCGATGATGAGCAGCTTGGAACCAGACTGTACCAGCTGTTCCAGCAGCGGCAGAATCTCCTGAATGTTGGAGATCTTCTTATCAGTAATTAAGATGTACGGATCGTCCAGAACGGCTTCCATCTTCTCCATATCAGTTGCCATGTATGCAGATACATAGCCACGGTCAAACTGCATGCCTTCTACCAGATCAAGCTCGGTCTTCATAGTCTTGGACTCTTCAATGGTAATAACGCCGTCTTTGGAAACCTTCTCCATCGCGTCTGCTACCATCTGGCCTACTTCCTCATCAGCGGAAGAGATAGCAGCGACTCTTGCGATATCTGCCTGGCTCTTAACGTCCTTCTTCATGCCTTTGATTGCCTCTACGGCTGCATCTGTGGCTTTCTTCATACCCTTTCTCATGATGATCGGGTTAGCACCTGCTGCCAGGTTCTTCATACCTTCGTTGATCATCGCCTGGGCCAGAACGGTTGCGGTTGTAGTACCATCACCAGCTGCATCGTTGGTCTTGGTTGCTACTTCCTTCACCAGCTGTGCGCCCATGTTCTCAAACGGGTCTGCCAGCTCGATCTCCTTCGCAATGGTCACACCATCGTTGGTAATGAGCGGAGCGCCGAAGGATTTATCCAGAACTACGTTTCTGCCTTTCGGTCCTAATGTAACTCTTACGGTATCTGCTAACTGATTTACGCCCGCTTCCAGGGCTTTTCTGGCTTCTACGCCATATTTAATTTCCTTTGCCATGGTTATCAACCTCCATAATTTTCTTGAATAAACGTTCCGATCAGCATCTGTCTTCCAGACAGCCTGCCCATCGATTAACCGATAACAGCCAGAATATCATTCTGTTTTACAATGACATATTTCTCATTGTCCAGCTCAACTTCTGTGCCTGAGTATTTCGAATAGATAACTTTATCGCCAACCTTTACCTGCATCGTGATTTCTTTTCCATCTACCACTCCGCCAGGACCAACCGCGATTACCTCTGCCTGCTGCGGTTTCTCTTTTGCCTGACCCGGAAGAACGATACCTGATTTGGTCGTCTCCTCTGCAACTAACTGCTTTAATACAACTCTGTCAAATAATGGTGTTAACTTCATTATTGGCTCCTCCTTATCCATCCAAATTTATTCCATCTGATTGCTTTTCTTTCGTAATCAGATATGTATCTTCTTCTTACGAAGTATGTTATAACACGTTCTGTTAGCACCGTCAAGTGTTGAGTGCTAAAATTTTAGTAAATTTTACGGGGAGAACTGAAATATTCCATTTCTCCCCGTTCTATTAATTGCTCTCCTCAAATGCCTTAATCGCCGCAACCGTTTTCTCATAACACTCTTTTACCGCTGCAAAATCTGCCTCGTATCCGGTCAGTTCTCTGCCTCTCAGTTTTTCGGTCAGCGCTGCGCTTACCTCATAGAAGGCATCAAAGCCCAGGTTCAGACAGATTCCTTTCAGGGTATGTGCCGCGCAAAATGCTTTCTCCGCATCCTTTTCTTTTAATCCATCCTCCAGATCCTGAAAGCTGGAATCGCTCAGAAACTTGATGGCAAATTTTTCCACCATCGCCACACCTCCAAAGCGTTTCTGAACTCCTTCAAAATCCCCGCCCATTTCTTTGTAGCATTCCTGAATTGTCATGACAGCCTCCTGTTATTTCTCTTTCTCAGTTTTCATACGGCTCAGCTCCTCGCCCGCAGTTCCATACTCTTTTTCAATCGCCTGCGTCACCGCGCCGAAAAACTTCTTCTGTGAATTGTCATAATGTTCAAATTTCTTATTTTTTCGCTCCGGATCACTCATCTCACTCCGGTATGCTGCCTCCTGCAGCTCCTTTTTAATAGGATCCTGAATCTCACACAGGCACTCAAGCAGGAGCGGGTTAAATGTACCACACTCTCCGTTGCAGATCATCTGCACCGCCTCCTCATGAGAATAAGCCTTTTTATAGACGCGCTCACTTGTCAGCGCATCATACACATCCGCCAGCGCCACCACCTGCGCTGAGATCGGGATCTCCTCCCCTTTTAGACCATCCGGATATCCTTTTCCATCATAGCGCTCATGGTGCCAACGGCAGATCTGGTACGCCACTTTCATCAGCGGCTCATCCTCATACATCTGAAGATTCGCAAGCATGTCCGCACCGATCACTGTATGTTTTTCCATGATCTTACGTTCCTCCGGCGTCAGACGACCCGGTTTATTCAAAATCTTCTCGTCAATTCCGATCTTTCCGATGTCATGCAGGGATGATGCCGTGCTGATCAGAATCCGGTTCGACCAGGACAAGTGATATTTGTCCGTCTTCCTGACGAGCTGTTCCAGAATCATCGTCGTCAATGTATTAATATTGAGTACGTGCATACCGCTCTCGCCATTTCGAAATTCCACGATCTCGCTCAGAACACTGATCAGCATCCGGCTATTCTTCTCTTTCTCAAAAACCTGGTTCGTCACCATTGCCACCAGGCGGCGCTGTTTCGCATACAATTTGATCGTATTTAAGACACGCCGGTGTACAACCTCCATATCGAACGGGCGCTTGATATAATCAGAAATGCCCCACTCATACGCCTGCTTGATGACCTCGCCCGAATCTTCGCCCGAAATCATGATAACCGGGATATCCCCGATCAGATTGTTGCGATTCATGTATTCCAGAACCCCGAAGCCGTCCATCCCCGGCATGACGATATCGAGAAGAATCAGGGAAATCTTCGTCTCATAACGGTTCAGCATGTCGAGACATGCTGAACCATTTTCTGCCTCCAGAATCTCGAATTCGCCTTTCAGCATTTCTGAGAGAATCATACGGTTCATCTCCGAATCGTCCACGATCAAAATGCGGTAACGACTCGCATTGCGCCGCCCAGCTGCCACGCTCTCCTCCGGTGTTCGCTGTCCATCTTTCTCAGTCACAATCGTGTTCTTGGAGGTCTTCGCCTGATACATATATTCGTCCGCCCGGCACATCGCCTTCCCGACTGTCTCCCCGTTCGTCAGCGTACCACCGATGCTGACTGACAATTTCAGTTGCGGATATCCTTCAACACTCATGTTTCGGATCACATCCTGAATCCGGTGCAGCTTCTCAACAAATGCCTCCAGACTGATGCCTGGCATCACAAGCAGAAATTCATCCCCGCCATAACGCACCAGGCGGTCCGTCTTACGGACACAGCTTATAATCGCCGTCGACACCGTCACCAGCACTTTATCGCCCGCCACATGCCCATATATATCATTGTGAGTCTTCAAATCATCCAGATCGATCATCGCGATACCGGCATCCATCCGCTGCTCTTTTAACTGATCTTCAAAATATCTCCGGTTGTAGCTCCCCGTCAGTGCATCCGCATACAGCTCGCGCCTGTAGTGTGCAAATTTCTTAACGAGTGCTTCTCTTCCCTCTGTGTCAAGAAGTGTCTCATCATCCAGACAGGAAATCATCTCCACCACACAGGGAACTCCATCCACCTCCAGATACTTCGCAATGACCTGATACATCTTCAGACCGATAAATTCAAGCTTCGTGCACTGTCCCTTCATCGCAAGCGCGCGCTGTGCCACACAATTCTCACAATTCTTTCCTTTTTCCCAGAACGAATAACATTTGCAGTCCTCAGATCGGAGTTCCCCGTTCCTCACATCCATCTTATGGAGCAGATCTTTATCTAAAATACGTACAACCGTAAATATCTTTTCCATCTGCGCAATCATTTGTTCCAATTCCTGCGCCGTCATCTTTGTATTGGAATTCATCATTTTATTTTTATCACCACCTGGCAAATATATTATTTTATTCTACATGATTTCCGGTATAACAACAAGCGTTTTTCTCATGCTTCCTGCACATAACTACCGCCCCTGTGTTACTGTTCACGCATACGTGCCCCGTAACACGTGATTCACACATATCCCGGTGTTCACAAAAGATTCCCTTTATTTTTTAGGCGTTTCGTATTACAATAAGGATATCGAATCGTATAGAGAGGAGTATCAACCATGGCAAAAAAACATTTTGGTAAATTACTGACACTGGCAGCTATCGTCGGCGCTGCAGCAGCTGGTGTTTCTTACGTCTTACAGTATAAATCATTCCACAAGGAACTGGACGAGGATTTCCACGACTTTGAAGATGATTTCGATGATTTTGACGATGCCGGCGATAAAGAAGCTTCCAAGACTTCTGATACAGCTGCCTCCGAACGCAGCTATGTTTCCTTAAACCCGGAAAAAAAGGAAGCTCCGGCTGAGACTCCAGAGGAAACTTCTGAACATTCTGAAGAAAGCGAAAAAGCTCCGGCTGATGCAGATGTCTCTTCCGAAGAACCAGTCAAAACAGAAACCGTCCGCGCAGATGCTCCGGTTTCCGAGGACGGCGAAGCTTCTTCCGAGAAAGAGGATTCCGACGCAGCCCCGGATGACAGCACAACCGTGACGGTTGAGGAAATCACAGAATAACACAGGAGGATTCTTTGCATGATACAAAGTCTTCTCCGCGCGATGGAACTTCTGGAACTTTTAAAAGAAGCCAACCACAAATATTCCATCGCAGAACTTTCCGAATCAACCGGGCTTCCGCCCAGCACGATCCACCGGATTTTGCAGACATTTTGTGAAAAAAAATACGTGATCCGCGATGAACACGCGCACACCTACCAGCTCGGTCCCGCCCTCATCTCTCTCGGTCGGGCGGCGGCTGACAATGTGCGGATTCAGGATGCGGCGCTTCCGATTCTCAAGAACCTCTCCTACTGTACCCGTGAGGATTCCTATCTGATCATCCAGGTTGGCGACAAGGGACTGGTACTTGACAAAACGGACGGTCCGAACCACCTCAAGGTCGTCGAAGAATTTGGCTATGAGATGGATCTGCACTGCGGTGCGATCCGCAAGGCGCTTCTGGCTTTCCAGAGCGACGAATACATCCGCCGCTATCTGGACACACGCTTAAACCGTCCTGAGGCATTTCCAAAGGCGGATCCCGCAGAATTGGCAGAAGAACTCCGCACCATCCGTGAGAAGGGCATTGCCGTTTCCCACGGCGAATACGTCCCGGATGCAGTCGGGATCGGTGCTCCCATTTACGGTATTGACGGACGCATTTCCGCTTCGGTCGGAATCATCGCACCGTATTCCCGTATTGAAGATGACACACATCTTCTGCACCTGCAGGATCAGGTTCGCCACAGTGCGGCAGAATTGTCCTATTATATGGGACATACATTTAAGCAGGAGAAATAAAATCACGGTTCACGGGTAGGCACTTTTGGAACCGAAAGTGCCGTAAGAAAACGTGGTGGCAGCAGGAATTTGCCGTATTTAAATGCGAAGCCACGGCAAATTCCGTTACTGGGCACGTATGCGTGAACAGTAACGAAATAAAAACAGGGGGGGATATTATCAAAGATTCGGGTATACATCATATCCGGAGCTTTGAGATATCCTCTTTTTTAATCATTTTTGCAAAAAGGAGATTTCACTTTATGATTAATAAACGCTTATTTTTAGCAGGCTTAACAACTGGTCTTCTCTCCCTCTCCGCCGCTTTCCCGGCGATGGCAGGAAGCTGGAAAAATGGAGCTGGTGACAATGCTGCCCGCTGGTGGTACGACAACGGTGACAACACCTGGGCGGCAAATGGCTGGCGCTGGATCGACGGCAACCAGGACGGCGTCAGCGAATGCTACTATTTCGACGCCGAAGGCTGGCTTCTAACCGCCACCACAACACCGGACGGCTACACTGTAAACGCAGACGGCGCCTGGACGGTAAACGGCATCGCTCAGAGCCGCCAGACCGCGGCTTCCAATGAATTCGATAACGAAAGCTGGGACGATTTCCAGAACAGCTCCTCCAAAAAGACGAAAAAAACAGCCACCAGCTCCAGCAGGACGCCAGCTTCCGGAAGCTCTGACTCCAGCACCGGCTCATCCGAAGATTCTTCCAGCGATGATAGCAGCAATTCCGCCAGCTCCGGTCCGTCCAAAGAAACCTCTTCTACTTCCGGAGACAAAAAGCCGGATGCTCCAAAGAAGAACTCCAAACAGGAACCAGACAGCGGCTACCGCCAGGGATCTGTGACGGATGAGGAAATTGCAAATAATAGTTCTTCTGACTCCACAGAGGAATAAATAAACGTGTGCTGCAAGACACACAAACAAACGCCCCCGCAAGGAAATCTCCTGCGGGGGCGTTTCTATCTCATCATTCAGTTTCCCAAACGAATCTTCTATTATTTCTGAAGTGCAAGGACGTCAGCGAATGCCTGAATAGCAGTGCTTGCCTGACCGAAGTCTCTCATCTGCTGGTCGATACCCAGTTTGATGTGCGGAACACCTGCATCGTTCAGAGCTTTCTTCAGGTACGGATACTCCATCTCCTCCGGATCACAGAACTGCTGCATGAACAGTACCAGACCCTGAGCGCCGCTTTCCTTAACCATGTTAGCTACGAACTCACCACGACGGTTCTTGTTGGATTCCGGATCGTACAGAAGTACTTCGTAATCGATGTTAGCGAACTGTTTAGCCAGTGCTCTAACCGGATCCAGCTCGTCTTCCGGAGCGTCTACACGGAAAGAACGTGTCTCGTGTGCTACATCATCTGCAGCGATAGCGATGTTGTTCTCTTCGAAGATAGAAAGCAGCTTCGGATTATCACAGATAATACCGGAGGTAACAACCTTGGTTCCCTTCCAGTCACAGACAGGAAGTTTAGCCAGCTCTGCGTTCAGCTCGTTCAGCTTTGCAGTGTATTCCGGCTTCTCCATGAAGTAGAATGCCTTCAGGACTGCGGAACGTTTGGTTGGTGTGATAACATCACAGTGCTCGTTAGCCAGTTTTACAAACTCACGGCGTGCTGCACGGCTCTTGTTGTATACAACGATAGCATCCTGGATGTCAGAATCAGTAATCTTTCTTCCAGCGATTTCTTCCAGATCAGCTTTTACATGGTTGTACTGATCGATACAGAACTGAAGACCAAACTCTTCGAAACGGTTCTGCGGATGAGCTAAGAAGATAACTTTCATCTTGTCGCCCATAGCTACACGGAAGTTCTGGCTCATCGGACGAAGAGTATCACAGATAGTAGGTGTGATAATACCGTCTAACTGATCCATAGTTCCATCCAGCAGCATCTCCAGAGCTAACTGAGCGATGGTGCAGTAGAAAGTAGCGCAGTACTCTTTTGCACGGCTGATGGTCTTAGTGTTGGAACCCCACATACCCATCGGAACGATACCAGCGGCATATACAAGCTCTTCCGGAGCGTAGTAAGGAAGAACACCAACTACTTTTTTGCCCTGAGCTTTATATTCAGCAAGCTGCTGCTTCGGAGTTGCAGCTTTTACCTTAAATTCTTCTAATAATGCGTTAACACTCATGGTTATTTAGCCTCCTTTGCCTGCTTATTTGCTTCCATTGCCTCAACCAGACCTTCTACACGAGTCTCGTACTGAGCAGCATTGAAGTTACGCGGGTCAGCCTGATCGCCGTCGAAACCAGCACACGGGATACCCAGGTCAGCAGTAAAGCGACGCTGCATCTCAGCCATGTAACCACTCCACGGTTTACAGCTTCTGTTGTAGTGAACCAGAACGCCATCTACCTTGTTGTCACGGCAGATGCCTTCACGCCAGTCAACACCCTGCTCGATGCAGACAGAGTTCGGAGCTTTGTAGTAAGCACGAGCCATCTCATCGATGTTGTTGTAAACGAAACCGAATGCCGGAGCATATACAACGGCAGTAACGTTTACACCGTGGGTCTTCAGCGGTTTGAATAGAGCCGGCAGTTTCGGCCAGCACGGAATACCCTCGAACATAACACGGTATTTCTCCGGGAACGGAGTTGTGGTCTCACCCTTCTTAACTGTCTCTTCCAGGTCTTTTGCAAGTAATTCAAAAGCATCACCAGCAGCTACAGTAGCACGTGCAGTTACAACGTCTGCCATGTGGTTGAACAGGTCAAATCCACTATATGGAGCCGGTTTGTACTGCAGGAAATCACAGACTTTCAGCCAAGCCTTAGCGGTACGGTTAGCGTTTGCACAAGCCTGCTCGAACTTCTTCTCGTCGAACTTCTTGCCTGTCAGCTCTTCCAGCTGTTTGATCGCTTTGTCGAACTGAGCGCGAACGTATTTAACATTCTCATCATGAACATCTACTGTATTGTTGTACGGGATATCGATCATGATCAGCGGAATGTTACACATACGAGCGATGTTCTCATACCATTTTGTCATACAGTTACAGATGTTGTTGCAGCAAAGAACGAAATCCGGCTGCGGAATACGCATCTGACGAATCGGAGAAATAGCCTCAAGACGTTTCTCTTTTTCCGGACCATCCGGGAGTTTTTCAATCTCAAGCAGGTTGTCCAGCTGCAGATACGGAGTCTGAGTCTTCGGATCCTTCTTCGGTTTTCCGTCTTCACCCATCACTACGTTGCCGTCAGCATCTTTTAATGGTTTACCTGTGCTCGGATCGATGATGTATTCACCAGTCTCCGGATCATACTTACGGGATACACGTACACCAGCTGCATATGCAAGGCTGATACGAGCATAACCGCAGATATCGTTGTCATATCCAAGATCCTCAGCTGCCTGGCACATCAGCTCACCGTAACGGTTAGCTGCGATACCAGCTGCCTGGTTCTCCGGATACATAACGTGTAAATCAAATGCTGCTGCAAGCTCACACGGGAATTTGGAAGAAGACCATCCAACTAACTCGCCTCTTGCTTTGGCCTCACGCGCCTCTTTATGTACGTCATCTACGACTTTACGAAGCGCAAGAACACCAGGACTAACTTGTTTTGCCATAATAATTATCCTCCATTCTTAAAAATTAACTTAGTTACTTCTGACGGCTGGCTACCTGATATGCCATCAGGGCTGCGCCAAGCGCGCCGTTATACTGTGTCAGCGGGGATGTATAAATCTTTACGCCAAGCTCAGCCTCAAGCGCATCTACTACGCCCTGGTTCTGAGCCACACCGCCTGTCATAACGACATCCGGCACTACACCGATTCGGTGGGCAAGACCCGTGACACGATGAGCCACTGAACGATGAATACCGGCAATGATATCACATTTATCCGTTCCCATCGACAACTGGCTTATAACCTCACTCTCTGCAAAAACCGTACAGGTGGAACTGATTCCTACCTGCTTCTTGGACATAGCGCCAAGACGGCCTAGATCACTTACCTCAACTTCGAGAACGCGAGCCATAACATCCAGGAATCTTCCGGTTCCGGCTGCACACTTATCGTTCATCTGGAAGTTTGTCATGACACCGTCCTCAACGCGAAGAACCTTCACGTCCTGACCGCCAATGTCAATTACGGTATGAACCTTCGGGAAAAGGAAATAAGCGCCCTTTGCATGACATGACAGCTCACTCATCTGCTTATCGGCAATTCCGTCCATCAGAGATGTACGTCCATAACCGGTAGCCAGTGTGAATGCCATATCTTCTTTCTTGAGGCCTGCATCTTCCAGAACTGCCTCGATGGCACGGTTTGGACCGCTGGTACCTGCTCCAACGTCAATCAGAGACTTACCTACGATCTCCTTGCCATCCTTCAGGATGATACATTTGGAAGCTGTAGAGCCTACATCGATACCTAAAGTGAAAATTTCGCTCATGATGTATCTTTTTCCTTTCAATACTGACTTTCTATGCCTGATTTTTGTTTCAACGATGTTTTGGCAGATCCGTGCTATCACATCGTCTCCACCCATCATAATACCACAAAATCAACTAAAAGTCGCTGTAAAATCTTGAAAATGTTATAAAATAATTCTTAACAAAACTATTACTTATTACTTATCTGCCTGAGTATACCAATAAATCGAGCAAAGGTTCCAGTTCCTTTGCCCGATTTATCTGCAAGCATCCGGAAAAACGGTTCATTTACAGTCATACAGACAAGCCGCTTCGCCAGAGCCTCACACTATTCACACTATCAATTTGTTACTTATCACTATTTACACTATCACTGTCAGCCGCGTACTTACGCGCCTTCTCTTTTTAAAATGTTATCTTAGCGGCACCTATCACAATGCCGTTTTAATTTGATAATTATTTACCGTAGTTGATGAACTCACGAGTAGATCTCGGAGCCAGCATCTGATGCATCGGGCAGATAGCCTGAGCATTCTGATAATAAGCCTCGGTAAATGCCTGGATGTACGGACGAAGATCGGTCAGATCTACGATCTCATCAACCATACCCTGTTTTGTACAGTATTTCGGACGAGATTTGTCTGTGTACATCTGGATCATAGCGTTCATCTTGTCGATGATCGGCTGAAGCGGCTCGCCAGCTTTTTTAGCTTTAACAAGCTTTCTGGAGTACATAGCGTTTGCAGCGGTCTCACCCGGCATTACGTAGTACTCGCAAGCACCTGTACCGATAGAGAATACGTTGGTGTTGTTGCCCTGCGGACCACCCAGAACGTAGTGAGCAGCAGCACTTGCCTTACGAAGAGTAACCTCCAGAGACGGAAGTTTAGAATTCTCGATGGAGTAAATCAGGGACTGACCTAAACCAAGCAGCTCTGCCTTCTCAGCGTCATCGCCTACATCGATACCTGTGGTATCCTGCAGCCAGATAATCGGTGTCTTATCACGAGCACACAGAGTAACGAACTCGTTCATCTTAATCAGACCCTGACGGTACAGCTTACCACCGATACCTACAGAACCCTGTTTGTACTCCGGATAGTTCATGAGTAAGCCCTGTACGTTAGCGATAACACCAACCAGAAGGCCGTTAACTTTTGCAAGACCAGCAACGATCTCCGGACCGTAGCCTTTCTTGTACTCGAAGAACTCACTGTTATCGAACAGACGGCCGATTACATCGTAGATGTCGTACGGACGTTTCTGGTTCATCGGGATGATGCTGTACAGATCCTCAGCCGGAAGCTGCGGAGCCTTCGGGCTGTCAACACGGAAGAACTCCAGGTTGAAGCACGGAAGGTAATTGATGTACTTCTTGATTCCCTCGATAACGCCTAAATCATCCTCGTAAACCTCACGGAAGAATCCGGTCTCATCATAGTGGATCGGCACGGAACCCGGAGCCGGAACGTGATGTTTGCTGTTCTCGATCTGAGCGTTAACGATCTGCTCTGCTGCTTCCTCATCGATGTAACCCTTCGGGTTCATACCGGAAAGGATACCAGCGCCACCAACTGCCATGTTCGCATCTTTATGAGCGATCAGGATAGTCGGGGAAATGCTGTGGTAACCACCACCTGCCGGGTTGGTTCCGTAGATACCTACGATAACCGGAACACCAAGCTGGTTTAACTCAGCGTTGCGGAAGAACGGTGTACCACCACCACGACGGTTCGGGTATACTTTGTCCTGGTTCGGGAACTCAACGCCTGAGCAGTTTAACAGGTATACTAACGGCAGATGCAGCATCTTAGCGGTATCTGCAGCACGGAGCAGGTTATCTGCCTGTCCCGGAACCCAAGCACCAGCCATCTTCTTGTTATCAGAAGCGATGATGTAAACCCATTTGCCATTTACACGGCCAAGACCATTCAGAACGTTAGTTGTCTGGAAACGGTTGTCTTCCGGATTGTAAAGGCTGTTTAACGGGCACCATGTACCTGGATCGATCAGGGCGTTGATACGCTGTGTAGCAGAAAGCTGTCCACGTGCGTTTAACTTCTCTTCGGTTGTGATACCAGCATCAAGAGCCTGCTTAATGGACTCATGGATGTCGTTCTCAACAGCCTTCAGTTCCTGCTCGTTTTCCGGATTCGGATTAACCAGAGCTTTACCAACGGTAGGCATATTCTGGAAATATCCTGGCATTGAATACATATTCATGTCTTCTTTTCTCCTTATAAAATAAAAAATAAAAATGGTTATAAATGAATTGCTTGCGGGACAGTTCGTCTCCTGTCCCGCCTGCAATCAGTAACTAATTAATCGACAGAAATGATATCTGTCTTGATTCCCTATGGAAGGCTAATTACTTAGTCTCCTTCGGAACTTTGATGAATGCCTGACCTGGGTCGATCTCTTCACGAATAACGCGGATGATCTCCGGATCCGGACCTTCCATCAGCTGAGCTCTGGAGGTATCGATCTCGAAACCAGTGTTCTCCTGAACCATTTCCGGAGAGGAGAATGGATAGTAGTAAGCCAGATACATTCTCTTGGTCTCTTCATCGAATTTCATGATACCAAGATCGGTAACTACCATCTGCGGTCCACGGTTGCCCGGAAGACCTGCTCTCTCACGTCCGCCAGGGCCGTCCATCCAGCCACAGCTTGTGATGTAGTCAACATGATCCATGAATCTTCTCTTCTGATGCTGCATCATGATGATGGTGTTGCAGAAGGTAGCGATTCCGTTTGCACCGCCAGAACCGGTGAAACGTGTGGTAGGTTTAACATAATCACCCTTACCAAAGATACAGGTAGAGTTAACGTTTCCGTACGGGTCGATCTGAGCGCCACCGATGAATGCGATCATACGATCAGCATCATGTAACCACTCATTAGCCTCGAAACCTACGAAACGAATGTTCGGCCACTGTACTGCACAGTGAGCCATGAAACGGTTGTCACCTACAGAACGCGGAACCTCGATCGGAGAACAATCCATAAGACCACTCTCTACGATCGGATGGCAGCTCGGGCAAACAACACGTTTTGCCAGGGATGCACCGATTAACGGAAGACCGGTACCAACGATAACGATCTGATTTTCTTTAATATTTTTTGCGATGGCGTAAGCCTGCATTTCCTGCTTTGTATACTTTGTATAATCAGCCATTTTAGATTTTCCCTCCCTCAATTAATGTCTGGTAGAATAGCCAAGATGCGGCTCATTCTTAAGGTTCATGAGGCGAGCGCCGCCCAGTACGTTGAGCAGATCATCCTGATCCTTGCATCCATATACATACTTCTGAAGGTAATCCTTGAAGGTCTCCGGAATCTTGGTGCCGTCAGCAGCATCTTTTGCAGCCTGTGCAGCAACTTCTGCAGCTTTTGCAAGCTTCTCATCTTCCGGCTTAGCAGCAGCAGCCTTAGCAGCTTTGTCTGCAGCCTTCTGAAGCTGTGCCTTAGCATCCTCAGCGTCAAGGTACTTGGAAGCCTTGTCGTACTCTTTCAAGCCCTTATCATCATCATCATAGTAGCCGTAGCACTGTGCCGGCCAAGCACCGTACGGTGCACGAACAACGGCGTCTACACACTCACCAAAGATTCTTGTCTTGGTTGGGTCACGACGGATATACTCATCACTTACGATCTCCTCGCAGGTAACGATACAACGTTTTGCAGCTACAGCGATATCTACGTCATGGAACTCATCACCATCGATGATACAGGTTCCATCCGGAGATGCCTGCTGAACATGGATGATAGCGCAGTCAAGCTTCGGAACCGGAACAGCCAGCAGCTTCTCGCCTGGCTCAAGCGGGTTCTCGATCTCTACGCATTTCAGGTTGTCAACACCTTCCATGGTTCTTCTCTTCTCTTCGCTGATACCCCAGAACTTAACAAGTCCGGAGCCCTGCATCATACGTACCGGCAGGTACGGAAGACCCAGAGATGCAGCATGAAGCTGAAGCATCAGAACGTCCTGAGAATAATCCTCATATGTAAGCTCACCCTTCTCGATAGCTGCACGGAAACGACGAGCTACGTTGGTGTAACCAGAGTTTGCAGTATAGCAGTTGATGTAGGCTCTCACACGGCCCTCACCGATTAACGCATCCCAGTCACCACCTGCCGGGCCAGACCAGCCTACAAAACCAGTTTTACCCTGACGAAGGATCTCGTAAACTGCTGCATACGGTTTACGGTTTGTTGTAAATCCGCCGAGACAAAGTACATCGTTGTCACATACATACTTTTCTACGGCATCGTGTAAAGACATTACTTTATTAGCCACAATAAAGCCTCCTTTAAAAAAATTTTCTATAACTACCTATATAAATAAGTAAAAACGGGATCCGGTACTTCCGGCGCTGCGGTCTTTCGCAGGCCAGATGCAGCCAGATCCCGGCTGCAACAGCCAAAAATCAATATTCGATTAACCGAAAATCAGCATGAAGAAACCTGCTGCTACGGCAGAACCGATAACACCTGCTACGTTTGGTCCCATAGCGTGCATCAGAAGGAAGTTGGTCGGATTCTCTTTTGCACCAACTGTCTGAGAAACGCGGGCAGCCATCGGTACAGCAGATACACCAGCGGAACCGATTAACGGGTTGATCTTGCCGCCGGTTACAGCGCACAGCACCTTACCAAGGAGAACACCTCCGATGGTAGCGAATGCGAATGCAAGAAGACCCATGCAAACGATAGCGATGGTCTGAACACGCAGGAAAATCTCGCCGTTTGCGGTCGCACCTACGGTAGTACCAAGCATGATAGTTACGATGTTGCACAGTGCGTTCTGAGCTGTATCAGAAAGACGCTCTGTAACACCAGATTCACGAAGCAGGTTACCAAGCATCAGCATACCAAGCAGCGGAGCTACGGACGGAAGAAGCAGGGAGCAGAAGAGTACTACGAATACCGGGAATACAATCTTCTCAACCTTGCTTACCTTACGGAGCTGCTTCATAACGATGGAACGCTCTTTCTTAGTGGTAAGAAGCTTCATGATCGGCGGCTGAATCAGCGGAATCAGCGCCATGTAGGAGTAAGCGGCAACGGCGATCGGAGCAACCAGATCCGGTGCCAGGTTGTTGGCTACATAGATAGCGGTCGGACCGTCTGCACCACCGATGATACCGATAGCGGCAGCCTCACCTACTGTGAATAAGCCAGTTGCGTTAGCCAGCATGAATGCAATGTAGATACCGAACTGAGCAGCTGCACCAAGCAGAAGGCTCACCGGGTTTGCAATCAGCGGACCAAAGTCTGTCATGGCACCTACTGCCATGAAGATCAGACACGGGAACAAACTGGACTTAACACCGCCGTAGATGATACGCAGAACACCTGCGGTATACCACGGCTCACTTTCCTTCATCAGGTCAGCTAACGGCAGGTTTGCCAGGAACATACCAAATGCAATCGGGAGCAGAAGAAGCGGCTCGAACTGCTTTTTAATTGCCAGGTATAATAATACAAAAGCAATGAGAATCATTACACAGCTTCTCCAGGTCAATGCTGCGAAACCTGACTGTGCAAGAAGCTCTTTTAATATTTCAAAAAAGTTCATTACCTAACCTCCTAGTTCAGAGCAACCAGAGCAGCTCCTGTATCAACAGAATCGCCAGCCTTAACAAGGATCTTGCTGACTGTACCGTCTGCCGGAGCAACGATCTCAGTCTCCATCTTCATGGCTTCCATAATAACTACTACTTCGCCAAATTTAACTGCCTGTCCTTCAGATACTTTGATGTTCAGGATTTTACCTGGCATCGGAGCTTCTACGGTAGTTGCGCCCGCCGGAGCTGCTGCCGGTGCCGGTGCTGGAGCTGGTGCCGGTGCTGCTGCAACCGGAGCCGGTGCTGCCGGTCTCTGTACCGGTGCGGATGCCGGAAGAACCGGTGCTGCCGGAGCTGCTACACCATTACGATCCAGAGATTTGTATGCTTCTAATTTTTCTACTTCAACTTCGTATTTCTTTCCATTGATCGTAGCAACATATTTCATAATTCTTTACGTCCTTTCGAATAATTATCCCTGTATCGTTCTATTAGTTCAGGGTAACCAGTGCTGCACCTGTGTCAACGGCGTCGCCTGCCTTGACAAGAATCTGTGCTACTGTACCGTCTGCCGGAGCAACGATTTCAGTTTCCATCTTCATAGCTTCCATCACGATGACGGTCTCACCAAACTTAACTGCCTGTCCTGCAGATACTTTGATGTTCAGGATCTTACCTGGCATCGGAGCCTCTACGGTAGTTGCGCCTGCTGCCGGTGCTGCCGCCGGTGCCGGTGCTGCTGCTGGTGCAGGAGCCGGTGCTGCTGGTGCAGGAGCCGGTGCCGGTGCTGCCGGTGCTGCTACTGGAGCCGGTGCTACTGCCGGAGCCTCGCCGTAACGCGGCATTGGCTCGTATGCATCGATTCTTTCAAGTTCTACTTCGTACTGTTTTCCATTGAGGGTAGCCGTATACTTCATAACTGCTCTAACCTTCCTTTCGATTTCCTTTCATTCCTGTTTCTCATTACTTAACTTCTGTCACGCTCAAGATCTTAAACTTGTCTGTCGGCAATCCGAGGTCATCCCCGATCGTTGCCATCAGCACGGCAAGTAATTCCTTATCAGCTTCGTCCGACACAGCCGGTGCTGCTTTCTGTGCTGCGGCCGGGGCCTTAGCACCATCAGAAACAACGGAGCGGAGAATCTTGGAAATTACCATAATTGCCAGAGCCAGACAGATCAGAGCCAGGAAAACCACCGAAAGACCCAGCAGAGAAACGATAACTGACTGCCCGAAAGGCATAGTTGGTTCAGTCCACATTGTGCATTGCACCTCCTTATTTATTTTAGGTTCTGCTTTCTTTGTGAAAAATTATACTTATAAAATTCCACTAGTAAGATTCCGTATTGTGGAATGCATTCCATTTTTGAAAGCAATTTATAAGGGGCTTTTCCCCTTAACTGTAACAAGTGAAGCCACAGATTGACATGATCAGCTCACTTTACTTAAATTATAACAGTAACCCCCCTGATTGTCAACCAAGCCTTTCATAAATTATGCACAAAAAGCAGGGTGTTTTATTAGCAAAAACAACCTGCTTTTTATAGGTTATTACTACATTTTTCTACATTTTTCTTAACAACCCCCGGAAGAATCGCCAAGACCTCTCAAGCATTTTGCTCATATTCTAAAATGTATTCTGAAAGTCCCGTTTTCTCCTTTTTTCATCAGAACAAAGCCGCTTTTTTCTGTATTTTTTTATACATTTTCAAGATTTGTCCTTGATTTATTTCGGAAGCTTGAAAGAGCTCTTCAGCGAAACAATCCGGTTGAAAACCGGTTTGCCCGGCTCGCTGTCGCGGCAGTCCACGCAGAAGTATCCATTGCGGACGAACTGAAAGCTCTCAAATGCTTTTGCCTCTTTCAGACCCGGCTCTAAGTAACACTCTTTCAGAACGCGCAGAGAATTCGGATTTAAGTTCAGCGTTCCATCTGCATTGAGTTTGCCCTTTTCCTCGTCTACCAGATTCTCATAGAGACGTACTTCTGCTTTCAGTGCAGTCTGTGCTGCTACCCAGTGAATCGTACCTTTTACCTTTCTTGCATTGAAGCCAGAACCACTCTTCGTCTCCGGATCGTAGGTACAGTGAACAACCGTTACATTGCCGTCTGCATCTTTCTCGCATCCGGTGCAGGTAACAAAGTACGCGTTCATCAGGCGGACCTCATTGCCCGGGAAGAGACGGAAGTATTTCTTCGGTGGTTCTTCCATAAAGTCCTCGCGTTCGATGTAAAGTTCTCTGCCGAATGGAATCTTTCTGGAACCAAGGTCCTCGTTCTCCATATTGTTTGGTGCATCCAGCTCCTCGATCTGTCCTTCCGGATAGTTGTCGATAACAAGCTTGACCGGGTCAAGAATTGCCATCACACGGGACTTCTTTAATTTCAGATCCTCGCGCAGGCAGTACTCTAACATTGCACTGTCGATGGAATTATCTGCTTTGGAGACACCTGCCAGCTCTACAAAGCGGCGGATGGATTCCGGCGTGTAACCTCTGCGGCGCAGCGCTGCGATGGTTACCAGACGCGGGTCATCCCAGCCATCTACAATCTTATCTTCTACCAGTTTCTTGATATAACGTTTTCCGGTAATGACGTTGGTCAGATACATCTTCGCAAACTCAATCTGGCGCGGCGGGTTCTCAAACTCGCACTCTTTTACGACCCAGTCATAGAGCGGTCTGTGATCCTCAAATTCCAGCGTACAAATCGAATGCGTGATGTGCTCAATCGCATCCTCAATCGGATGAGCGAAATCGTACATCGGGTAAATGCACCATTTGTCCCCGGTGTTGTGATGATGCATATGGGCTACACGATAAATAACCGGATCACGCATATTGATGTTTGGGGATGCCATATCAATTTTCGCACGCAGTACCTTTTCGCCATCCACATATTTGCCTTCTTTCATCTCCTCAAAGAGCTGTAAGTTCTCCTCGATGCTGCGGTTGCGGTATGGGCTTTCCTTACCAGGATTGTTAAAATCACCGCGGTACTCGCGGATCTGATCAGCTGTCAGATCGCAGACGAATGCTTTTCCCTTTTTAATAAGAAGAACTGCACACTCATACATCTGCTGGAAATAGTTGGATGCAAAAAACAGGCGGTCCTCAAAATCAGCGCCCAGCCATTTTACATCCTCGATGATCGACTCAACAAACTCTGTCTTCTCTTTCGTCGGGTTGGTGTCATCAAAACGGAGATTGAATTTTCCGTTGTATTCTTTTGCCAGTCCAGAGTTCAGAATAATCGATTTAGCGTGTCCAATATGAAGATATCCGTTCGGTTCCGGAGGAAATCTCGTCTGGACATGATCGTAAACGCCTTCTGCCAGATCTTTGTCAATCTCGCGCTCGATAAAGTTCTTGGAGACAGTCTCTTCCTTCTCCTCTCCCTCTGCCAATGGTTTTTTATTTTCTTCCATATACATTCCCTCCGTTGTTTCTTTTCGTAAATTGATACTGTTGTTTGAGTCAAATCAAACAGTTTTATTTTTTATCATATCACATTTTGGAGTTTTCGAAAAGGGGATATTTGCCCACAAAAAAGGAAGCGCCGCGGGAGGACACTTCCTTTTCTGATTTTCAATTTTTAAGCATCTTTATTATGGCAATTTAAGATGTCCTGCGTTCGCAGGTAATTGTACTTCTTCTTATTATATATGTGTTTTTATGCGATTCTACTTATGCGTTTGCAAGAGCCTCGCCCAGTGCCTCGCACTCAGCACCTGCTGCCTCGTCCGGCGTTGCGTTGCAGATTACCGGCTCGCAAGCCATGGTTACGCCCAGAGTCATGCAGTCGCTCTCCCAGGTACGCATCCACTCGCCGTCGCCCCATCCGTAAGAACCGAATAATGCAATCTTTTTGCCAGAGAGAACCGGGCTAACCTCGTCGAACATCGGCTGGAACTCAGACTCCTCTAACTGTTCAGCTCCCATGGACGGGCAGCCAAATGCGATTCTGTCATACTCGCCAGCTTTGTCAGCGCCAAACTCTGCGGAAGTAAATAAATCAGCCTCGCCGCCCGCTTTCTTAACGCCCTCTGCTACGTAATTTGCCATAGCCTCTGTGTTTCCTGTTCCGCTCCAGTATACAATTGCTACCTTGCTCATTTTTATTTCCTCCTTGTGAATAATTTACTTACTTAGATTTATTATGCGGCTTTTACAAGCTGAATAATCGGTGTCCCCTGACGGTATTTCTCCCGACACACTTCCGTGCATTCCCGGTATGAATCAAACCGCCGTTTTGCTTCCTGCGGGTCGCCATACGTCTTCCAGTAACCGCTGCAGGTATAATTTTTTCCCTGATTTTCAATGAATCCAACAACATCCTCAAGCGGATACCCCAGGAAAATGCCAATCTCATGTGGAAAATCATGTTCCAGACAAAGCCGGTTGGAAAGCTGCCTCAAAAAGCCATCGACCGTCTTCTTCATCTGGTAACCAGACTTTTTTAAAAAGTGCTGTACAGATATTTTACCCAGAATGAAGCGAAGCCATTCCTCGCGGTACACCAGAATCAAAAACGCGCCCGTCCGGCTGCACTCTTTAAGCGCCCGCACCTGAAGCCCCGACGGTTCCAGTTCCCGGTTCCAGAAATCAAGCGCTTCCAGGAGTTTATCACGGTTCTGCGGCTGATAGCGGAACAAGTTCGACGGTTTGATGCCACGAAGAGTCGGCGCACACACCTCTACGAATACTTCTTCAAACAATCGTTCCATCTTTCTGCCTCCTGACTGCTTCTCTTAGTTATCCATATCTACCTTTAGTTAGATATAGCTAACTATCTTTTAAAAAATAAAAGGCTTTTTCTGCCTTCTATTTTCCTTTTCACGGGTTAGTCTTATCTAACTTCAATGAGACTATATCATGAATCACTTACCACGTCAAGCAAATTTTGTTCATTTTTGCTTACTGAGTTTTTTTATCAGTAACATCATTTTCTATCTTTTGGGACGATAAATAATCTCATTCACCGTATACACCGTCACAAATGCCTTCGGATCTGTTTTTAATATATACGGCATGAGCTGTGCATATTCGTTTTTATCTACGATCGTGATAATTTCCGTCTTCGGCTCATTGTCAAACGCGCCAAATCCCTGATAGATCGTCGCGCCGCTGTGAAGCGTATGCAGGATAAACTGGCGTATCTCTTCTTCTTTTTCCGAGATAATGCAAACTCTCTTTTTCAGATTCAGACCGAAAATAAAATGATCCAGCACAATTCCGTTTAAGTATGTGCCCAGAATGCCCAGCACCACCAGTTTTTTATCGCTGAAAAACACGGATGAGAGCGCCACACACATGCCTGGAAGCGCCATCGCTTTTCCCAGCTCCATATGGAAATATTTGTTTAAGAGCTTTGCCACGATGTCCAGACCGCCCGACGAGGCATTCATCCAGAACAAAAGAGCCAGACCAACGCTGACAACAAAGATATAGCAGACCGTATCCATCATCGCATCCTGGTTGAGCGACACAAAATCCGGGAAAACCTGCTCAAACACCCACAGAAAAACCGGCAGAATCAGTGACGTATACACCGTCTTGACGCCGAACTCGCGTCCGATAAAAAGAAATCCCACCACCAGAAGCGCCGCATTTAAAATAAAGGTCAGCACTGAAATCGGCAGCGGTATCACATTTCCCAAAAGCATCGCCAGACCAGAAATACTTCCCACCGATACACCGCTCGGAATCAGAAAGAAATAGACGGCTGCCGCCACGACAAAGGTCGCCGCTGTGATCATTGTGTACTCCCCGATTACGCGCATGGACTTTTTTTCCATAACTTAAAACCTCCTCATATTACAATTTCGCGCGAGCGCGCATCTTTGGCACGTTAGTGCCTTTTTGTGTAATAGAGAATTCCAAGGGATTTCCCATTATACAAAAAGACACATCGCGTCTGCAATGTGTCTTCGTAATGAGGCATCGGGGATTCGAACCCCGGACAACTTGATTAAAAGTCAAGTGCTCTACCGACTGAGCTAATACCCCATATTTAACTGGGCTAGTTGGATTCGGACCAACGAATGCAGGAGTCAAAGTCCTGTGCCTTACCGCTTGGCGATAGCCCATCAGCAAAAGATCCTTTTAAAAGGAAGGTGGATATAGGGATTCGAACCCTAGGCCTCCAGAGCCACAATCTGGCGCGCTAACCAACTGCGCTATATCCACCATATTCCTTGCACAGGTCGTGCAAACGAGCCTGAAGGGATTCGAACCCCCGACCCACGGCTTAGAAGGCCGTTGCTCTATCCAGCTGAGCTACAGACTCATATTCATTTTGCGATTCTGACCGTTTTATCCGGCACTGTAACCATTCCCGCATCTGACCTCTCAGCCAACTGCTTGTCTGTCTCATCGACAGCAAAGATAGTATATAACATTTGAAAAAGAATGTCAACAGGAAATTTCATATTTTTTAAAATAATTTCAAAAATTCATTTCTTTTGACTTTCCCCCTATTTTTCCACCTCTTCCTGCTCGTATGACAGGAAGTCCGCCAGAAATCCCTTTTCCCGCAGCGCTGCCTCGATCTCGTCGAGAATCTCCTCCTGATCGGCAGCCACGTGATGGAAATGATAGCCCGATGTCACGTTTAAAAGCGGCGTGGAACGCCCAGTCCGGATATTTTCCACAAATGCCTCAACATCGCGGCGGCTGCGGATATTTAACGGCGCCGATACCTTTCCATAGATGCGGTGGTTGACCATGACATCCAGCACCTCGCCGCCCAGATCAACAATCGTATTCAGCTCTTCGCGCGTCTGCTCGGTCGTATGGCACATTTTAAAGAGGCGTTCCGTCTGGTGCGGCACCTCCAGCACATAACCGCGGGCAGTCGCAAGGACAGGGTGTCCCTCGGTACGCAGAAGCGCGATATCCTGCACCACCACCTGACGGCTCACGCCGACTGCCCGCCCCAGCGCCCCGCCGGAAAGCGGTGTGGATGACTGTCCCAGCATTTCCAGTATTTTCTTTCTCCGCTGCACTCCTGTCATCGTTGTTTCCATCCTGTTTTCCCTGTCCTTTCTTAGTTTTTAAATTTTTATAATACCCGCAGATGTTTGAGGCTCAGATCCAGAATTGGTGCCGAGTGCGTCAGCGCGCCGCTGGACACATAATCTACACCTAATTTCGTGATCGTTGCGATATTTTCCTTCGTCATATTTCCGGAACACTCCGTCTCGGCGCGTCCGTCGATGATGCGGATCGCCTCCGCCATCTCGTCCGGGGTCATATTATCCAGCATGATAATATCAGCGCCCGCTTCCACTGCCTCGCGCACCATATCGAGATTTTCTGTCTCCACCTCGATCTTGCGGACAAATGGGGCATATTTCTTCGCCGCCTCAACCGCCGCCTTAACTCCGCCGGCTGCGTCGATATGGTTATCCTTGAGCATCACGCCGTCCGATAAGTTGTAACGGTGGTTGCTGCCGCCGCCAACCTTGACCGCATATTTTTCAAATATACGCATACACGGGGTCGTCTTGCGCGTATCTAAAAGCGTCGTCTTCGTTCCTTCTAAAAGCTTCGCCACCTGATTCGTATAGGTCGCAATGCCGCTCATCCGCTGTAAATAGTTGAGCGCCGTCCGCTCGCCGGAAAGAAGCACCCGGATGTCGCCGGTGATCACGCCTAAAAACTGCCCTTTTGTGACGGTATCCCCGTCTTTTACCTCAAATTTTGTCTCGGTCGCCTCGTCCAGAAGTTTAAACACGCGCTCAAACACCTGTAAACCGGCGATAATACCGTCTGCCTTGGCTAAGAGCTGTACCTCGCCCTTGCGGTATTCCGGCATGACCGCGTTCGTCGAAACGTCCTCACTGTTGATATCTTCCTTTAACGCCATGCGGATATACTCATCCGCAACAAGCTGCATCGTAATTGGATTCATACTCTTCGTCCTCCCGTCCGGCGATCTTGCCTGCCGCTCTCTCTGCAAATACAAGGCTTTCCAGCAGACTGTTGCTGGCAAGCCGGTTCTTTCCGTGTACGCCGTTGCAGCTCGTCTCACCAACCGCATACAGGTGGTCCATCGTCGTCTCGGAGAAATGATCAACATAGATACCGCCCATAAAATAATGCTGCGCCGGTACGACCGGAGCCGGTTCCTTCGTGATATCGTAGCCCTCTTTTAAGCACTCCTCATAAATGTGCGGAAAATGGTTCCGGATCGTCTCCTCCGGAACTGCCTTAAACGACAGCCATACATGATCGCTGCCCTCTTTTTCCATCTCTTTCTCGATCGCCTGCGTCACCACATCACGCGGCAGAAGCTCATCGACAAAGCGCTCGCCCTTTCCATTTAACAGAACTGCCCCCTCGCCGCGGGTCGATTCTGAAATCAGGAAGCTGCGTCCCGGCTTCTTGCTGTACAGGCTGGTCGGATGAATCTGGACATAATCGAGATGCTCCAGACGCACGCCGTGTTTCTTTGCCACATCCAGTCCATCGCCCGTCAGGCTCGGGAAGTTCGTCGAATGCTTGTAAAGCCCGCCGATGCCGCCGGTCGCCAGAACCGTGTCTTTCGCATGGAGCTTTAAAATATCGCCGGCGGCATTCTTTGCCAGAATGCCGGTGCAGATACCATTTTCAACCAAAATATCTGTCATAACGGTATATTCCCGGATTTCTACATTCGGAAGTTCTTTTACACGCGTCTGCAGGGTCGTCGTGATCTCTTTTCCCGTGATGTCCTCATGGAAACAGATACGCGGCTGCGAATGCGCGCCCTCCTTTGTATATTTTAAACTGCCATCTGGATTTTTGTCAAACCCTACGCCTAATTTCAGCAGATTATTTATCACATCCCGGCTGGAGCGGATCATGATATCCACACTCTCCTTGCGGTTCTCGTAGTGTCCCGCGCGCATCGTGTCCTCAAAATACGCATCATAATCCGTCTCATCCCGCAGCACGCAGATACCTCCCTGCGCCAGCATGGAATCACAGCTCTCTATATCTTCCTTGCAAATCATTAAGATCCGGTCTTCCGACGGCAGGTTTAAAGCGGTGTACAGACCGCCTACGCCACACCCGACGATGACCACATCATAATTTTCCTCCCGGACCATTTTGTTGCCTTCCTTTCTATACCATAAGTTTGCACTTATCTTTTTATCCCGCAGATAGTTCAGCCTTCAACTCGCAGAATACTATCTGCCACTCTATGCTCCTATCGCAAACAGAGTTCTCTTTCAATCCAAAACTTCATTTGTGCATCCGAACCAGTATAGCACATATTGTTTCATGTGACAAGACATATGTAATGATATTTTGGGCGATTCTGCAAAAAACATATTACTATTCACGCATACGTGCCCAGTAACCAAAAAACTCCAGTTTCATTGACAGCCCACCATAAATCCATTAAAATACCTACTATAATAAGGTATTTTACCGAATTAAATTTAAGCATACGAAGAGAAGGTATTTTCATGAAAATCAATCACGTACACGCAGTCTATTTCAGCCCGACCGGCAACGCGAAAAAGGTTGTTACCACGCTGGCGCAGGCGATCGCTGACACACTCGGCGTCCCGATGGATTCCTATGATTTCACGCTGCCGGAAAGCCGCGAAAAAGTTCATACATACGGGGCAGACGATCTGCTCGTCATCGGCACCCCGGTCTACGCGGGACGCATCCCGAACAAGATGCTCCCATTTGTACAGACCCATTTTGAGGGAAATGGCGCGCTCGCCATTCCGGTGGCTGTCTTCGGAAACCGTAACTTCGACAATGGGCTCATCGAGCTTCGCAATGAATTAGAGGCGCACGGCTTCCACACCATCGCAGGTGCCGGTATCCCGACCGAGCACGTATTCAGCGACAAGCTGGCAACCGGACGTCCAGATGCGGATGATCTCGCACAGATCCACGCGTTCGGCATCAAGGCGGCTGAAAAGATCGCTTCCCTGACCGAAATCCCGGCTCCGATTGCCGTGCGCGGCGATGATCCGGTCGGACCATATTACACCCCGCTCGGCACCGACGGAAAACCGGCTGTCTTCCTGAAAGCCAAACCAGTCACCGATCCGGAAAAATGTACTGGCTGCGGCATCTGTGCAACAGTCTGTCCGATGGGATCCATCCCGGCAGATGCACCGGACACCTGCACCGGTATCTGCATTAAATGTCAGGCGTGCATCAAGATCTGCCCGGCTGGCGCCAAATACTTCGACAACGAGGCTTTTCTGTCCCACGTTGCGATGCTGGAACAGAACTATACGCGCAGAAGTGAGGCGGAGTATTTTATCTAAAGATAGCCGCATTCTTTCTCTGGGGAGATTCGTGGGAGATTCGAGATAGAATAAGACAGCAGCAAAACAGACTATTTCTTTCCGTTTTTGTCTGTTTTACTGCTGCCTTTTTTACTTACTTTTCTGGTGACGCCCTATCAACCTGATTTTATGACCGCGCAATCTTTATTTTTCTATGCCAGATTCTATTCTTCTGTCTTTTTTCTACCTGTCATTAATACATAGGCTGCTGCCATCATTCCAACTGTCAGCACAGCCATCGGCACATTCATCCTGTCTTCTCCAGTCTTCGGAAGTCCCTCTTCCGGTACAACCGGCTGAGGTTCTGATTCAACCGGTGCAACCGGTTCGGTCGGTTCTGCTGCCGGACCAGATGTGGTTGTGGTCGAAGACTTTTTGCTTCCAGAACTACTTCCTCCGCCGTGACCACCATGGCTTCCACCGCCATTATGATCCGGGGTCGGATCTGGTGTTGGAGTTGGATTATCGCCTCCGCTCATGGCATTGACAAATTTTACAACTGCTGTTTCTCCACCAGCGATTGTTCCCACATCTCCTGTTTTCGTCACGGTATAGCCTTCATTTCCGCTCTCCTCCACCGTGTAAGCGATCCCCTCTGGAATACCGGCTGCCGACTTGCTCTCGCCGTGCTTTAATGTAAATGTTGCTACATTATCGACAAATTCCATATCGCCATAATTTCCGTTCAATGCAGTGCCGCCCTGCAAGGTTACTTTAAACGTGAACGCTTTTTCCTTGTCTCCGCTTCCGGTGACCTCTTTGGAAACCGTCAGGCTGCCGTACCGGATTGGTGCATTGGTCAGTGTAATGTGATAGGTTTTGTTTTCCTTGTCATATTCTGTACTGGAACTTCCCTTCCATCCTTCCAGCGTTTCTTCTTCCACAATATAGTGACAATCTTCCACCTCTCCATTCGAAACGCATTTTGACGGAAGATCCTCAAACGACGCCGACCAGTTATTCTCCGCATTTAGTTCTGCGTGACTGTCGAGCTTCACTTTTTCACCGCTCGTATCGCCTACGCGGTAGAGATCCACGTACACGTGGTCTGGATGAGTTTCTTCGGTCCATTTTTTGGTTACTTCTACCGCCACATCTGCATATTCCATACCAATCACGACTGGACTGTTCGTTGCAATACCGCCGCCACGCTTGGAAACATTGTCACTGATAACAAGCTGCGCCTCCGAAGACGCCAATTTCTGGTGCTCCTCACTCAACTCTCCATGTAAACCAAATGACTTATTTGTATTGGTATAAATAGCCGGATCCGCTTCTGGATTTCCAGCCTGATAGCGATTTTCCGCCTCATCAGAATACCATCTGATCACACCGCCGCCCAGAGAACGACCGGAAACAGAAATGTGGGTAGTTGCGCTCGGCGGGTTGCTCTGAATCGAGAACTTATCCGGTGTATCGGTTCCTTCATAGCGGATCTCATCTCCTGATGCTTCATAAGAATAGGAAATGCCGCCTGTCTTCCCAGTTGCCTTATTTCCATAAAAAGCGCCGCCCAAAGTTGAATAAACCTCTGTCTCAGAGGTCGGGCACGCCCAGATTCCTGCACCACGCGATGCCCGATTTCCTGTTATCAGAACATTCGTAAGATGAAGCGTTGGATTCTCGTGATTCGTGTAATCAATTCCGCCGCCAAAGCCAGACGATCTATTTTCACTGATCAAACCACTGATTAAATTCACCTGGCTGTTCTTATCCATATTCAGCTTCATACCGCCGCCACGCTGACCCGCTTCATTCTTAGCAATGGTATTTCCTTCCAATGTCAGAACACAATCAGCCGCTCCAAGTACCCACAGCCCGGCGCCATTTCCCATGCTGCTATTTTCTGTAATGACATTGTTCTTCAATGTAACTGTTTTCGATATACGGCTGTAAATCGCACCGCCATCGCCGCCTCTGGCTGCCATCTCTGTAATCCGATGGTTATAAGCATGTGAATTTCGAATCCGGTTGCCTGTCAATTCTGCCGTCTGCACCGCATCCAGATGGATTGCTCCACCATAATCCTTAGATGTATTAGAGAAGAAATAATTTTCATTCAGTGTCACCGTTCCGCGATCTGCAAAAAGCGCACCGCCGCCAAACCAATACTGTCCGGTCGTTCCTGTCATATCAATCGCGCTGTTATAAAACAAATTACACTTCTCCATTTTAACCGCTGCCTGAGAAGTATAGACAGCACCTCCGCTCTGGGCGAAATTTCCCTGTCCACTATATTCTTTGTAATTATTATCTTCTCTTGTAAAATAACCGAAATTACATTTCTCTGCTTCCAGCGTACCTCCATTCATCAAAACAGCGCCGCCGTTTCCAGATAACGCCTGAAAACCTGCCAGAATCGTATTCCTCAGAATGACTGTTCCGCCGTTTGCCTCGATCGCACGGTTATCTGCACCCTTGCCGCTTCCGCCAAGCAGACCATTCAAAACCGTAAAGGTTACCGATTCCGCAACCGCAAATGCACTGATTGTCTGTTTTGCTTTTGCTTCCGGAACTACTTTTACTTTTACTACTTTTCCATTCAAATCAAGTGTAAGAGCTTTATCAACTGAAACGGCTTTTGACAGTCCACAGTTTTTCAGCACCTTCACCGTATCCCCATCGTCTGCTGCCGCGAATGCAGCTTCCAGCGTATCATACGCTGTCCCATTTACCTCTGCCACACCGGCAGCTGCCTCGTTTAAAGCCAGCAGAATAGAAAATTCGTTGACGCCAAAGGTCAGTTTTGCTGTCTTTTCACTGTCCTCTGTGCTATCCTGGATTTCAACCTCAGAAAGTTCTGTGATGACATCCTCATGAATATGCAGGATTTTTGTCTCTTCCAAATTTTCTCCTGTCTCACTTTCAACTGCATTCTTTTTAAACTGAATGCTGACCTTGACTTCTTCGGATGGCTCGACTTCCTCTCCTGCCTCGTTTACAAATTTCACATCAAAGGCTGTAAAGGAATCCGCGCGGTATCCTTCTTCATGGATCTGATCGCTCAATGTCTGATGTTCTTCGCTTCCGTCCTTGATCTCTTCTGCTTTCAGCTTTACTTTTTCTTCAAACGCACCCGCCGGTACCGTCAGGGTAAGTACAGCGGAATCTGTATTGACCGTGTAGACCGCATCATCCACACTGCCGGAAAGTCCCAGCTCTGCAGCGGTCGTCACGAATGCAGCAGCTGCCGTATTTTTAAGAAGAACGCTCTCATATGTCTCGCCCTCTAGCCGCTCTGCTCCGTCTTCTATCTCGACTTCCGTCTCCGCATCCGGCTGGTCGGCTGTATTCGTTTCTTTCTCCGATGTCTCATCTTCCGTCTTTATCTCGCTCGCCGTCGCCGGTGCCGCTGTCAGAAACATCTTAAAATGATCCGATCGCGATACCTGCGCCACGTCCCCTGCTTCGCTGCCTGCAGAATCATTCTTTTCATTTTCTGAGCCCGAATCTACATCCGGCTGACTGTCCTTTTCTTCCGAGTTACCTGTTTTTTCCGCATTACCTGCATCCGAGCCTGATTCCTGGCTTTTTTCCAGCTCGTTTGCCGGGTTCTCTGCTTCTGCCTCGTTTCCTGCTTCATTCGCCGGATTTTCCGTCTCTGAACCTTTTTCCGGCTCGCTTGCCGGATTCTCTGACTTATCCCCATTTTCCGGAGTTTCCGCCGGATTCTCTTTTTCTGGTTCCTGCGTATCTATTTCTTTTACATTTTCTTTCTTTTCAGGTTCTCCAGCCGTTTCATTTGATTCTTCGTCCGCACCATTCGAATTCGAAACACCTGTTTTTTCCACAGCTTCCGTTTCTTCATCCTGAACCTGCTTCTTTAACTCTTTCGATGGGAGAATCGAAACTTTTCCGCTTAGTTTTCCATCTACCTCGATCTGTCCATATTCTTTCTCAGAGGAACGATTTAACAGCAGAAATAAAATTTCTTCCTCTCCCGTGATCGTATAATGATCCAGATCCTCTTTTTCATCCAGTCTCGCATAGACCTTTAAATTCACCTTTCCATCCGGCGCTTTCACATCCGGATGCAATTCAAAGAGAGAACCATCTTCCTGAAACAGCGTCTCATACGCTTCGGATTCTTCTCCCTCAAAGGTTAGGGCATCTTCCTTGACCGGCTTTCCTTTCACCGCTTTTAAAAGTGCCTCACTCAGCTCTTCCTGATCCAGGACAAAATTCGGATTTTCTTCTTCCGCCTCATTCTTTTCCAACAGCGGAGCCGTTGCTGCCAGCGCCGTCGTACTTCCAATACTGGTACTGATCATACTGGTGCACAAACAGACAGACAAAAGACGCTTCATCTGGTTCATTCCCTTATGAAACAAATGATGCCTCTGTTTCCGGCTCCTTCCCTTTGTCTCTAACTCCTTCATATTCTTACCTCCTGTTATAGATCTATTTTCCATTCTATTCTGCCGCCTCATACGCATATAGAATTGTCCGGGCATTGTTAAATTCATAGCTGCATGTCACAAATGAATACAAACGCACGATCGTCCCCTCGATCGGCGCGGACGCGCTCGCGCCCGCTGTCATCTGCTGAATATATGACGCAAATTCTTCCCCCGATGCAAACTCCGTTTTCCGGCGTATCGCATCCGGCGATGTGCAGACAGCCGCCAGGGCTTTTAAATGAATCTCCCGCTCCGGCGTATAAAGAATGATTTCTGAATGCTGATCGAAATAGCCCTGATCCTTGTATCTGGAAATGTCCTTAAACATACTTCCATTCTTCATGTGATGGCCGTACAGCACATTATGCAGGGACGAAAAATCTGCCCGATCGGCATAGTCCAGAAAAATCGTGCCCGCCGTGCTCTTCTGCCCGTTCAGGTCACGGTGCAGGTAATAATCATTGTCCTTCCCTTGAACCACCGGATAATTGATCTGAGTTCCCGGAATCTGAATCCAGGCAACGACGTCCGGATTCTGGGAATCCAGCACTGCGAAATCAATTGCTGACACATATTCTGTCTCCTTTATTGCATTTGTCTCATCTATCTCATTTTCCACTTCTGGCACTTTTTTCTCCGGCATTGTTTCTCCTGTCGTCCCTGCTTCCGACATTCCCACAACCTGAGCGGTCAGCTCTTCATGCGCCTTCTCCTGACGCATTTCATCCCATTTATGCATTACCACCCCCGCTGTACCGAACGCCAGACAGATGACAGCCATCACAGCCGCTGCTTTCCGTGTCCACTTTTGCATCGATCCCTCCATCTTTGCCCGTGAAACGTTCTGCGCCTTTATTTATTAAGCAAATTATATATTTTTATAAATGATGTATTAATTTGCATACAAAACGAAACAGATAACAGCATAGTTTTAGGACAGCGCCATTTTTTCTGGCGCCGCCCTAAAAACCTGCTCTTATAACCGGGCAATTTTTATTTTTCTATATCTTGTCTTACTCTTCCGTCTTTTTTCTGCCCGTCATTAATACATAAGCTGCTGCCATCATTCCAATTGCCAGCAGCGCCATCGGCACATCCATCCGATCCGTATCCCCGGTCTTCGGAAGTCCTTCTGCCGGTACAACCGGCTGAGGTTCTGGTACAACCGGCGTAACCAGTTCCGTCGGCTGGGCTGCCGGTCCCGACGCGGTTGTGGTCGAAGACTTTTTACTGCCAGAACTACTTCCGCCGCCGTGACCGCCGTGGCTTCCGCCTCCGTTATTGCCTGGATTCGGGGTCGGGTTAGGATCAGGTCCCGGTTCCTGGCTTCCATGTTCTACCACATATGATACGGTCGGCTTCGGGAATTCTTCTGGCCGATACTCATTTCCACGGCTGTCTACCGGATACAGGACCGCCTCCTGATTGGTATAGAGCCCTTCATAGTGCTGGCTGCCGTCCCGGTCATATTTTCCATATGTTCCATCCGCCGTCTTTGGGTTTATCAGTTTTACGGTATAGGTCAGCTGCACCGGTGCAAAGTTTGAAACTGGTTCATTTATATACCAGGTAAACATCTCTGTCTCTGCCTTATTTCTCGCGTCATATACCACTTTAAAACGATAATTCTGCGGTCCCGGTTCTCCGTCTCCAAAATACCAGGTGTTGCCCTCCTGATACATAGAAAGCGCTTTTCCCCCTACTGTCAGCTGGTCTAAGTGATCGAAATCAAAGTTATAATCCTCTTTCACATAGCCCATATAATCTTTCACAACAGAACCTTTATCAACGGCATACAAAATATCATTTTCTATACTTTCAAATGAAACCTGCTTTCCATTCGCGAGGTACCGCATGAAACTCATTCCCCACTCATAGTTACTTGCCGTTCCGGGCGGCGTAATCGGCATCGCATAGCAGTGATATCCTTCCGAAGCTGCCTGTGCGTACGCCTCGTACGAAAGATATAATGCCTTATCGATCGAATTCACATAATTTCCTGCTTCCTCCACCGGTGTAATAAGCGATGCATCCGGTTCCGTTCCATATGGATAGTCGTGTGTATCCTTCTGCTCTGAAAGTCTGGCTCCTATGCCGGTCAGCCATGCATTCCAGTCCGTCGGTGCCTGATTATTTCCATACTTGGATTTCCAGTTATCCGGTCCTGCAAAATGTTTCGGAGAATCTGCCATAAATCCCCAGGCAACCGCCGTCGGATTCTCATTAAACATATAGGTAATACCATCACTGACAACTACCAGTGTCTTGCGTTCATCTGCCACTCCTGTATCCTGGTCTAACATTGATTTACCCGCTAAAATACCTGCGTGAAGATTGGTTCCACTCTTAATTTCCTGACAAATGGCTGCTTCAATCGCCTCATATTGGGTCTCCAAATCCATAAATCCATCCGTATGGGCTTCCTTGTTAAAGAGCACTACTCCCACTTTGACCTTTGCTCCCTTTTCCTGCACTTCTTTCTTGAGGTTCTGAAGCATTTCCAATGCCTGCTCTTTCAGTCCCATGCTGGTTGATTTATCTAAGACAAGCACCACATCACTTACCAGCTGCTCCTCCGCTGACGGCAAGGACAAAGCCACTTGAGACTTAAAATTTTCATCCAGCTGTTCCGCTGTCTTCGATTTAGAAGTTCCTCCCTCTGGAATCGTCGGAAGTTCTCCTCCCGGAATCGTATATGATACAGTCGGTTTCGAAAATACTTCCGTTTTTCCTTTTTCCTGATCGCTTCCAACCGGATGCAGCACTGCTTTCTGGTTCGTATAAAGTCCATCATACTCTTCGCTTCCGTCTTCATCGTACCGTCCATACGATTCTCCTGGATTGTTCTTCGGATTTACCAGTTTTACCGTATAGGTCAGCTGCACCGGTTCATTATTTTTTACCGCCTCATTCATCGTCCAGATGAAATGTTCTCCGCCTTCCTTATCCGACGGATCGTATTCCACCTTAAAACGATACTGAGCTGCATTCACGTCTTCATTTCCAAAATAAACGGTATTTCCATCTTTCCATTTGGAAAGCTCCCTGCCGCCAACAGTCAGACGGTCGATGCTCTTTAAGTCAAAATTGTAGTCATCCTTGACCCAACCCATATAATCTTCCACCATCGAGCCCCGATCGACGGCATAAAGGATGTCATTTTTGATATCTTCAAAACTTACCGTTTTTCCGTCTGCCAGATATTTCACAAAGCTCGGTCCCCATGGATAGCTTTCACCAGCAGATGAACCAATCGGCATCGCATAGCAGTGATACTGTTCCTTCGCCGCTTCCAGATATGCCTCATAGGAAAGATAGAGTGCTTTATCAACGCTATTGGCACGTTCTTTTCCTTCACCAGGTGGGGTACATGGCGTTAAATCTCCTTGCTCATATGGATGGTCAAATTCATCGCCCTGTGCATCCATCTGCGCTTTGATTGTACCCAGGCGCTCGTTCCACTCATCCTCCGATAATGCTTTATTATTCCCATATTTAAGAATCCAGTTATCCGGTCCCGCCCAGGAATGTTCTGAACCATCATTCTCAAATCCCCAGGCAACCGCCGTCGGTTTTTCCCCAAAAATATAGGTAATGCCATCGCTTAAAAGCACCAGGCTCTTTCTTCCTGCTGCCACCTGCGTATCCTCATCCAGCATTTTCTTACCTGCAAGGATTCCAGCCGAAAGATTCGTTCCGCTGCTAATATTCTCACGGATCGCTGCCGCAATCGCATCATACTGGGTTTCCAAATCCATAAAGTCAGACTTATGCGCTTCTTTATTAAAAATAACGACTCCAACCTTTACTTTTGCGCCATTTTTCTTTGCCTGCGCCTGCAGCTCCTTAAGCATCTCTAACGCCTCATTTTCCAGCTGCACGCTGGTAGATTTATCCAGCACAAACACAATGTCATTTTCCAGTTTTTCCTCCGCTGACGGAAGGGAAAGTGTTACCTGGGATTCAAAGTTTTCGTCCAGATTGGTAGCTTTTTTAGACTTCGAAATCTGCCAGTGTGGAATTTCTTCCACTTCCACTGCCGACAAAACAGCTACGTCTGTCAGACCAAGCTCCATCGCGGAAGTTACAAATGCGGCTGCGGATGCATTCTTAATGCCTACCGTTTCATATGAATCCCCCAGAATGCGTTCGAAATTGTCTTCTTCTGCTTCGTCGCCTACAATCGCCTTATTTTTTTCGTTTTCATCGTTCTCGTTCTCTTCTTCTTTTGCATCAGACGGAGATGCCATTGCAGCTGAAGTCAAAAACATCGAAAAATGAGCCGAACGTGATACCTGAACTGAATCTTCGTCCTGGGCGCTGTCATTTTCTGAATCCGATGTATCTGCATCGGATGTATCTGCACCAGATGTATCTGCATCGGATGTGTTTGCATCGGATGTATCTGTTTCGAACGCATCCATGTCTACTTTTTCATTCTCGTTCTCAGAATCCGGTTCCGATAAATCTTTCTTGCCATCCGCTGCTTCCGATTCTTCTTTTATTTGATTGTTACCTGCATCTGAAGCATTTTCCTGCTCTTTTACATCGTCCTCCAGAGCCGTATCCTCTTCTGTGATATCTTCACTTCCTGCCGAAACTGCACTTTCCGGTTCTTTTACCTCATTTTCTATCTCGACCGGAACCGCTTCCTCTGTCTCCAGCCCAACCTGCTTTTTTACTTCACCAAATGGCGCAACCGTCATCCATGCGCTGGCTCTTCCATCCACCAGAATCCGTCCGGTGCGCTCTTTTGAAGAAGAATTGGTCATCAGGAAAATAATTTCTTCATTTCCGCTGATCGTATACTGATCCATGTCCTCTTCATCCTCTAAGCGGGCATACATTTTCAAAGTAAGCCGGTCGTTTTTCTTCTCGAAATCTGGATGCAGTTCATATAGATTTCCTTCTTCAAACAGTCCCTCGTAGGTTTCTGCCTCATCGCCGGAAAACGTAAACGCATCCTCTTTTACTGTCTTCCCTTTTTTAGCAGCATCCCGGATTGCCTGCCTGAGGTCTTCTTTTTCCAATGAAAATTCCTGTCTTTCATCCCCTCCTTCGGATGTGGCAGCTGCAAATGCGGCTGTATTTGCCACGCTTGTGCTCAACATACTGCTGCACAAAAGCACTGACATGAAACGCCTTGACTGACGTTCAAACCAACCTTGACTGTAACTTTTCCCCTTTTTCTTCGCTTTTTTCATTCTTTTTGCCTCCTGTCTTATCTATCATCAACATAGGTCCCCCTTATGCGGATTTAAATACCTCCCTTCTGCACCTCTTTCACGCCATGCTCCCGCAAAAATGGCTCGTACAGTTCCTCTTCTGCTTTTTTTCGCGCTGCCACCGCGTCCTCAAGGTTTACGAAGGTTCCAAGATTGTACACTTTTCCCTGAAAGCCGATCGCTGCCCGCCACCGGGAATTCTCCCGCTGGTAGACGCCTCTGTAGCCACTTGTATTGTTTGCCGTATTTTTCTGGTTGGCGATCCGTTCCAGGCAGGTTCCGCCTACAAAATGAATCGCTTTTTTCATGTTTTTCTTTCGTGTCTCCGCCTGCAGGCACCCACAGCTCTTGGTTTTTCCCGCGCACAGGCTTTCTTTGGATGCCTCAATCAGGCGTCCGCAGATACAGACACATTTCCAATATCCGCCTGTCCGGTTGGAATTATCCGCCTCTTCAAGCACTTTCAAACGTCCGAACTGACGGCCTGTCAGATCGATCCGCCGACTGGACGGAAGCTCCTTCCGATAGCACCCGCAGCTTTTCGTATGCCCTGTTTTCAGATGGGACTCCTCCACGGTCTTTTCTTTCCCGCAGTCGCACCGGCACAGCCAGTAATGGCGGCGGCTTTTTGCTGCCTGTTTTATTTCCCGGCAGACAGTCAGACGTCCATACCGGCGCCCCGTCAGATCTTCTCTCACATACTCCACCTCCCCGGATGACATAATGGGAATTATGTCATATCCGACTGTTTCATTTTTTCTTTTATTTGCAAAGCTTTTGTCGAATTTTCCAGATTTTGGATAGAATATCTGTGTTATTTCAAGTACTGTTTTTAACGCCTTTGTATGTTGAAATTCTTTCTCAGAAGTGATAAACTTAATAATAGAATCATATATTTAGATATGTATGCAGATTTTTTCCATTTCATGACATAATTCCCATTATGTTTTTCGTCAATTTTCCCTATCAATCAACAAACCTAATTCCAGCTGTCTGCGGCACGCTTCCCGACTGCTGATGATCGTATAACGGCGTGTCGTTTCTACGCTGCTGTGACCCAGATAGTCCGCCAGACGGACCAGATCGTGATCGCGCTCATAAAATATCTTGGCAAACAGATGGCGCAGATTGTGCGGATATACCTTGCTCGGAAGAACACCCGCTTCGGTGCAGACGGATTTCATGTCCGCCCACACATTCTGTCTGCGGACTGCCTGCCCGTTTTTTGTGACAAAGATGCTGCCTCTCACAATCCGCTGCTTCCGGCAGTACTGCGTCAGATACAGCATCAGCGACTGCGGCAGCAGGATCACCCGCTGTTTTCCCTTACAGTCGATCACTACTTCCCCCTGTGCCAGCGATTCCGCTGTAATATATGAAAGCTCGCTGATTCGTATGCCCGTGCTCGCGATTGTCTGCAAAATCGCACAGAGACGTTCATCGCCGCGTCCCCGTGCCGCCTTAACTAACTTCTGGTAATCGCTGCGCGTCATTTCCCGTCTCTCATCGCAGAAAATCCGCTTCTGCACCCGGAACGTGCGGACACAGTATTCCTGTCTTCCGATAAAATGAAAGTAGCTGTTCAGAGATGCCAGCATCGAATTGGCGCTGGATGTTTTATAATGGGCTTGCAGATATTCCTTAAACGATATAATTGTGTTTTTATCCCATTCTTCACCCACAAACATCAAAAACTTTCTCACATCCCGGCAGTATTTTTCGATCGTATGGCTGCTTTTTTCCTGTTCTCTCAAATAATCCCTAAATCGTTCCAATTCATTTTGTGTTTCCTGTTTCAATGCGTTTCCTCTCTTTCTCACGAAACTTTCTCGCGGATTTGTTTTTTTCGCAGCTGTTTCTTCTTTCACAACTGTGACCACTTTTCTATTTTCTGAAAAGTAATCTTATAGTATACGCACCGGAAACAGAAATCTCGCTAAAAAAACATTTTTGCTCTTTTAATCGGATTTTTGCAGAACCAGACATCACTGCGCCCGAAATTTTTTCACATGGACTCTCTTTGATCTTCACAATAAAAACAGGACAGCCGCTCCCATATTGCTCGGAACAGCTGCCCTGTTTTTTCATATATTTTCTTTTATATTCATTTTACTCTTCCGCCCGGATCGCCCAGCGCATCTTCGTCGAGCGGGCACGCGGGTTCTGTACGCACTCCTGCGCGGACGGGCGCACCACATCTTTGGAATATTCTTTATAGATACCGGCGCGATATCCCTCTTTGAGCGCCGCTTTCACCAGTTTATCCTCTCCGGAATGGAAGGTCAGGATCGCTGCCCGTCCGCCCGGTCGAAGCGCATTTGGAAGCTTCTCCATAAACTCATAGAGCACTTCAAATTCCTGGTTTACATCGATCCGGAGCGCCTGGAAAACACGCTGACAGGTCTTCTTGACTGTCTCCTTTTTCTCCTTTTCCGGAAGGAAATCCAATGTTTTTTCAATGATTTCACGGAGTTTCGTAGTCGTATCGATCCGGTTTCCACGGCGGATCTCATCCGTGATCGCTTTTGCCAGCTCCTCGCAGTACGGTTCGTCTGAATTTTCGTACAGCATGCCCGCCAGCTCCTCACGCTCGATCGTGTCAAGGCGCTCGGCGGCGCTGATGCCTTTTTCCTGATTCAGACGCAGGTCCAGCGGTCCATCTACCTTGAACGAAAAGCCTCGCTTCGGATTGTCAATCTGCATCGAAGACACGCCCAGATCGGCTAAAATAAAATCAAAACCACCCGCTTCTCTGGCAATCTCATCGATTGTACAGAAGTTCTGGAGACGGATTGAAAGCATGTCCTCGCCATAGCCCGCTTCTTCCAGGCGTTTCCGCGTCTTGGCGGATTCCTCCGGATCAACATCGGTCGCATACATATGTCCCTGCCCTTTCAGGCAGGCCAGCATCGCCTTCGTATGTCCGCCGTATCCTAGCGTCGCATCAAATCCGACCTGCCCCGGCTGGATCTGCAAAAAGTCCAGAATCTCCTGCACCATAATGGAAATATGCATGCCCGCTGGTGTATTTCCCTTCTGAATCACGTGCTGGATCGTATCCTGATACTTCTCCGGCTGCAGCTCTTTATATTTTTCTTCAAATTTTTTTGGATATTTTCCTTTATATCTGACACGCCGTTTGTGTGGTGTCTGATTTTCCTGATCCATAAAAACCTCCCATATCTGCTTAGATTTTCCATTGATTTTCCCATCTGTCAAATCGAAAATCATATTGGTTCAAGCATATATGGAAGGCGTTCAAATGTCAATTCTTTCTTGAGTTTTCCAGATAAAACGCAGCATCATAGGTATACAATAAAGGCGTTTTGGTTGAAATGTTTCTCCGGGCAGATGTTTGCAGATGAGCCATCAAATCTTTCTGTATATAAAATACTCATTCTCCCCAATGTCTGACGCTCCTGCCTGCCCGGATACTCCTTTTCAACATGCATAGTATGACAAATTGTGTGGCGTTTTGCATCGGCGGGATACTTGACACAGCATCCCGCTTTCAATAAAATGATTATACATCGTACATTGATGTGCGATACAATCCCTTTTTAGCTAATTTATATAATTTTTACTTATTTTTCATGTAATTATACACAACTATGAGTGTAAAAAATTGCACCAGAACCCTACATAACAAATATACATGATTGCACATCTTATGGATATCTAACAGGAGGTTTTATGACGCACGATAAAAAACGGCTGCTCTCGATCGGCGAGGCAGCCAAAGCGTTGGAAGTGACCCGGCGCATGATTTTAAATTATGAAGACAAGGGTCTTATTCTGCCGGATCAGAGAGACGGTATCAATGGAAACCGTTACTATACAGCAGACACCGTCTCGCGCATCCGGAGCATCCGCATTCTGCAGAATCTCGGTCTGTCGCTGGATGATATCTATGCCTATTATCACGGCACGACGGATCTGGAGCCGCTGATCGCGCGTCTGGAAGATCTGCGTGACGAGATCAGCCGGAATATTGAGAAATTAAAAGAACATTCAAAAGGGCACAATGACTTTGAAATCCGACAGATAGAACTTCCCGCCCAGACCGTTTACTGCCAGGATATGCATTCGACAGAACTTGAAGACAAGAAAGAGCAATTACGTGGCGTCTTCATCAAGGCGATCCGCCAATATGGTTCTGACACCACCCAGCATATGTTTTTCACCGAATACAACCTTTCGAATCCGGGCGATTTTACCTGCTGCATCGCCGTCCCGCCGGAAAGCCGGGGTGAACATCTCGTCACCCTGCCCCGCCAAAAAGCGCTCTGTATCTTTTATCACGGTGCCTATGAAGGTCTTCCGGTAATTGTGAAGCATCTTTGTGCGTATGCAAACAAATATCAGATTCCATTAAAGGGCACCGCCCGCCACCTCTATCTGGAGGGACCGCCCCAGCACAAAAATCCTGAGAATTTTCTGACGCAGGTAGCGGTTCTGATGGCGGATGATACCCTTTAACCAAAACTTATTTCTCTAATTTTATTATTTTAATTCCTCTGGGCGCAGCACGCATTGACCCACTCTATAAAGTTATCGGCCGCGGCAGCCCGCATGGACATAAACAAAGCCCTGATCCGTATAATCCGTAAAACTCCGGTACTCCGTCAGATCCTCCTGCGCCGCATATCCCGGCGTATTGACTGGAAATACGATCGGCTCCGAACGTGCCTATCTGTATCCAGAATCACTGCCTTACACTTCAATCGCCCCAAACCGGAATGAATACAGGTAGCGCTCCGCCACCCTTTTTCCTGTCATCTGTTCTAGTGCGCGGGTATAGTAGCGCACCTGTGCCTCATAGCGGCGGATCAGAATGTCTGAATTTTCCACATAATCTGTCTTATAATCCACCAGAACCAGCTTGCCATCCTCCTCAAAAAAGGCGTCGATGATACCCTGTATCAGAATCCGCTCATCCGAATCCCAGTCGCCCATCTCGCGCGCCGGAATACCGATGACGAACTGTTTTTCCCGGTACAGTTTCCCGGCTGCTGCCGCTCTCTGCATGCGTTTTCCCAATGAACTGGCTGTCAGTTTTGCCAGATCTGAGCCGCGCACCAACGCCGCCGCCTCGGCATCCATCCGCCCCTCAGCCGCCAGCTTCGCCGGAAATGCATTTAACTCCTGTCTCGACATTGCCCGCTCAAACGGCAACAACTGCAACACACGGTGGTACGCTGTACCGCGCGTCGCGCCGCCTTTTTCTTCCTGCTCCTTCTCCATAAACACTGGCAGCGTCGGCAGAAATACCATCTCCTCCTCTTCTTCCTCCATGCCCTTTTTCTTGAGTTCAGAAACGGACATCTTGGTGTTGAGACTCAGATCGTCCAGGTATGGGTACTGGAAATGGTAGTTGTTGCTGATGATCGATTCTATTTGCCTGATATTTTCGAGCCGATTTTGCGTGTTTGGATGATTCTCGTCATTCGACAAATGGCTGTCCTCCCCCGCCAGCCACCGCAGCCACTCTCTCGATAACGTCTGGCGTATCTGCGTGCCGATCTCACGGTCGATCTGGTCGGAAAGCGTTTCCACCTGATATGAAATCCACGGATTTTCTTCCGGAATACTCATCAAAATCCAATCCAGATACGAGGAAGCCAGCGTCAGAATCGTATACGGAATCGCCCCGTGTTCGGCTGCCACTGCGCTCCACTTCGCAATCCGATCCTCCAATTTCCGGGAGGACGCCGTCAGAATCAGTTTTTCCTTCGCACGCGTCAGCGCCACGTAAAGAACACGCAGTTCCTCGCCCAGCGCCTCCAGTTCCATCCGGCGTTTCATCACATTTTTCTTGAGCGTCGGTCCCTTGATGCGCTTCTCGCTGTCCAGATAGTCGGTTCCGATTCCCAGATCCGCGTCGATCAGAAGTTTCCCCCGCGTATCCTGCTTGTTAAAATTTTTTCCCATTCCAGCCACAAACACGATCGGAAATTCCAGTCCCTTGCTCTTATGGATACTCATGATCCGCACCACCGTTCCCTCGGAATCTGCCACCGGCGCTTCACCAAAATCTGTATTGTATTTTTTCAACTTCTCAATATACCGGATGAAATGGAACACACCCCGGTAGCTCGTCGCCTCATAGGCTGCCGCTTTCTCCACCAGCATATCCAGATTGCCGCGCCGTCCCGCCCCGCCCGGAAGCGCCGACACATAGCGGTAATAGCCCGTTTTGTCGTAAATCCGGTAGAGGAGTTCGTGCATCGGCAGGTAAACAGATTCCTGGCGGAATGTATCCAGGAGAGTAAAGAGTTTTTGGAGTTTTCGGCGCAGGTTATTCTTTTGAATTAATTTATTTTTTTGAAAACGAAACGCATCCGCGATCGACGACTCGTCACTTTCGTCATTCGACTTCACCGGTCCATCCTCGTTCATATACTCCACAACCGCCCGGTAAAGCCCTGCATCCCGCGACCGGTCAACGCCCGCCTTATGTTCCGCCACAATCCACGCCATCTCCTCATCAGAAACGCCGCCAAACGGCGATTTGAGCACCGACGCCAGGGGAATGTCCTGCATCGGATTATCGATGACTGCCAGAAGATTCAGCACCGTCTCGACTTCCAGCGTATTAAAATATCCCGTCCGAGACTCTGCGACCGCCGGAATCCCCTGCGTCGCCAGCACCTCGATAAATTCTTCCGCCCATCCGCTGACGCTTCGAAGCAGAATCACAATATCCCCGTACTGCGCCCGACGGTAAGCGCCAAGCTCCTTATCCCAGATCGTGATCCCCCGTTCTTTATCCGTCATCTCACGGATCTTTCCGGCGATCATGCGCGCTTCCAGCTCTCTGGCGGTGTAATCGGCTGCCTCATCATCTAACTCTGGGGATTCCGTCTCTTTCTGCGGCTGCGCCGACAAATCCACCAGCAAAAGCTCCGTCTTTAACTCATCCAGGCCATCCCGCTCTTCAAAGGCTGCGCCCGGATGCAGTGCCGCATCTTCCGTATAGGATATATTTCCCAGCTTTTCCGTCATGATACGGTAAAAAATCGCATTGATCGATTCCAGTATGTGATCCCGGCTTCGAAAGTTCTGGTGAAGCTCGATCTTCTGGTGCGCGCTCTCCTCCGACGTGTATGTGCTGTATTTTTCCAGAAATAATTCCGGTCTCGCCAGGCGGAATTTATAGATACTCTGCTTGACATCGCCCACCATAAACACATTCGGGCGGTCAAAGCGTTCACCGCTGATGCACTGGATCAGCGTCTCCTGAACCAGGTTGCTGTCCTGGTACTCGTCCACCAGAATTTCGTCGTACTGCACGGCGAGCTCATCCGCGACTGTGCCTGGTACGCGCACTGTCCAGGCATTTTTCCCTTGCATCTGATCGGTTTCTTCTGCACTTGAAGTTTCCTCCGCCTCGGAACATTCTGCTTCCGGTTCTGTCAGAATCTCCAGCGCAAAATGTTCCAGATCATGAAAATCCACCACATTTTTTTCTTTCTTCTTCGCCCTAAACCGCCGTCCAAATTCCTGCGCCAGCTCCAACAGTTCCAAAATCCGCTCTTTTCCAGCTTCCATATCCGCAAGCATCTGCTCCGGGGATGCAAACAGATACTCTCCCTTTAACTTTTCAACTGCTTTTTTGACCCGGCTGCGGCAGTCGGAAACAAGCGCCTTTTTCTCCGGATCGACCTCCCCGTTTTTGCCGCGGATCGCCGCCAGACGCGAAAACGTAAATTGTTCCAATGCCTCCGAGATCGTTTCAAACGAACCGGCTGCCCCGCAGACTGCCTCCGCATGGTGCAGATCTTCCTCGATCATCGGCAGGTACGGCATCGGTCCCCCCGTCTCCTGGCAGATCTCCCACGCCTCCCGAAGCTGTATTTTCCACTCCTGCGCCTGCAATGCAATATCACGCAAAAGGAACTGCATCCACTCCGTCTGCTCCAGCTCTCCCTGTTCGGTCAAGAGCAGCTCCTCACGGCATTTTTCATACCACGCATCCGGCCACGGGTTACTCTGGGCGAAATTGTAGACCTGCATCACATACTCGGCAATTCCACCGTCCGCCTTGCCCGTCGCATACGCGTCCACAAACTCCTCATACCGTTTCCCGCCGTCGCGGTAATAATCTTCCAGCAGCCCATCCATCACATCAGCGCGCATCAGAAGCATTTCGCCCTCATCGCCGACCCGGAATGCCGGATCGATGTCCAGCCGGTCAAAATGTTCCCTCATGATATGCAGGCAGAAGCTGTCGATCGTCGTGATCTGGGCAAACTGAACCAGAACTGCCTGCTGCTGGAGATGTTCATTTTCCGGCTCCGATTCCAGTTTTTTCTCAATCGCCGCCTGGATCCGCTCCCGCATCTCCGCCGCTGCCGCCCGGGTAAAAGTCATGACAAGCAGGCGGTCTATGTCCTTCGGGTTCTCCCCCTCCGTGATCATCTGGATGATCCGCTCAACCAGCACCGCGGTCTTGCCGCTTCCGGCCGCTGCCGACACCAGGAGGCTTTTCTCGCGCCCCTCAATTACCTGCTTCTGTTCCCTGGTCCAATTTACTGCCATTTCTCGCCCTTTCCTTTTTCATGACTGGTTCATTCTTTCATTCCCACAGTCACAGCCAAACACAAACTTACCCTTCCGTTTCCTTATCCTTTTCTTCCATCTTTCCCCAGATCTCCTCCGGGCTCAGCTTATCAAAACGCCGGAACTGGTAGCCGTCCGTTTTCAAATCAAATCCGCACACACTGTGGTACGGGCAATAATCGCACGCCGTTTTCTGGCCGTTTTTGTACGGCGACGCCGCAATGTTTCCATCCAGAATCTCCCGCCCCATATGCTTCATTTTCCGGTTCACATACGCGCCCAGCACACGGAATTTTTCTTCCCCTGCCGCCTGCGAACGCCGCTCAACGATCGCCTCATTTTTAATCGAAACCGGCACAACATCCGAATCCACCGTCGCCTCCTCGCCCAGCCGGTTATCCAGATGTGCCAGTGCCTCCCGATCGCCGTTTACCAGCCCATTCATCCGCAGTGCCTTCAAAATATCGGCATTCGTCTCCTCCTCCGACTCCACCGGCTTGCGCTCCACCATCGGATCCTCGATATGATAATAGAAAAGCCCCGCTGGAACCACCGTTTTATCCGGGTATTCCCGCCCGATCTTCTCCATCGCCGCATCCATGTAGACAACCAGCTGCAGCTGCAAACCATAATAAATATCCGTCAGGTCAAATTTCGTTTTTCCCGTCTTGTAATCAATGATCTTAAGGTACAGCCGGTCGCCATCCTCGCAGAGATCGATTCGGTCAATCCGCCCGCGCAGATGGATCGCCTCCTCGTTTGAAAGCGGAATCCGCATCGCTCTCAGGTGATCCATCGGTGAAAAACTGACCTCAAACCCGGCTGGCTCAAAATCACCTTTTTTTAGCTGTTCCGTCAGTGCCCAGATCGTCCGATCCGTGATCCGGTATACCTTCCGTTCCAGATACTGGTTCCGGTACGAGCTTCCCAGAATCGCATTGCCGTATTCCTCCGTGACCGACGCCACACACTCCGCCACCATTTTCTGGCGGTCTTCCTCCGAAATGCCGGAAAACAGGCGATTTTCTTCTTTCATCCGCGTGAAATACATGTCGATCGCCGCATGGAACAGATTTCCGATATCCGACGGGGCAATCTCGTACATCTGCCGTTCCGACAACTCCAGCCCATACGAAAGAAAATGTGCATACGCACACGACGCATACAGCTCCATACGCGTCACACTGCCCCGCAGAATCGGACTATAGAGCGCCCGCGCCGCCGCCTTCCCGATGCCCGTATCCTGATAGGTATAAAATGCAGCATCCGAGAGCGCCTGCATTTCATCCCGGTACGATTCTGCCTGAATAAAGTATCGGTACAACGATATAAACTGGTCATTTTCCCCGCTTTTTTCATCCTGCAGTCCCCGAAGCACCCAGCTCATGCCAAGCTCCGGCGACCAGAGCGCTTCCTTCTCTTCCTCCGGCTGTTCCAGACGTTTCTCCGGAAATAATTTAAGCAGCTGCAGCATCAGACTCGAAGGACGCATCGCTTTTCCCTCGGCAGAGGACGCCGCACACGACAGATAGAGATAGTCCGACGGCTTTGTCAGCGCCAGATAGAGATAAAATCGCTGCAAAAAGCTTTCCTCCCGCGCGGTCGGCGCCAATTCTACCTGCATTTCCCGCAGCGCCCGGCGATCCGCCTCCGAAAGGATCCCGCCGCGTCCCGAAACAGACGGCACTATCCCGTCATTGACTCCGGCAAAAAACAACACTTTTATATTGGAAAGACGGGTTCGCGTGATATCGCCGACCACTATCCGGTCCACGACCGCGGGGATCAGTCCTACCTTGATCTCCGCAAAACCGGCGTCCAGAATCTCTGCATACTCCCGCTGTCCCATGACCTCCTCGCCGAGAAGCGCCACGATCCGGTCAAACAGATCCATCACCAGCCCATACACCTGCCCGTATTCCTTGGCAAGACTCATATCGCCCACTTCTTCAAACTGCTGCGCCATCGCCGCCAGCTTCTGCTCCATCTCAAGTGCTTCGAGAAAATGGACCAGCGCCTCCGTCCGCTCGCGCACCGTTACTTTGCGGTTGGAAAACACCTCCCGAAGCGGCAGAAATGGTGTGACAACCGCCTCGCGGAACTGATTTAACTCATCCAGATTGATAAGCTCAGCCCCCCGGTACACGCGCTCCCATGTGCTGTTCCACCGCTTAAACCCGCGGATTCCAAGCGCAATCACATAATTTTCCGCCTGATAGATCACTTCCGGTGAAAGCCCCGCAAGCGGCATCACCAGCCCTGTTTTCAGGAATCGAAACACCGATTCATAGGAAAAGCCCGATTGCAGCACCTCCAGCGCCGCCCGGATTAATTCCACCATCGGGTTACTTAAAATATTTTTCTTATAATCAATAAAACACGGGATCTGATTCTTCTCAAACTGCCTCAGAATCTCCCGCGAATATGTCTCCAAGTCGCCGGTAATCACCGCGATCTCCCGGTAACGGATGCCCTCCGATGCCACCAGACGCCGGATTTCTCCGCATAAGAAAGAGATTTCCGCCTGCGGGGTTGCTGCTTCAATTAGACGCAGGCTTTCCCGGCCGTGTTCAGCCGCAGCCCCGCTTTCGTTCCCGCTCCCAGAATGATACACCTTTCCCCTATATCGGAACAATTCATTTTCAATAAATCCCAGTTCCGGGCTGTCCTTAAATCTCCACATTGGTTTTTCTTTCAACAAAATATCCTCATCCCGGCTGCATCCGGCAGCTGCAGCACGGTCAATCAGACGGCAGACGGTATGACGGCTCATGTAAAAGAGCTTCTGCTGCACGCTCTCGCGGTACGGATTGTCCTCCGGATCCATCGTGACCGTCACGATCACCTTCCGGCAGCACCGGAATAAGAGTTCCAGAAGCTCATACTGGATCGGCGTAAAGCCCGTATAGCCATCCAGCGTCACAACGCTGTCGCGGATGAGCTGTGACTGCGGCAGCACCCGGCAGAGAAGGCTTAAAATTTCTTCTTTTACGATCACTTTTTCCTCGGTATACGCCTGGAATGCCCGGTATAAAACCTGCATATCCAGAAGCTTCTGGCGCAGCAGCGGGCTTTTCGTCTCCCCGATCAGCGTCTCCAGCTTTTCCTCCGTGATGCCGTACTGGAAAAACTCAGACAGCATCGATTTGATCTCGCTGATAAAGCCCGCCTTGTCCAGATGCCCTCCAAACAGGTGCAGATTTCCCCGGACGCCCGACGAAACGCGCCGCAGAACCATCGATTTTCCCATATCATCCAGCACCGCCAGATTTTCAATCGCTAGTTCCTCAAACACCCGGTATGCCAGACGCTCAAAACTGACAATATCGATATTCATCACGCCATGGTTCGGATGCAGCATCACGATCTCTTTCTGCGTCTGCATCGTAAACTGTTCCGGCACCAGAGCAAAAAAACGTCCGTCCGGCTCTTCCATCGACTGATGGATCAGATTTTCATACAATGTCCGTGTCTTTCCCGAACCGGAACCACCGATTATAAATTGCAATGACATAGTTTTCCCTCTGTCTTTCTGTCTATGTTTTCTGTCAGATACCAAAGCATTTCCGCCCGGATGCATCCCGGATTCCCATTTCTTCCCGGTATTTCGCCACGGTCCGCCGCGACAGCGTGATCCCCGCTTCCGCTAGTTTTTCTGACAACACGCGGTCACTGAACGGCTTTCTCGGATTTTCCGTTTTGATCAGATGGCGGATTGCCTCCCGCGGATCTTTGCCTGTTTCCATCCGATTCACCACTTCTGCCTGAACCGCCGTTTCTTCCTGATTCGCCGCCTCTTCCCGATCTGCCAGTCTTCCCTTATCCGTCATCCCGAATCCCCCCGCAGCCATGTGTCTTGAAAAGAAATATGACAGCGGAAAGATCCCCCAGCGGCATTGCAGATATTTTTCACGCACTGTCCGGCTCAGCGTCGGCTCGCTGACCCCCAGCGATTTAGCCGCCTGTTTCTGCGTCCACGGAGCCAGTTTTCCACTTCCTTTTGCAAAAAACTCCCCCTGTACGCACAAAATCTCTTCTGCCAGCCGCGACAATGTCTGATTGCGCTGCCCAATGCACTGGCAGACCCATTCAGCCTGCCGGATTTTCCCCTCGATATAGTCTTTCGCTTCCGTCTCGGTATCTTTCTGCTTCATCAATGACAGATAATACGGATTGATGGCAATCTGCGGCAGTGTCTCATCGGAAAGCTGCATTTCAAATCCGTGTTCCGTCTGTGAGATAATTATATCTGGTACGATATATTTATCATAACTCTCATCCCCATATCCGCTTCCCGGTTTGGGATTCAGCTCCCGGATCCGCGCTGCTGCCAGAAGCACTTCCTCCAGCTTGCAGGAGCATGCACGGGCAAGCTGCTTCATCTGGTTTTTTCCCAGCAGATCCAGATGGTTGGAAATGATGCGTGCCGCCAGAATTTCGGTTCGCATCGTTCCATTCTGAACCATATCAATCACCGCGCCGCCGTCCTCTGCCAGGTAAGACAGCTGCATCAACAGACACTCCTTCAGCGACCGTGCCCCGATCCCACACGGTTCCAGCCTGCCAAAATTTTTCCAGATCCGTTCTCCTTCTGTCTCCTCAATTCCCAGCCCAGCGCAGAGTTCTCCAAAATTCACGCTGAGATATCCGCTTGCATCCAGATTTTTGATCATATAGCGGAATATTTTTTCTTCTCTTTTCGTCAGATGCAGCATACACGCCTGTTCCAGAAGTGATTCCAAAAGCCCCTCCTGACTTCGTCCCGGCTCTAATCGCCCCGCCTCTTCTTCCTCATCCTGATAATAGGTCTGGTTCTGGCGGTCAAGGCTGGCAAGTTCTTCAAGTCTGCGGATTTTCTCGTTCAGCTCTCCATTTTCTTCCAGCCGTCCGTTCTCCGGCTCCCGCTCTTCCAGATCCACCACCGGATTTTCCAGCGCCATCTCTTCTATGTACTCTTTCAGTTCTATCTGCCCCATCTGAAGAATATTTGCGGATTGTATCATTTTCTGGGACAAGGTCTGTTTGAGCTTTAACTCCTGTTTCAGTTCCATCGTACCACCCCTGAAAATATGTAAAACGCCCAGATGCCTCGCCGTTTCTGCCTGCGAAGTACCTGGGCGTCCTGTCTTTTGCCTGCCTAATTACTGATCCAGCTCGTCCTCGCCGACCAGCTCATCATATTCCTGCTCGTCCAGAAGCTCGTCAAACGCATCTGCCACGATCTCATACTCATCGTCGTCCTCGATGTTTTCCAGGTTCGGCTGTCCGTTCTCATCCTCGCTGTAACGGTACAGATATACCTCGCCGTCCTCTGCCTCGATGTCATCCATCGGAAGAAGGGCAATATAATCCTTACCGCCTGCCGGGAAAATCGTCAGAACAACACACTCAATCTCTCTGCCGTCATCCAATGTCAGAGTCACGGTCATCTCCTCGCCGTTGTCGATCTCTTCCTGCGTCATATTCTTATTATCTGCCATATTTTACCTCTTTCTTTTCTATGCCTTTTCTACGTCCCACAAGATCCGTTGGCGGAATCCTGTCTTGACTCCACTGTATCAGAGTATTCTGTAAAAATCAAGACTTGACTTCCTCATTGTCCTCTTCATCTGCCGCCTCGTTACTGTTCACGCATACGTGTACAGTATCGCCGCTTCATTCCGATATGCCGCCATCTATTCCCGCACCTCATCCGGCACCTGTACGCGCATTCCACGTGCAAATGCCCGGTTTAAGCGGATTGTGTGCCGTGCCAGCGGGTTAAACAGCATATAGATGCAGAATACCGCCTCGATAAATTCGATTGCCGCCGCCATCACCAGCATAAAAACCAGCGGAAATGGCAGCCACCAGCTCATCTGAAGCAGTGATACGCCGCCCCACACGATACTCGCCCCACGCCCGATCAGCATCAACACCGTAAGCACCGGGCTCTCCCGCAGCATAAGCATATACCAGCCATAAAAAATAAACGGTCCCAAAAGCGTCATGACCGCATTTGTTTTCTCCATTCCATAGACAAATGTCATAATCAGATAAAACAGGCAGTACAGAACCCGCACCCCCGTCAGAATCCGTACCATCCAGTGCAGTGTCTCATTCTGCTCCCCGTACCCCGGAAGTGCTTTTTCCATCTGTTTTCCCCACATTGCCCATTCCCGCTGCACTGCAGCGTACTCCGGACGATGCTTTCTCTTTATAAATCCCATTCAGAGTCCCCTCTCTAATATTCAATTCCCCGCCGCGCCAGGATTTTCCGGTCAAACGGATGCTTTATCTTTTCCATCTCTGTCACGTAATCAGCCCGCAAAAGCAGCTCCTCCGGCGGTTTCCGCCCCGTCATCACAACTTCCAGATTCGCCGGTCTGTGATCCAGAAAATCCACTATATCCGCCAGCTCCAACAGTCCCGAAGAAAGAGAAGCGCAGACCTCGTCCAACACCAGCAGAACATCGCAGGTTTCACAGAAGTTATTCTCCTCCGGTGCTTTCGAACCGTTCTCTTCTGCTTCCCCACACCGCTTCACTGCCTCACGGCACGCTGTCTCAAACATACTTTTATAATAATCCGCTGCCTCCTGCTTCACCTCATCGGTCATTTTCCACGTGAATCCAAATGTTTTTTCACAGGGAATCAACGTCACCTCCGGGAGCCGCTTTAAAATCTCCACCTCCCCAGACTGATCCGTTTTTAAAAAGCGGGCAGCAACTACCTGTTTTCCCGTTCCTGCCGCCCGGACCGCCAAACCGATCGCCGCCGTCGTCTTTCCTTTTCCGTCGCCGCAGTACAGATGTACACATCCCATATATTTTTCCTTTTCTTCCTTTTTATCTCGCTTTTCAGCGCACCAATATCAACTATCTTATCATATCAAACTGCCAACCACAATATTTGCCCGATTGAAAATTTACACTGAAATATTTGGCATCTTACTGTTCACGCATATGTGCCCAGTAACGGAAATTCCCCCATATACGCAATCTGGCGGTCTGATCCCAAGGACCAGAACCGCCAGAAAACCAAACTCAATGATTCAATTTTACCAAACTTCTAACTTCAAACTTCTAATTTTCCTATTTGAATGCAGCAACCAGCTCTTCCGCATCCTTATAACCCTGTTTTTTCAGTTCCCCGATATACCACTCGGTTACTGGTTCTACAACCGCCTTGAAGGAATCGATATCCAGGTCCTCATACGGAATGACCTCGACGCCATTCTTGGACTGCCATCTGGAGAGGATCTCGTCGTCGCCTGCACGGTTGATCTCGCGCTCGTACTGAACGGCAAGTTTGCCGCACTCATCGACTACTTCCTGCTGCTCTGGTGTCAGGCTGTCGTAAATATCCTGGTTGATGCAGAAGAACAGACAGTCATAGTTTGCATTCCACATGGAAACGTATTTCTGTACTTCCTGTACGCTTGCCGCATCGATCGCCGGAAGCGGGTTCTCCTGTCCGTCTACCGTGCCCTGCTGCAATGCCGTATAAGTCTCGGACCAGTTCATGTTGGTCGCATCTGCGCCCCACAGCTCGTAGCACTTCATCAGAAGGTTGGAACCAGCCACACGCACTTTCAGGTTCTTCATATCTTCCACGGAACGAACCGGGCGTACGCCGTTAGTGAGCTGACGGAAACCATTCTCCGCCATACCCATGCAATGCAGACCATAGGAAGAAAGGATCTCATCCATCTTCTGACCTGCCTCGCCGTCCAGCTTCGCGTCGGCATCCTCCACGGAATCAAACAGATACGGCAGCGATACCACGTTGAAACGCGGGTCAAATGCCGAATAAATCAGGTTGCTGTGCATCGAAATCTGCACCGGATCTCCATTCATCAGCGCCTGGATGCCCTCGGACTGGTTTCCACCGGTCAGCTGATCGGCTGCGTAAACATCTACTTTTACCTTGCCGCCCGTTGCCTGATCCATGAGCTCACCAAACTTGCGTCCTGCCTGTGCCCAGGTACTGGTTTCTGTCGTGGAACACGTAAAGTTCCAGGTCATTTCCGGCCAGTTTAAGTCACTGTGATCTTCTACCTGATAGGTCGAAGAATTTTCAATGCCCGCCGTCTTAACTGCACTAGCCGCATTTTCAGTAAAGGTGTTTACCAGATCCTCTGCATCATCAAAGCCCTGGTTTTTCAGTTCTCCGATAAACCATTCCGTTACCGGCTCAGCTGCTTTCTTAAAGGATTCGATGTCGAGATCCTCATATTTCAGTACTTCAACACCGTTCTTAGTCTGCCAACGATCCAGAATCTCCTCATCGCCTGCACGGTTGATCTCACGCTCGTAAGCAACCGCCTTACGGCCTGCCTCATCAACAACCGCCTGCTGCTCCGGCGTCAGGCTGTCATACAGCTTCTGGTTGATGCAGAAGAACAGACAGTCATAGTTTGCGTTCCACAGGGAAACATATTTCTGTACTTCCTGTACACTCGCCGCATCAATCGCCGGAAGCGGGTTCTCCTGCCCGTCTACCGTGCCCTGCTGCAGCGCCGTATACGTCTCGGACCAGTTCATATTGGTCGCATCGGCGCCCCACAGCTCATAGCACTTCATCAGAAGGTTCGAACCAGCTACACGCAGTTTCAGGTTCTTCATATCTTCCACGGAATGAACCGGATGTTCGCTGTTGGTCAGCTGACGGAAACCATTCTCCGCCATACCCATACAATGCAGGCCATAGCTTTCCAGGATCTCAACCAGCTTGTCGCCCGCCGGACCATCTAAGACTGTATCCGCTGTCTCAACCGAATCAAACAGATACGGCAGTGATACAACATTGAACCGCGGGTCAAATGCCGAATAAATCAGGTTGCTGTGCATCGAAATCTGCACCGGATCGCCGTTCATCAGTGCCTGAATGCCCTCAGACTGGTTTCCACCGGTCAGCTGATCGGCTGCGTAAACATCTACTTTGACCTTGCCGCCGGTCGCCTGCTCCATGAGCTCGCCAAACTTACGTCCCGCCTGTGCCCATGTGCTTGTCTCGGTTGTGGAACACGTAAAGTTCCAGGTCATATCCGCCCAATCCAGATCGCTGTAATCGCCGATCGTGTTGAAATCGTCATTGTCTGTCTGAGTGGTTCCGCTGTCGCCTCCGACTGTCTCGTCATTTTCAATGGCTGCCGCACTTCCCAGTGCCGCCGGCAGACAGGTCGAAATCTGCGGAATATATGTAATTATCAGTAAAACAGCAATGGAAGCGGCTACCATCGGAACGACTGCCCTGGAAATTTCCTGCAGCGTTACGCGAATACCATCTCTTAATTTGATGCCGATCGCGACAAACAGGTTGACACCGACCGGAGGTGTTACCTGACCAATTGCCAGGTTGACCGTTGCCATGATACCAAATGCGATCACGTTGTAGCCCAGTGCCTTGCAGACCGGCAGCATGATCGGGATGAAAATGTACATCGCAGAGTTTGCATCAATAAAGCAGCCCGCGATCAGGAAAATAATGTTACAAATCAGCAAGAAAGTAAACTGGTTGCCTGCTACTCTTGCTAACAGTTCGGAAGCAGCCGTCGAAATACCGAAACGGGTGCAGACAAAGGAGAACAGCGACGCACACGCTACGATCAGCATGATGCCGCCGGTGGTCTTTGCCGAATCAATCAGAATTTCCCACAGGTCTTTAAATTTTACTTCCTTATAAATAACCATGCCGACAAACAGACCGTACACAACGGATACGGCTGCCGCCTCGGTCGGTGTAAAAAAGCCTCCGTAGATACCACCCAGAATGATGATCGGCATCAAAAATCCCCAGAATGCATCCTTAAATGCGTTCCAGCGCTCTTTTGCGGATGCCTTCTCTACGTTGGACGGCACGACATGATTGCGGCGTACCTCCAGCATAACGACAACCACCAGAGCCAGACCCATCAGGATACCCGGGATGATACCTGCCATAAACATATCTCCGATGGAAACACCCGTGATCGACGCGTATACAACAAACGCGATACTCGGCGGGATGACGATCGCGATGGAACTGGAAGTTGCCATCAATGCCGTCGAGAACGCTGCAGAGAAACCGCCCCGCTCTACCATCGCCGGAATCAGGACCGCACCCAGGGCCGCTACCGTCGCCGGACCGGAACCGGAGATCGCGCCGAAGAAGCAGGCTACGATGATACACACATTCGCAATACCGCCTTTTCTGTGACCGACACAGGTGTCAACGAAACGGATCAGGCGCGTGGAAATTCCCGCCTTCGCCATGATATTTCCAGATAATACGAAAAACGGAATCGCCAGCAGCAGGAATTTACTGATGCCGGAGTAAATATTCGTCGCTACAATCGTTAAAGAAGTACCGGAATACAGGATCGCCGCCGCGGAAGAAAGTCCCAGACAGACGGCGATCGGCACATTCAGCACTAATAATACGAAAAAGGTAATAAAAAGAACTGCGCTAACCATTTATTTGTCCTCCTTTTTCGTACACACATCGAGACAGAACTCGATAAAATGAAGAATCATGCACACCGAACCGATCGGTACAAAGGACCAGAAGATCCACTCCGGCCAGTTCAATACAAAGGTACGTTTCTGGTTCGCAAGCTGCGCCAGTACCTTGTCCATGCCATAGTAAAATAAGATTCCCATAAAGAGAACCGAAAAGATTGTAATCAGAATCATGACCGGCTTCTTTGCCGATTTCGGCAGACGCTCTGTTACCAGATTTAAGCCTACCAGTCCGCCCTCACGCGCAGACAGCGCCGCGCCAAGCAACGTAATTAATACGAAAATGGCAACAACCAGCTCCTCTGTAAAGGACCAGGACTGGTGAATTACCTTACGGGAAAATACATTTCCCACCGTCAGTACAAGGATCAGGATCATCGTGACTACCAGCACGGTTTTCTCAACCATCGCCACAATATCCATCAGCTTTTTATATCCTTTCATACTGCGCTCTCCTCCTAAAATAAGTATCTTATTTTTCCACATTTTTGTCGGCTGTAAGCATTCATCTGAACGTTTTTGTGTCATGGGAAATTTCAAGGAATTTCCTATGACACAAAAAAACGTCCCCAGATAATAGGGACGAATGAAATGCCAGATTTCTGCCAAATGCTCTGTTTTTCTCGGAAAACACGCAAACATATGCAGCACCAAACAAACAAACGCTGCTCCCGCTTGTGCGGGATTTGTACAAAAACAGTGACCGCCGTGCCCTTGCTCTCAGTCAATCGAGGCATGAACGGTTCCGTTTTCATATGGAACTATATCAAACTAAAATTAAATATTGCTGATATGGAATATATTCTACACTTTTTTAATAAATACGTCAACCATTTTTATAGACTACGGTCTATTTAATAAAAGCTGCGTAAAAATAGCATAAAAGAAATAAAATTCTTTTCCTTCAACCTATTGATGATTTGATTTTTCTATACTATAATAAACATCATACGCTTTAAAGTGTGAAAATCTTTTAGACAATACAGGAGGATGAAACTCATGGGATTTGAATATGTCAGCAAGCTGCCGACCCCGGACGAGATTCGTGCACAGTTTCCACTGGCACCGGAGCTGGCCGCAGAAAAAGCTCGAAAGGACGCTGCTATCCGTGACGTCTTTACAGGCGACAGCGACAAGTTTCTTGTCATCATTGGTCCGTGCTCTGCTGACCGGGAAGATGCGGTTATTGATTATGTAAACCGTCTTGCCAAGGTACAGGAGAAAGTGAAGGACAAACTGATTCTGGTTCCTAGAATCTACACCAACAAACCAAGAACAACCGGTGACGGCTATAAGGGACTTTTACACCAGCCAAATCCGGAAGGTAAGCCAAACTTATATCAGGGTCTGATCGCGATCCGCAAACTTCATATGCGTGTGATCGAAGAAACCGGCTTCTCGACTGCAGACGAGATGCTATACCCGGAAAACCTGACCTACCTTTCCGACGTTATGTCCTATGTTGCAGTCGGCGCACGTTCCGTTGAGAACCAGCAGCACCGCCTCGTTGCCAGCGGCATCGACGTACCGGTCGGCATGAAGAACCCGACCAGCGGCGCACTCTCCGTCATGCTGAACGCCGTACATGCAGCACAGCACGGTCATGAGTTCATCTACCGCAGCTGGGAAGTAAAAACACAGGGTAACCCGCTGACCCACACCATCCTGCGTGGTGCTGTCAACAAGCATGACCAGTGCCTGCCGAACTACCACTACGAAGACCTGAAGCTGCTCTTAGACCTCTACAACGAGCGTGATCTGAAGAATCCGGCTTGTATCATCGATGCAAACCACTCCAACTCCAACAAAAAATACATGGAGCAGATCCGTATCGTCAAGGAAGTACTCCACAGCCGTCGTCACTCCGACGATATCCGTAACTTCGTCAAAGGCGTCATGATCGAGAGCTACATCGAACCAGGCAGCCAGAAAGTCGGCGAACACATCTACGGAAAATCCATCACCGACCCGTGTCTGGGATGGGAGGATTCCGAGCGTCTGCTGTATGAAATTGCTGAAGGATTGTAAAATATAGAAATATGCAGAAAAAAGTCCGGTGGAAAAGCTCCGCCGGACTTTTTTTCGTTAGGAATTCGGATTTCAAAAAGGTTAAAGGATTAAATCTTTTGTATCATGCATTTATTATGGTTATAGTATATCATGCCTATCTCCAAAATGTTTGTATTCTCTTTAAATAAATTATGAAGAAATTCTTAAGATTCACCATTTCGATGCAATAAAAATCCGATTTTCTGCATTAATGAATATTAGGTTTATTGTTCAATTGATTCACATACATAAAAAGAACAGGTTTCGCCATTAAAAAGCTGTACTCCTGCATACAGAGGCTCTCTATCATATGTATATGTCACACTCTTAATATAAAGAAGCGGAGTTCCCTTCTTAACTTTCATCAGTTTTGCTTCTTCAGCCGTGGCCCGGCATAATTCAATCCGCTTCTCTGAGGAAGCAACTCTTACCTTGGCTTCTTCCTGCAAGCACTCAAACAGAGAATTATCATTAAACTGCTTTTCCAAAAGGAAGGAATATTTTACCGGGAAATAGTTCTTCTCAATGGCTACCGGTTCCCCATCCGCTGTACGCAAACGCGAAATATAAACTACATAGGATCCAGGTTCCAGATTTAACTGTTTTTGAATCTTGTCATCTGCCAGAACCAGCTTATTTTCAAGCATCTGTCCCCCAGGCTTCATATTCATATGACGGCACATTTCTGAAAAGCTCTGGAGATTTTTTATATCCTTCGCGAATTTCTGGCGGCAGATGAAGGTTCCTTTTCCCTGCTTCTTTTCCACAAGGCCCTGGCTCACCAGATCATCCACTGCACGCCGAACTGTGATCCGGCTCACATTGTACTGTTTTGCTAACTCCGCCTCTGCCGGAATTCGTTCTGTTGCATTATAAACCCCATTCTCAATATCTCGTTTCAAACTCTCCACAATCTGTGCATATAATGGAACTATGCTGTTTGGATTTGTATTTATCTCCATACCCTTCTCCTTTTCATTCTTTATAATAATTGAGCCCTACATCCATATGGTCAAAATGATATATAATGTTATATACACTATCATACTATTTGTATTGTTCCATTACAAGCTTTTTTCGTTATTTTAACAAAGAAATTGTATTTTTTTTACTCGGTATAAAAAAAAGAAAAAAGCAGGCCCACAATAACTACACGATTGCAGGCCTGCTTTCATATTATGTTTTTGTTTTTACATCAACTATTAATAATCAAATTTCCACATATACCGGCGATATGTCATCGGATGCATTCTCACATCTGCCATTGCTGAAATAAACTGCTTGGAAATCGGATGGAACAGAAGTGAATTGAAGTATTCTGCAACACTCTCATCCAGTTCGCCTAAGCCAAGCTTCTCTGCATCGATAACCCAATGATGACCGCCAAACTGATTTAAGAAGCGTTCTGCTCTCTCATCTACCGGTCTTGTTCGTCCAATGCTCTTGAACAGAAGGATGGCAAGATCCTTGTCACAGGTCTCAAAAGCACCGTGGAAATATTCACCAGAATGAATCGGAACACAGTGTACGGTCTGCATCTCCTGGAAGAAGCAGAATGCATCTGAGTAAGATACCTCCCAGGCTGCACCGCTTGACATTACATTCCATACCGTATCATCTTTGTAGGTCATGGCAAATTTAGCTGCCTCAGCACGCACATCTATATATGCTTTTCCGTAAATCGTCTCCAGCTTTTCGAATCCTTCCAGAGCCTTGTCATATGCCTCATAGTTGTCATATTCTTTTAAGAGCCAGAACGCAATCTTTAACGCAGTACCCTGGCTGTTGTAATGAACTAAGGTCGGATCCTTGTACCACTCGTCTGCATGATAATAGGTGATATAATAATCAGCGGTCTGCGCTGTCAGAGAATCTGCATATCCGGATAAACCAACCGTAACGGCACCCTTTTCTTTTGCCACCTTTAATGCTTCCACGGTTTCTGCCGTTGCTTTGGTGGAGGTTCCAATCACAAGTGTATTCTTATCCACATTCTTCGGAGTTGCATTCACGAACTCACTGCTGTTATATCCCTGAACACGCAGAGAACTCTCCTGATTTAACAGAAATCGTGCCGGATAGGAGGATGCAAAGGATCCTCCGCAAGCCACGAAAATAACCTGTTTTAATCCGCCATTTTTATCCAGATCTGCTTTGGCTTTTGTCATCACATCGATGACTTCCTGCATACCTTTAATCATAGAATTAATCCTCTCTTTCTTACGTTTTGCCGTATCTTATCCTCTGAGGGCTTTGGTTGCCTGTTCGTCTACCTGATAATGAACTCCATCTGATACAACAACCACACCATAATCTTTTTTCGCTGCCTCTACAGACACCTTTTTCTCAATGACATCCTTTAATACCTTTTCCGGCTCACGCTTCATCGGATCACCATATCCGCCTGCACCAGGAGTTTCAACCCGGATGATATCGCCCTTCTTTAACGGAAAACTGGTTGTCTTGTGTCCCATTTTTGTGATAGTTCCATCCGGAGTTACACGGTAGAATGCACCGGCAGCACCTTCTTTACCTCCATCTAATCCCCATGGATGGAATTTATGACGATCACCTAATCCGGTATATGCCACATCATCCTGCATCATCTCTAACTCACGCTCGATACCAAGGCCGCCTCTAAACTGGCCGGCACCGCCTGTATCTTCCTTCAGTTCATATTTTCTGGCAAGAATCTTTGTGAACTCCATCTCGGTTGCCTCAATCGGCATATTAGAGGTATTGGTCATGTTTACCTGAACACCAGATAAACCATCTAATCCCTTCGAAGCACCGCCGCCTCCGGCAATAACCTCGTGGAAAATAAACACACTGTCTGTTCCGATTGCACCTTCACCTGCTAAGATGGTGGTGGTACAAGCACCATTACCAGCCGTTACGACGGTATCCGGGAAGATTGGTGCCAATGCTCCGAAAATGGCATCCGGGATTCGCTGCTGGCAGTCAATCTGTGCACCAATCGGACTTGGTTCTGTTGGATTAACGATACAGCCCTTCGGTGCAATGATCTTAATCGCACGGTTAATACCCTCATTGGCCGGAATATCATCTCCCATCAATGCCTTAATGGCGAAGAATACAGCTGCTTTCGTACAAGGATATGGCACGTTGATCGGTGCCTTAATCTGCTCAGCGGTTCCTGTAAAATCAATTGTCAGGTCATCCCCCTTAATGTTGATTTTCACTTTAATCGGCAGCGGATCCGGATATTTGTCACCACAGCCATCCACATAATCGGTATAGCTGTATTCTCCATCCGGAAGCTCTGCAACAACTGCACGGACACGGCGCTCTGAATAGCCTACCAGCTCTTTCATGCACTCAATCAAATCATCCTGATAACGGGCATATGCTTCCTGAATTCTCTGTACACCAATCAGGTTTGCTGACATCTGTGCAGTCAGATCACCCTCTCTCTCCTGCGGAACTCTGGTATTATCAAGAAGAAGGTCCATAACACTCGGAATCAGTTTTCCATTCTGGCGGATACGGATTACCGGAATTCGAATACCTTCCTGGAATAAGCTATCTGCATCTCCGGAGGTAGAACCAGGTACCTTACCACCGATATCTGAATGATGCGCAATATTGGCAATCCAGCCAACCAGTTTATCTCCCACAAAGGCCGGTGCTGCGATTACGATATCCGGCAGATGATTACCGCCGCCATGATACGGGTCATTGGCAATATACATATCGCCTGGCTGAACATTTTCCTTTCCAAATTTTTCATAAATATTAGGAACTACACTCAGCATTGAGCCTAAAAGTGCAGCTAAACTTTCCACCTGGGCAACACTATTTCCATCCGGATCGATTACTGCAGTACACACGTCGCGACGTTCCTTCATATTAGTAGAATATGCACTGCGGACAATGATTCCATAAGTCTCCTCAGCAATGGACATCAGAAGATTGCGGACAACCTCAACTGTTACGGTATCAATCTGTTTTGCCATCTTACTTCGCCTCCTCATCATGAATCTTTAAGTTGTGATATCCATCAACGTGGATTACCCATCCTTTCGGAACCACTAACGTAGTATCCATCTGTTCGCAGATGCACGGACCAGGAATCGACTGACCCGGAACAAATTTATCTCTTAAGTAGACCGGTGTTTCAACATACTCATCACTGTTCTGGAACAGAACCTGACGAACTTCGATCGGTTCCGGAATCGGTGCCTCCGGATGAAGCTCTGCTGCTTTCAGGTCCGGTTTATCGATAACGCCGATAGCGGATACACGATAACTTACAAACTGTACAATCGCATCTTCTTTGCAGTAGCCGTAGCTTCTCTTATGCTCTGCATGGAAATCAGCCAGTGCTTTCTTCAAAGTCTCTTCCGTCATCTTTCCTGCCGGAACCGGAATGCTGATCTCAAAGTTCTGACGCTGATAACGCATATCAACGGCAAATTCAAAGTAACGTCTGTCTGCCGGAACACCTTCTTTATCCAGAAGACCGGTTCCCTGCTCTACCATGTTATCAAACTGCTCATTGATGTCATCTAAGTTGCCGGCTTCACCATTCATGATCTTAGTTCTGGATAAGTCGAATTTTGTATCTGCCAGAAGAAGTCCGAGACTACAAAGAGTACCTGGATGCGGCGGAATCAATACTTCCTTCATTCCCAGTTCTTTTGCCACCTCGCATGCATGAAGCGGACCGGCGCCTCCGAATGCCATCAGGCTGAATTCGCGGACATCATATCCCTTTTCTACGGATACGCTTCGGATTGCACGAACCATGTTGGAATTTACGACTGTGATAATACCGTTCGCTGCACGTTTCATATCCAGGTTGGATTTATCACAGATTTTTGTCTTAACAGCATTTTTAGCCAGCTCAATATCTACATCCATTCTGCCGCCAAGAATCTTCTTCTGATTCAGCTTGCCAAGAACAATATTGGCATCTGTTACACAAGGATTCTCACCGCCGCGCATATAGCAGGCCGGTCCAGGTGTTGCGCCCGCACTCTTAGGTCCTACCTTTAAGGCACCGCCTTCATCAATCTTGGCAATGGAACCGCCGCCGGCACCGATGGTAATGATATTAATCATCGGGATTCTGGCCGGATATCCTTCGACATAACGCTCATTGGATACCTGAGGAGTATAATTTTCAATTAAGGAAATATCTGCACTGGTACCACCCATATCAAAGGTAATAATCTTGTCTGCTTCGCACTGTTTGCCAATATATGCAGCTGCGATAACACCGGCACTCGGTCCGGACAATGCTGTCTTAATCGGGCAGTCGATGGTTTCTTTTATTGAAATGATGGAACCATTGGACTGGGTTACATAGGGCTCTACCTGAATACCAAGCTTCGCAATAGAATCACGGAAATTATTTACATATTTTTCCATAACCGGTCCCAGATAACTATTCATAACCGTTGTACTCATACGGCTGAACTCACGGAACTCCGGTGCCAGTTTACTGGAAATCGTAACGTATGCTTCCGGGAACTCTTCATGAATGATCTCTTCAATTCTTTCTTCATGAACCGGATTAATGAATGAGAACAAAGTACAAACTGCAATTGCTGTCACACCCTGTGCTTTTAAGTATCGAACGACCTCTCTTGTTTCGTTCTCATCCAGCGGAGTCTCAACACTTCCGTCGTAACGGATTCTCTCTGTTACCGTACAGTTTAAACCGGACGGAACCAGTGGATACGGTTTCTGTGCCTGAAGATTGTAAAGAGAAGGACGTCTCTGGGTTCCGATTTCCATCAGATCCTTAAATCCTTTGGTAGTGATAAGGCCAAGGCGGCAACCTTTCTTCTCGATTAATGCGTTCGTTCCTACGGTTGTACCGTGTGCCAGATAACTAACTTCTTCCGGAGCTGCTTTCTTAATCTCTAATACATCCTGCACGCCCTTTACAATTGCTCTGGACGGATCCGCCGGTGTGGAACTATCCTTGTAATTGAACAACTCACCTGTTTCCTGATTAAAAACAGAAAAATCTGTAAACGTTCCTCCAACGTCTACGCCAATCATATATGACATAGTATTTCCTCCTATGTAGTGTATTTTTTCAAGCTGCACCTTCCAGGTATGGTCGTTTACCCATCCGGACTTTTTAGGATGTTGACATCATACAGTTTATGTTGTTATATAACGTCATATCTCCTTTACTGATAACATACTACCATTCTCATCATTTGTCAATACTTTTTCAATCAAAAATTCCATGCTTTTTGAGCCACCTTATGCTCTGTATATCTGCCTGCCTTGGATTAGAGCGATACCTCGGATCATTCTGCTCCAGCGCATACATTCCCTTATATCCAGCTGATTCAAGAATATCCAGATATTCACAGATGGGAAGATCCCCATCCCCAAGGGCCATGTGAACCGCCGGGCGGGAATCATGGAGATGAATATGTGATAATTCTGCTCCATGAGCTAAGTAACGTTCTATCTTCTGGTCCATATAAACCATTTGTCCTATATCCAGCATAGGCTTCATGCTTCCTGAAGGCATAAGGGAAATCATCTCTTTCTGCTGCTCCGGCGTGTTCAGTACGTTCGAAGACAGAGGTGTCAATGTCTCCAGCACAAGTAAAATACCCATTTTCTGAGCCTTTTCAGACAAACGATACAGGCTCTCTTCGCTCCGCTTCCACGCATCCTCCACTGGTTTGTTGAAATAACCGCATCCAGCTGAAACCAACACCTTCGGGCAGTTCAATATTTCTGCTGCATAAAATGCACGTTCAAAATTGCGTATGCTATATTCACGTATTTTTTCATCTTCTGCTGCCAGATTGACCGGATACTGGCATTGCTCCGGCGTGATACAGCATACTGAAAGCTCACGGCTCCGAATCTGAGCAGCTTTTTCTATCAGCTGCGCTTCGTCCATCGTATCCAGACAGAAGGACGGACCTGCTGCCCAGAGTTCCACATTTTGCATTCCCAGTAAAACAGCCGTATCCAGAAAGTACTCGAACGGATACCGCAGATACTGATAGCTCCCCAGTGCAAATCGTTCCTTTGATATCTGCACCATGACCCTCACTTCCTTTTTTATTTTTGTTTTTATAATTCTCTGTAAATCCGGTCATGCTCAGACTTCGGTACCGGCACACCGTCTCCAAAGGCACCATTCTTCAAGCAGGTTCCTGCTGAAAATACAGCTGCCGCTTTCAATGCCTCCGGAAGTATCTCTGCCCTTATCTCACTGTTTTTCCAGCTTCCCTCCGGTTGTGTTTCCAGCTTTTTCAAGATGGTAATCAGCATAGCAGTGGCAAAGCTGTCTCCGGCTCCCATGGTATCCACCGGGGTGACATAATCCGGCAGCTGGCGATAAAACCGCTCCCCATCAAAAACCGTTGCTCCCTTACTTCCACGGGTAGCTGTCACCACACTGCATCCCTTTTCATGCAGCTTCCGGCACAGTTTTTCTGTCTCCTCATCATTCAGATCACTACAGGATAAAAATGCAAAATCAATATATGGGCATACACGTTCCACCCTGTCTTCCTCATTCCAGCGATACGAAAAATCATAGCTTACCAAGGGAGAAAGTCCATGCAGGGCTGGAAGCAGCCCATCGGTAAAGCCATTGTTGGTTGTATGAATCAAATTAAAACCATCTGCATATTCCAGATCCTCTTTTTCCAGATAAATTGGATGCTGCTGCAGAACACCACCTTTATTGCTTCCTTTAAATACACGATCTCCATCTACAAGGGTTACTCTGGCAAAGCCATTTTCTCCTTCATAGATGCGGCAATGACTGTGTCCGACTCCGTGTGCATCTAAAGATGCCTGCACGTGATCCGCTACTGCATCCTTTCCAAATACTCCCATAAAATCCGATTCTGCTCCCAGCATTCTTGCATATACCGCAAAATTTACTGCCTGACCACCCGGATACATGGTTCCGGTATGCAGATATACATCACACACATTATCTCCAAGACCTAATACTTTCAGCATTTTCTGTTTCCTCCTGTATTTTTATCGATTGAATTTGTTTTGAAACGAAAAGCGGCCGCCTGGAAGAGGCCGCCATTTCCTGGCAGTTCTGTCCCAAGCGGCAGCATTATTCTTAATTTAAATTTTACTTATTTATTAAACTGACGAGTCTGATCATAAAGATCCTTGGTTGTAAAGAAGCCTTCATCCTGAAGCTCTTTTCCTAACGGTTCTGCTGCATCAATAAATGCCTGACGATCAATGTCACAGAATGTTACGCCGCCTTCGTTAATTAACCACTCTTTATCTTCCTCCCACTTGTCGAGAGTTCTTTCAGAATGATGAGAAGCTACCTGTGCTGCTGCATCAGAAATCACTTTCTGATCTTCTTCCGATAAGCTGTTCCAGAACTGAGTGGAGAAGCAGATCTGCTCAACCGGATATGCGTAATCCACATCTGCTACATATTTTGCAGACTCATAGAGGCCTGCAGAACGATAGGAGTCTTTCGAACACTCACCACCGTCAACTACGCCCTGCATTAAAGCAAATGGATATTCGGACCAGGCAACTACAACCGGTGTTGCTCCCATCGCTCTCGCATTTTTCTCAAAGATCGGAAGGTTCGGAATACGATATTTCATGCCAACCATATCTTTCGGGCTCTTGATCTCTTTGTTTGCAAAGAAGATACGCGGATTCTTCTGGAATTCGAAGTTTACTACGTGAATTCCCTGATTATCCAGGCTCTCCCAGATTGGATCTGCTACATCACTCTTTAAGTAATTAATCATGGAATCATAATTGTTAAATGCAAATGCCATGGAAAGAATGTTTAAATCAGATTCATAGGTTGCCAGGGTATCTAAGGCACACATCATGCCCTCCTGCAGTCCTACCTGAAGGTTCTCCAGCATCGTGGTCTCATTGCCAAGCTGCTCTGCGGGATAAAACTCAAAGTAATATCTGTCACCGATCTTATCATTTACCAGATCACAGAACTCTTCACAGGACTGCGGTGCCGGCTCTCCGATGGCTCCGGAGTTACCGAATTTGACAACCTTAGCTCCAGCCGGAGCCGGTTTTGTTTCTACTGTATCAGCTCCGCCTTCCGTCTTATCGGTGGCCTGTGCGGAGGCCTGCTCCGATGTGGTTGTCTGTGCAGTGGACGATCCACAGCCTGCTAATGTGCCTACTGCCATGGCTGCCGTCAGGACAAGTGCAATTTTTTTCTTCATAAACTTTCCTCCTTAAATTGTGTACTTTATACTATCTTAATCTCTTACTCTTACATGGATCCTAACAGTCTCGGAAGGAACATGGTCAGCGGCTCCCAGAATGTTGTAATCATCAGTGTAATAAACATCGGGATCAGGAACTGTACCGTATATTTCAGTGCAGTTTCAAATTTATTACCGGTCGCCTTCGCTGTTACAAACAACGCTGGTGCCATCGGCGGAGTGATTAATCCAAGTGTTACATTCAGTACAGCCATAACACCCATCTGAACATAGCTCATACCAAGAGCCGTTGCCAGATTCATAAGAAGCGGTGCCACCATAATCAGAATCTGCATGGAACCAATAAAGCAGCCCAGGAATAATAACATTGCATTTAATATTAAAAGAATGATGATTTTATTTCCTAAGGACATCAGAAGAGTTGTCATAAAACCAATCAGACCACTGGTTACAATTACCCAGTTAAATACAAGACCGGTTGCACACAGACACATGGACATACCCGCGCTGGCTAATGTATCCTTTAAGGCCTTTGTCAGCATCTTAAAGCTAAAACGTTTTAAGCAGATAGCCAGGATGACGCAATACATAGCCGCTACAACGGAGCACTCTGTAGGGGTAAAGATACCGGTCATAATACCAAGAACCAGGATAGCAGGTCCTCCCAGTGCCGGAAGTGATGTATACAAAGAATGGAAGCGCTCACTCCAGGATGCCTTCGGTGCCCGCGGGCAGGCAATGTGCTGGGTTTTCACTGCAATCGGAATCCAGATCATCATGGCCACGCCCATCAGGACACCCGGTCCCATACCAGCCTGGAACATAGCCAGTGTGGAGGTCTGGCTTAAGAATGCCCAGACAACGAAGTTGATGGACGGCGGAATAATCGGTCCGATACCTGCGGATGCTGCCGTTACTGCTACTGAGAAGTCTGGATCGTATCCGGCTTTTGACATCGCACTTACCTCAATGGTTCCAAGTCCTCCGGCATCTGCCAGAGCTGAACCGGACATTCCGGCAAATACCATGGAAGATAATACATTGGCATGTGCAAGTCCTCCCGGGAGATGACCGATCCATTTTTCAAACATTCCAAATAGTCGGTCCGTTAGTCCCACTTCATTCATAAAGCATCCTACAAAGAGGAATGCCGGTAATGCCAGCATGTTGAAATCAGCCAGGGAGTTTGCTGTTTTCTGTGCAAACATAACAAATGATTGATGGTTAAATACAATGAATTCAAACGCTGAAGCCAGCATTGCGTATGCAATCGGTACTTCCAGAAGAATTAATACCACAAAGGTGATAAAATAGACGGCTAAATAGGGATCCAGATTAGTCAAGAAGACCGCCTCCTTCCTTTTCTACCGGTACACAGATGGATTCATCTCCGGTAATTACAAATGCGATTGCCTTATATGCAGACATTACCAGCATAATCACTCCCATCACCAGAACCGGCAATGCATAGTAATAACCCTTGCTGATAGGAAGTCCTCCAACGGGAGGCATCTTCTTCTGCATCTGAAACAGCTGCCAGGATGCCGGAATATAAACCCAGCTTATCACAACAATCAAAAAGTTCGTAAATGTAAACATTCCTCTGCGAAATGCCTTTGGCATACGGTTCATGATAAACTCCAGAACTGCATGACCATTGTCCCAATAAACGGTACACCATCCAAGACACATGGACCATATCATCAGTGCGGTTACACATTCATCAATTCCGTATATAGGGTGCTTAAATATAAAACGCATCAATACCTGAAGGAACAATAGTGCCATAAAAGCGAATATCATGTATCCGGTAAATACTTCCACCACACTATTCGCTTTATCCATAGCCTTACCAATTGAATAGATACTTTTCTTCATACTCTAATTGCCGCGCTTCGCTGCTGCGAATACGTACTCTCCTTCCTTTAAAATTAATTTCTATCATATAATGTCATGTGCTATAAGGGGTTTCTGGTTTTCTCTGCTCTGGCCGACCTATCCATTCAAATACTCGTCCAGATTCCCTTATATTATAATACCTTCAGAGACATCATATATCGTTATGTTATTTTTACCATACTTTGATTCATTTTGCAAGTATAAATTTATTTTTCATCGTCGCTTTTTATATTATCATAGGTTTTCTCCTTTCTTTTTTGTGAATTTTGTCAACTTTTGATTCATTTGCGTTATTATACGCAAAAAGCGGAACCCTCTCCTTCGTTGGAGAGCAGTTCCGCTTTCATCTTATGATGCCAAAGTCAAAAGAAATTTCGTCCTTTTAGGTCATCATATAACATCATATAATCTTCTAGCATTTGTTATGCTATCACTATATATTTTCATTGTCAAATTTCTCTTTAAAAAATGCAAAAAAAAGCAAATTTATACTTCCTAATATTAAGCTAAGGAGAATCAGGCTTCCCGGATGAAACAGGTCACACAGTTTTCCTCCTGCCAGATTCGCACATACGGTTCCGATCACACTGCTGATGGTCAGACCAATGGAAATACTAAAGCTTTTCAGACGTTCATCCGATGTTTCCGCAAAACACTCTACGCTGGCACTCATATAAAGGGCAAAACTGACGGACTGAAGAATCTGTCCCATATAAAGAGACCACTCGCCCCAAAAGAGCTGAAAACAAATCGGACGAAGCAGGTTTGTGCCCAAAGCTGCTGCCATCCCCCAGAGGGCCGGATAGGTTTTCTTTTTTCCAATATAGGCCAACAAAAGCAGACTCAAAAACTCTACGGCTGCTCCTATTCCACAAACATTTCCAAATAATTCCGCATCTCCTCCACGCTCCGCAATAATCAATGACAGGAAGCTGCCAACTGGCCGATGACTGAACCAATAAAGAGTGCTTATTGTTAAACAAAACAAAAAACGACGGCTTTTTACCAATTGCTGAAACGCCTGAACAAATGAAAGACTTTTCTCTGCCTCCCCTTTCTTTCGATGATTGCCAAGCCTGGTATCCGGAAGCAGGATGAGAAATGGAATCATCATAAGAAATAAAAGAATCTGCATCTGAAAATAACGATTCCATCCCCAGTGTTTGAAATAAAATCCTCCAATCACTGACATCACTGCAAATCCAATGGAACCACCGGCACGAATCCGGCTGTATATCAATCCCGGATAACTTTCCTTACTTAAATTAACCCAGGCATCCATCAGCTGACTAAAGGGATAGGCCAATCCGGCTGCCAGAACCAGCCCCGGCAGAAGCAGCCATGACTGGTCCATGAATTTTGTGCAAAAGGCACACACCATTGATACGATACCGATACAAACTAAAAGGTATCTTCTGGTGGGCAGAAATGTATCTGTTATATAGCCTCCCACCGGTTCCATCAAAAGATTGGCCAAAAATGTCAAACTGGTAATAATTCCGCAGACTGTGGCGCTATAGCCCTGCTCTGTTAAAAACAAAACGATGAAACTCGAAAAGACACAGTAGACCGCATAATAAATAAAATATGCCGAAAAAAACAGAACGGTACAGCTCCTTTTCCCTTTCACTAATGTATCTTTTCCCGCCCCAGTCATAACAAAACCAAAGGAATAACCGCCAGCGATAATCTCTGATTAAAAATACAGTTTCCATCCTGCCAGCCTTCCTCGTAAAAGCAAGCAATCGCATCCTTTCCTGCAAGATCCGATGCTCCCCCTTCTTCTGCTATCATAAGTCCATCGTTCCATGTAACACCATCATCTTTACTAAGCCGAATCGTGAGCTTCTGACGAGCGTCAAGACTCCAGCGAACAGATTCTCCCTGTTTCTGCCGTTCCAGCGCCGGTTCATCTCCATAGGCACAATTAACAAAAGCCATCTTCCCATCTGACAGTGACAAAAGAGCGCCTCCACAGATTGGATCCGGAAGTTCTTGATTTAACCAGGGTTCTCCCCAGCGTATAGTATCTTCCCCATCTATCTCTTTTTTGCTTTCACAAAAAGCTCTTCTTCTGACTCCCGGAATTTCATGGCGCATGGTTGCAAGCAGTGTTCCATCACTCCGTTCTGCCACGGAGCTTTCTGTGGGATCGCCAACCCCGTTTCCCGCCGGAACCACACTGCTGCATCTCCATGTTTTTCCTTGATCCTGACTGGATAGACATGCAAAACAAGCTGGGAGATGGGCATTTTCCCCACGGCTCAGCCACAATGGAAGTATCAGTGTCCCATCTTTTTTGCTTATTCCATGACCAGGTGCAATCGCCCACAATGTAACCGGCCATTCTTTCCGGAATCCGTCAATCAGGGATGTCAACTCCCTTTCCGTTCCAAATGAAACACCATTATCATCGCTTTCTTTCAAAAATAATCTCTTATAATCCTGACACCAGAAAAAATAGAGCTTTCCCTCCGCTGCTGCTATTAACAAGGGATTATGAATCAGCTCATCGTCTTTGGGAGAAACCATCGTAACCCGCTCGCCGATTGGCTCTATCGTTTCACCTGTCATGCGATATCTTCTTAAAAACAGAGTTCGGCTGTTTCCTCCATCTTTTCTTCCTTCATAGGTCAGGAGCAAATCCCCATTGGAGGCTGTCACGATTCCCGGTACGCGATAGGAATCAAAACCATGCTCATTATTTTCTTCTACCACAATCCGGGTATATTTTTTTTCTGCCATATGGTCCTCCTATCTTACTTCTCCAGTGAAAAAGAACAGTCATATTGTTTTACATATTTATCCATTCCGGAGGCTGAATATAATACCATCGTACAGCAGCTGCCAAAATCACCGGTACGCACTACGACTTTGGCCTTCTGCATCGTTTCCGTTAAGCGATCCTGGCTGATGGTTCCGCCAGGCAACTGCGGCAGCAGCGACTGAATCTTTTGATACATAGCATCATTATACTGGGGCATTAACTCAAACACTTCGTAACGCTCTGCCACCAGGTCGTTCAGGATTGCGCACATTGTCTGTTCAAGGGTTGGAACTCCTCTTATCAGTGACACATCAATTACATTGCAGCCATCCGGAATCGGCATATTAGCATCACAAATCACAATTGCATCCTTATGGCGGGCCGTGGCTAATGCATATCCAAGTTCCGCGTTAATCACCGTGTTCTTAATCATCTGTCTTCCTCCTTTTTAATATGTTATATGATGTCATTATGTTATATGATAAGTATAGAGGAAAGAACAAAAAAGTCAATGCTTTCGATAAAATATGGCATAAAAAGAACGGACTCTGTCACATCTTGTACAGAATCCGTTCTTTTTCAATTTTTTATGGACTAAATATTCTTAAACAGATCACAGAAATCAAAGGTCGCAAAATAATCCTTCGGTGTCTCTGCCCGGCGGATCATCTCCACGGAACCATCCTCTTTCAGGAGCAGTTCAGCCGAGCGCAGCTTTCCGTTGTAGTTGTAACCCATCGAAAAACCATGTGCGCCGGTATCATGGATGACAAGGATATCGCCCATATCGATCTTCGGAAGCATCCGGTCAATCGCAAATTTATCATTGTTCTCGCACAGGGAACCGGTTACATCGTATTTGTGGTCACACGGCTCGTTCTCTTTTCCCATGACCGTGATGTGATGGTATGCGCCGTACATCGCCGGGCGCATCAGGTTGACTGCACACGCGTCCACACCAATATACTCTTTATAGGTGTGTTTCTCATGGATTGCCGTTGTCACAAGGCAGCCATACGGCGCCAGCATGAAACGTCCCATCTCTGTATAAAGCGCTACATCGCCCATGCCAGCCGGAACCAGAACTTCCTCATAAACCTTGCGGACGCCCTCGCCGATTGCAAAGATATCGTTCGGCTCCTGATCCGGGCGGTAAGGAATGCCAACGCCGCCAGACAGGTTGATAAATTTAATATCTGCGCCGGTCTCTTCTTTCAGCTTGACCGCCACCTCAAACAATACCTTCGCAAGCATCGGATAATACTCATTTGTAACCGTATTGCTTGCAAGGAAGGCATGGATACCGAAATGTTTCGCACCTTTTGCTTTCAACACCTTGAATGCCTCAAATAGCTGCTCGGTTGTCATACCGTATTTCGCATCGCCTGGGTTGTCCATGATATCATTGCTGATCTTGAACAGTCCGCCCGGATTGTAACGGCAGCTGATCGTCTCCGGAATATAACCGATCGTCTTCTCCAGGAAATCAATGTGCGTAAAATCATCAAGGTTGATGATCGCGCCCAGCTCGGCAGCCATCTTGAACTCCTCCGGCGGTGTATCGTTGGAGGAGAACATGATCTTCTCGCCATCGTACTTCATCGCCTTTGCCATCATAAGCTCTGTCAGCGAAGAGCAGTCCACGCCGCATCCAAGTTTCTTTAAAATATCAATTACAAATGGATTCGGTGTTGCCTTTACAGCAAAATACTCTCTGAATCCCTTGTTCCAGGAAAATGCACGCATCAGGCGCTCGCCATTCTCGCGGATTCCCTTTTCATCATACAGGTGGAACGGTGTCGGGTATGTTTTCTTGATCTCCTCCAGCTGCTCCCGTGTTACAAATGGTTTCTTCTCCACTTTTACATCCTCCGAACTAAAATCTACATATAAAACCTAAAAGTCTGGACTACCGGGAACATACACTACTCCCGGCACGCCCAGACTTCTTTGTCCTGCTACTATTTATACACCAAAACCCGTGTTTTATCAACTGATTTCCCGAAAAACGCCCACAAATGGGCGGTATTTTTTCTCGTTTTCTCCGCCAGGACACAACCTCCGGACAAATTGTATCATTTTCCAGATACATCTATGAACCGGGCACAGATTCAGGCGCAGAATCCAGTTTCTACTCTACCACAATTACACGCATAATATTCGTATCGGCTACCGGTTCATGGCGGTTGGCACGTGTCACCACACCCGCGGTTGCAACCACAATTTCACCCTCTTTGACGATACCTTTCTCTTTCAGCAGTTCCACCGATGCAAATAAGAGTGCATCCGTCGATTCAGCGCGTTTTGCATGGAACGGCTTAACACCCCAGTAGAGCTGCATCTGACGGACAGCCGTCATGCTCGGGGAAAGTCCCGCGATCAATGCTTTCGGACGCCATTTCGAAAGCATTCTCGTCGTAAATCCGCTGACACTCGGAGCCACAATGACCGGCGCTTCCAGATCGGAGGCAGTCGCTACGGATGAATAACATACCGTATTAGATATATTTCGAAGATTTTCTGCCGATACCTTTCTTCTCTGGTAGAACATATAATCCAGATATTTCTCCGACTCCTCGGCGATCTGGCTCATCATGCGGACTGCCTCGATCGGGTAACTTCCCATCGCCGTTTCTCCGGACAGCATGACCGCATCGGTTCCCTCGTACACTGCATTCGCCACATCCGATACCTCGGCACGCGTCGGACGCGGGTTGCGGATCATTGAATCGAGCATCTGGGTCGCCGTGATAACGACCTTGCACGCCAGGTTACATTTGCGGATGATCATCTTCTGGATGTGCGGAACTTTCTCTGCCGGAATCTCCACGCCCATATCGCCGCGGGCTACCATGATGCCGTCGCTCGCCTCAATGATGGAATCAATATTTTCAATTCCTTCTTCATTCTCGATTTTCGCGATAATCTGCATGGCAGAACCTTTTTCATCCAGAATCTCCCGGATCTCGCGGATCGCATCGGCATTGCGGACAAACGAAGCCGCCACAAAATCAAAGCCTGCATCCACGCCGAAACGAATGTCTTCCTTATCTTTATCGGTCAGTGCCGGAAGCTTGACACGTACCCCCGGTACATTGACACCCTTCTTCTCGCCCAGCTCGCCTCCATTTTCAATCCGGCAGACGATATCTGTTCCATTGACCTCACGCACGTGCAGCTCGATCAGACCATCGTCAATCAGAATGCGGTCACCCGGCTTTACATCCTCCGCCAGCCCCGCATAGTTGATGTAGCCGCGTGTCTCATCGCCCACGATCTCCTCGGTCGTCAGCGTATACAGATCGCCCTCTTTCAGCGTCACTTTCTTTCCATCTTTTAATTTGCCGGTACGGATTTCCGGTCCCTTGGTATCCAGAAGCGATGCGATCGGAATCCCCAGCTCCTCGCGCACACTCTCCAGAATCTCCAGACGATGTTTATGCTCCGCATGATCGCCATGCGAAAAGTTAAAACGTGCGACATCCATGCCATTTAACGCCAACTCCCTCATAATCTCCCGGTTATCGGTGTTTGGTCCCATTGTGCAGACAATCTTTGTCTTTTTCATTCTGTCATTCCTCCTCATATTCTGTCATTTATCAAGATTTTTCCCATCAGTGAATCATTTATAACCTCTTTTGTATGCTTCATCCAACCTATTTAAATCCCCTGCTAAAAAACAATCCACCGCCTGGTTCTATTTAGAATCTTTCAATTCTTCTTCCGTCACATGTTTATGCGTATACAGGTGATCCATGCAATATTCCATATTTCCCGCACATTTCGAACAATAGCGGAACTCCAGGTTCGGATCGTCCTTCTCGGTACGTCCGCAGACCGCGCATTTGTGACGGGTCAGGGAAATTTTCTGGATCTGCGCTTTCTGCATCTCGTTTTTGAACTTCTGCTTGCGGACCGCCTCTTTCGGGCTGATCTTCCGGTAGTTACGCGTCATCAGGAAGAAAATGATAAAATTGAGCATCGAAACAACAATCTCAATTTTCGCGATAATGCCACCCGTTAAGAAGCTGTAGACCAGAAGCGCTCCGTACATCATTCCAAGGTATTTCGCCCGGATCGGAATGAAAATCAGAAGGAACTGCATCTCCGGGAAGGTGCAGGCAAACGCCAGAAACAGCGATTCATTTAAGTAATACGGGGACATCGGCACCGAAAAGCCGGTCACACCGTACACCAGGAATGCCGCGATGATGTGTCCCAGCACGCCCATAAAGAAAAACATATTAAATCGGAAGGTTCCCCACACGCGCTCCAGCGTCGATCCAATCGAATAATAGAGATACATCGCGAGCAGCGCAAAGAGGACGCCCGACTGAGGCGGGCATACGAGAAAGGTCACGATTCTCCATACCTGTCCCCGCAGGATCGCCGCTGCATCAAGCGCCAGATACTGCACGTAAAAATACGGATTAAACAGGCTCATCACAAATCCAGCCGCATACATCATGATGATATAGTACATCAGATTCGGGATCGCAAACCGACCGAATTTGCGCTCTAATTTTCTAAAAAAATTCATAATTCACATCCTTTGCCGTTTTCCTTTCATTATAGAGAGCGGCGGATTCTTTGTCAAATTATATTCTCGCTTCCACCACGTTATCTTACGGCACATTCGGTTTCAGAAGTGCCTGCCTGCGATCTGTAACGGCTGCATTCCAACTCAGAAAAAGCGGTATTTTCCACTCAGAAAATGCCTTTCCTTGTACAGAGCACATTCTCCCATTATGCGCAATATTAACAAATTTTAGTCATTTTTAGCATCTTTTTAACGCACCCTACTAATTGTTTTCTTCCTTATTCTATGTTAAAGTATAGCCGAATACATGTGTAGTACAAAGGAGGGAAGGGGCACTGCCCCGATTGTACATGAATTCCTGTAAAAAATTAGGAATCGACATCGGTTCCACAACGGTTAAAGTATCTATTATTGAAGATGGCGGTAAGCTTCTTTTCGCCGATTATAAACGTCATTTTGCAAACATACAGGAGACGCTCGCGGACCTGCTCCGTGAGGGTGAAGAGAAACTTGGCGCACTGACCGTCGAGCCGGTCATCACTGGTTCCGGCGGTTTAACACTTTCTAAACATCTGGGCATTCCATTTGTCCAGGAGGTTGTAGCGGTTGCCACATCCCTGAAGGATTATGCCCCGCAGACCGACGTTGCCATCGAGCTTGGCGGCGAGGATGCGAAAATTATTTATTTTACCGGCGGCATCGACCAGCGTATGAACGGAATCTGCGCCGGAGGCACCGGCTCTTTTATTGATCAGATGGCTTCGCTGCTTCAGACGGACGCATCCGGTCTTAATGAGTACGCGAAAAATTACAAGGCAATCTATCCGATCGCGGCGCGCTGCGGCGTTTTCGCCAAGACGGATATCCAGCCTCTCATCAACGAAGGCGCAACCAAAGAGGATTTGTCCGCCTCCATTTTCCAGGCGGTTGTCAACCAGACCATCAGCGGTCTGGCATGCGGCAAGCCGATCCGCGGCAATGTTGCATTCCTCGGCGGTCCGCTTCATTTTCTCCCGGAGCTGCGCGCGGCATTTATCCGCACCCTGAATCTGGGACCGGACCAGGTCATTGCCCCGGATCACTCGCATCTGTTTGCGGCGATCGGCGCGGCGATGAACTCTGATCCGAAGACGACTGCCAGCCTGCACGATCTGATCGAACGACTATCCCATGGCATCAAGATGGATTTCGAGGTAAAGCGGATGGAACCCCTCTTTACGGATGAAGCCGACTATGAAGATTTTAAGACACGCCATGCAAGCCATGATGTCAAAAAAGGTGATTTAGCGACCTACGAAGGCAACTGCTACCTCGGCATCGACGCCGGTTCCACCACAACCAAGGTGGCGCTCGTCGGCGAGGATGGCTCTCTTCTATACCGCTTCTACAGCAACAACAACGGCAGCCCGCTGGCGACGGCGATCCGTGCAATGCAGGAGATCCATGACCAGCTTCCGGAGAAAGCACAGATCGCTTATTCCTGCTCCACCGGTTACGGCGAGGCGCTCTTAAAGTCTGCCCTGATGCTGGATGAGGGCGAGGTCGAGACGATCTCCCACTACTACGCAGCGGCGGCATTTGAGCCGGATGTAGACTGCATCCTCGATATCGGCGGCCAGGATATGAAATGCATCAAGATCAAGGACGGCACCGTAGACAGCGTACAGCTCAACGAAGCTTGTTCGTCCGGCTGCGGCTCCTTTATCGAGACATTTGCTAAATCATTAAATTACAGCGTACAGGATTTTGCCAGGGAGGCGCTCTTTGCCAAAAATCCGACCGACCTCGGTACCCGCTGTACTGTTTTCATGAACTCTAACGTCAAACAGGCGCAGAAAGAGGGAGCTTCCGTCGCAGATATTTCTGCCGGACTGGCTTACTCCGTCATCAAAAATGCCCTGTTTAAGGTTATCAAGATTACCAATGCCTCCGACCTCGGAAAACACGTGGTCGTGCAGGGCGGTACCTTCTACAACGATGCGGTTCTCCGCAGTTTTGAGAAGATCTCCGGCTGTGAGGCAGTCCGCCCGGACATCGCCGGTATCATGGGTGCCTACGGTGCAGCTCTGATTGCCCGTGAGCGCTACGATGCTTCCAAGACAACCACGATGCTGCCGATCGACAAGATCTTAAGCCTGACCTACAAGACGACGATGGCGCGCTGCCAGGGTTGTACAAACCACTGTGTCCTGACGATCAACCGTTTCGACGGCGGACGTCAGTTCGTTACCGGCAACCGCTGTGAGCGCGGTCTGGGCGGCAACAAACAGAAAAAAGACATTCCGAACTTATTTGACTATAAATACCACCGCATGTTCGATTATGAACCGCTGACCGCCGATCTGGCGCCGCGCGGTACCGTCGGCATCCCGCGTGTCCTGAATATGTATGAAAACTACCCGTTCTGGGCGGTCTTTTTCAGGGAACTAGGTTACCGCACCGTTCTGTCCCCAAAATCGACGAGACAGATCTACGAACTTGGTATTGAATCGATCCCGAGCGAATCCGAATGCTACCCGGCAAAACTCGCGCACGGTCATATCGAATGGCTGATCCGCCAGGGACTGACCTACATTTTCTATCCGTGCGTTCCTTACGAGCGCAACGAAACCCCGGAAGCAGGAAATCACTACAACTGCCCGATGGTCACATCCTACGCGGAAAACATCAAAAACAACGTAGAATCCCTGACGGATCACAAGGTACATTTCCGGAATCCGTTTATGGCATTTACAAATGAGGAAATCCTGACAAAACGTCTGGTCGAAGAATTTACCAAGGATCAGGCAATCCCGGAGAAGGAGATCCGCGCCGCCGCTCACAAGGCATGGCAGGAACTCATCGCCTCCCGTCAGGATATGGAAAAGAAGGGCGAGGAAGTCATCGCCTGGTTAAAAGAAACCGGACACCACGGCATCGTGCTGGCAGGCAGACCGTACCATGTAGATCCGGAGATCAACCATGGCATTCCGGAACTCATCACTTCCTACGGTTTTGCCGTGCTGACCGAGGACTCCGTCTCCCATTTAGGACGCGTTGACCGTCCGCTGATCGTCACCGACCAGTGGATGTACCACTCCCGCCTCTACGAGGCAGCTTCCTATGTGAAGACACAGCCAAACCTGGATCTGATCCAGCTCAACTCCTTCGGATGCGGTCTGGATGCAGTTACTACTGATCAGGTCAATGATATTCTGACCCGCTCTGGCAAAATTTATACGCTGCTCAAGATCGACGAGGTCAACAACCTCGGCGCCGCACGTATCCGTGTGCGCTCCTTAATCGCCGCGATCCGCGTGCGCGAGATGCGCCACTACCATAAACCGATCGTTTCCAGCGCATACAGCCGTGTTTATTTCACGAAGGAAATGAAGAAAAACTACACGATCCTCTGCCCGCAGATGTCGCCGATCCATTTCGACCTCATCGAACCGGCGGTCCGAAGCTGTGGTTACAACCTGGAGGTGCTGCAGAACTCCGACCGTACTGCTATCGACACAGGACTTAAGTACGTCAACAACGACGCCTGTTACCCGTCCCTGATCGTAGTTGGTCAGATCATGGATGCGCTGCTCTCCGGCAAATACGACTTAGAGCATACAGCCGTTATTATGAGCCAGACCGGCGGCGGCTGCCGTGCCTCCAACTACATTGGCTTTATCCGCCGTGCCTTAGAGCGCGCCGGTATGCCGCAGATTCCGGTTATCTCGTTAAATGCCAACGGCATGGAGACGAATCCGGGCTTCAAGATTACCCTGCCGCTTCTCACCAAGGCAATGCAGGCGGTTGTCTACGGTGACCTCTTCATGCGGGTTCTCTATGCGACCCGCCCATACGAGGCAAAAGCCGGTTCCGCCAATGCCCTGCATGAGAAATGGAAAGCAATCTGCATCAAATCGCTGCAGAAACACTCTTTATCCATGGCAGAGTTTAACCGCAACATCCGCGGTATTATCCATGACTTCGACGAACTTCCGAGACGCGATGTCCAGAAACCGAGGGTTGGCATTGTCGGCGAGATTCTGGTAAAATTCTCCCCGTTAGCAAACAACCACGTGGTAGAGCTTCTGGAAGCCGAGGGTGCCGAGGCTGTAATGCCGGATCTGCTTGATTTCCTGCTTTACTGCTTCTACAACAGCAACTTCAAAGCCGACAATCTGGGCGGCAAACGTTCCACCGCACACCTGTGCAACATGGGAATCTCCCTGCTGGAGTATTTCCGCCGCACCTGCCGCCGCGAACTGGAACGCAGCACACATTTCCTTCCGCCTGCACGGATTCAGGATCTGGCGTCGATGGCGAAGCATTACGTTTCCCTCGGCAATCAGACCGGCGAGGGATGGTTCCTGACTGGTGAGATGCTGGAATTGATTCACAGCGGCACGACGAACATCATCTGCACCCAGCCGTTCGGCTGCCTGCCGAACCACATCGTCGGAAAAGGCGTCATCAAAGGACTGCGCGCCAGCCATCCGGAGGCGAATATCATCGCCGTAGACTACGATCCGGGGGCCAGCGAAGTCAATCAGCTGAACCGTATCAAACTGATGCTTTCCACCGCACAGAAGAACCTGCCAGAAAGGAAAAAGGAGTCAAGAATTGGATGATTTTGGATTGATTTTGGATAAAATTTCCAGCTGACTTTTAAAGACGTCTGTGCTATAATAAATTTATATGGAGTTTAAGATAGGCTGTGGATTCCATAGCCTATCTTCTATATAGGGGAACAAAAAGACAGACTAAAAGGAGATCTCAGGATGAAATCAAAATTATTCCTCTGCGCGGCTCTGGCTGCGGCTCTCTACGTGACGCCGTCTTATGCAGCTGATTATTCCGCACAGGTTGTGAGTTTTTCTCAGGAGGACCCGGACAACCTCTCCATTGAGCTGACCGGCTCCAAAGTAATTACCGACGATTTTTCATTCAAACTTCCATCCCAGTCATTTTCGAGACTCATCATGGTTCCGAACGGGGATTCCTACGAGGTATATGAAAAAACAGCCTATGAAGCCAACGGAGGCGGACTTCTCTTCCGCATTCTCGCATTTGAGGACACGCATTACCGCGATTTAAACGGCTGCACCATCTTAGGCTTCTGCGGCAACAAGATCTTCATTCTGGATCCGCACTACGACGAGCAGTATGCCAGCGACAGCGAAGAATATACACAATGCAAAGAAATCGTGACCTCGCTCAAGAAGAGTTTCATTTCCTATATCAAAGACGCCGGGACGGTTGAGTAGCATCGAATCGAATATAAATATGCAAAAAGAACGCCAAATTCTAAGTTTTTCGCTTGGATTTGACGTTCTTTTTTACTTTAAACTCTTCTATTTAAATCAAACGCCTCTTACTGTTTAACCTTCTCCGGATCCACCAGACTAATCAGAATAAACACAGCCCCGCAGACTGCCAGCATAAAGAATCCAACATTCTTAAATACCGGAACAAGCGCCGGAACCATATTCCATGCCACGATCGACACAATCGAAGCCATGATGGTCCAGAAACCTGCCTTGCGGCTGGAGAATTTCGGGCACAGCAGACCGCCGATGACGATAAACGAAGTACCGATCGCCAGAGAAAGCGCTTTCTGCATCGCGCTTAAAATCGCACCCATCTGAGTTGCAATCAGGTAGGTAACCAAACTGCTGAGTACAACGATTACCTTATTTAAAATATGTTTCTGACGGTCATTCAGCGAAACACCCGGAATCTTTCCGATAATATCCGTGCTGACGGTCGTCGCCAGGCCGATAATCATGGAGCAGCCGGTTCCCATATCAGCCGCCCACAGACCGGACAGCGTGATGCCGCCAAGTACCGGAGGAATGCTCATCAGGATCATTGGCAGTGCCACCGATGCCTCTGCATCCGGCAGAAGCGCACGGCTCGCTACCCCGAGCAGCGCACAGATAAATCCAACCGGAACCATCAGGATCGCGCCAACGATGAATCCAACTGTTGCCGAACGGTCGCTCTTGCCGGTCAGACCGATCTGGACAACGCCCTGAACGGAGTTTGTATTACCCAGCATAACGACGATCCAGCTCAAAATCCCCATCCAGCCCATACCAGCTGTCAGGCTCAGGTACGGTGTGTCCGGGTCAGCTTTCGTCAGTACGTCAATCGCCTCCCAGCCGCCGTGGTTCCAGAGAACCAGCGCCGCCGCCAGGATAACGCCGACATAGATCAGTACCAGATTCAGTACATTTGTCAAAGAAACACTTCCCATACCACCGATCACTGCTACCAGCATGAAGATCAGGAAAGAGAAGAACGTACCGCTCTGAACCGTGAAAATATCCGGCAGAAGCGATGCCAGAATCGAGCCGCCCGCCTTGTACTGCAGGGCGATGATGCCTGACTGGATGATACACATGGCAATGACCATGATAAAGCTCGTCTTTGTGCCGTAGAGGTCCCTTACAAGACCGCTGATGGTCGTGTACTGGCTTCTACGCAGGTAACGGACTGCCAGCATAGAAGAAACAACCGCGCCGATCGCCCATGCTGTATCATACCAGCCTGCCGACAGCCCCACGGTAAAGGCGTTCTCCGCGATACCGATCGTCGAAGCACCGCCGATCGCCAGACCCGCGATACTAGCTGCCACGACAAACGCATTATTTTTTCCTTTATATAAAAGGAAGTTCTCTGAATCCTTTTTCTGGCTGTAAGACACATAGATACTGATGCAAAACAGCAGAAGCACATATAAAATAACTATTAGCAGCGGAATATTCATTACTTCGCGTCTCCATTTTCCTCTGCCTCGCGGCAAATACGCTCGTAGGCTTCCTTTGTCTGCGGGAGCACGCTTCCGCCGTACGGAATTACATATACATCTTTTCCGTTAAAGTCTACCTCTGCCAGCAGATCCTTCATATCTTTAAACGATCTTACGCCCATATCCCGAACCAGCTCCGGCTCCATGGAAGACAGAAGCAGCGTCTTCGAACGACGGATGGACTCGCAGGCTGCGTAGAAAATATAGCCGCCGATGGTGAAAGACGCACGCAGTGCCTCATCCAGGCATCCCTTAGAAAGAGGCTTAATCCAGTCGAAGAAATCCTTGGAACCGCTTCCCTCCGGGCATTCCGCCAGCATAATGAGTGTACCGCCCTCTTTAACCGCTCTCGATGCGTTAAACAGCGTCTTGGTGGACTGATAAAAATTCAGATCCTTCGGGAAACCGCCGCAGCTTGCAATTACGACATCTGCCTGATAGTCGATCGGCAGTCCGTATCCCTTCTGTACATAACTGCAGCTTGCCTGCCATGCCTTGTCAAACTCACCACAGAATAAACCGCTGTGGCGGGAAGACGTATCTACCACGATATTGATACCGAATGTAACATGTACCATGGCACCTGCCTCGCGCATATCCAGGTTGATCGGGTTGTTCTCCACCAGACCGCTGCCGACACGCATATCCGTCATCGGTTTCTCCGGATCCAGCGCACGCTCATGGTTCATGCGGATCGTCTCACGGGAAGCAATACCTGGAACGATGCTCTTTCTTCCGCCGCCGTAGCCTGCCATCAGATGGTGCACCGTACCGCCGATGCAGATGACCTTTCTGCCGACTGCCAGCGGATTGACCGATACACGCGTTCCGAAGGACGTCGTACCGATGTATACCAGATCCGGCGCATCGCAGTCATGGTCAGTCACGCTCGCTACATGGTCGTAGACAAACTCGCTTGCAAGTTTTCTGCGGTCCTCCGCCGTATTCTTGCGGTGTGTTCCCAGTGCAACCACAACCGCAATCTGGTTATATCCCACGCCCATCTCATCGTGCAGATATTTTACCACAAGCTCGCAGATCACGTCCTGACGCATCCAGAAACGCGTCATATCACTGATTACGATCGTAACCGGATCGGTCGGTGCAATCAATTCCTTTAACGGCTTCGTGCCAATCACACCATCCGTCACACAATGCAGAAATTCTGCTTTTATATCTTCAATGACCCGCATCTTATTTTCATACAGGTATTTTACACTCTTCGCACCGTCAATCTCAAAATCGACCGCCGACGTTCCGTACTTTAAATGTACTTGCTCCATTGTCTTTCTCCTTCACATTTCCTCATCCGCGTTAAACAGTTGCGCTTTAAACCACTAAAATATATAGTAAAGCACCTGTTTTGTCAAGTCTTTCACAAAACAGGTGCTTTACTTTTATAATTTATATGATATTTTTCAATCTCCCCGGTACGCCGCATACATCTGCGTCGTTGCCATATCCGAATGTCCGAGAATCGTCTGAACCGCCCGCATGTCTGCACCTCTCGCAATCAGGTGCGCCGCAAAGGAATGGCGCAGCGTATGCGGCGTGATATCTTCCTCAATCCCGGCTTTCTCGCCGTAATATTTGATAATCTTCCAGAATCCCTGCCGGCTCATCGCGCCACCCGTACAGTTGACAAAGAAATAGTCCGATCCCTTTCCACGCAGCAGCTCGTTTCTCGCATGTTCCAAATACTCCTCCAGCGCTGCTTTCGCCGAACGTCCAAATGGGATCGTCCGCTCCCTCTCCCCGTCGCGACAGACCAGAAATCCAATGTTCATATTGATATCTTCCATCTGGATCCCTATAAGCTCTGACACCCGGATTCCGGTCGCATATAAAAGAGCCAGCATCGCCTTGTCCCGGATCTCCTTCGGCGTCTGCCCGGATGGCTGTGCCAGAAGCGCCGATACCTGATCGACACTCAGGATCACCGGCGCCTTTTTCTCTACTTTCGGCGCATGCAGACTCTCCGCCGGGTTCCGCCGGATGCGCGCCTGCATACATTCATAATTAAAAAAAGCTTTTATCGCCGCCATCATCCGCGAAATGGTGGTAGCCGCCTTTCCCTGCTCTTCCATATGAAGAATATATCCATGCAGGCTGGTCTTTGTCACCTTCGCCGCCTCCCGGATCTCTTTCTCCTCCAGATAAGTAATCATCTGCATCAGATCTCTCCGATATGACTGTACGGTATTTTCCGATGCCTGTTTTACCTCCCGCAGGTACTGTTCAAATCTGTCTACTTCCCCTCTCATACTTCCCCAATCTGTTCTCGTAACCATTTCCGCCATTCTTTTATTCACGGCATTTTCTGCCAAAGCCCCAGCCTGCGGGGCAGATATCGTTTCGCGGCAATCCTATCGATTCCTCCATCTGAACCATCCATTCTCCTGAGGTTTTCTCACCCTATCTGCAACTTACCTTCTTCTCCACAAACAGGGCTTTTATCGTCCGCAGGTATCATTATATCTACATTTTCCTATAAAATCAAACATAATTTTCCCCACTTTTCCTACATTTTTCGACTGATTTACATAAAAATACAACATATGGTGCGTCCACTTTTTTCACCCCCATATGTTGTAAATTTTGAATTATATTTTTATTCGGACAGCCCCATTAAAATGGGCAGTGTGAGACCAGTAATGATACAAAACCAGGATTCAGCCACACTTCCAGCGCTGTTCCCATCCCCAGCACCAATAAAAGGATTAAAAATCCAGCCGTCCGTATCCGCCTCTCCTTTGCAAGCGCCCAGGAAAGAAGCAGCCAGAACACAGGAATATAAAACACCACCTGTGGAAATAACGTCGCCACAAATACAGGCAGTCCCCAAAAACCGCCCCAACCAGTAAATCCTGCCAGCAGCCATGCCTGCTCCAGACCTAAGACGAGACAAGCCCCCCACGCAGCCAGGCATGCGACCGGCGTCATACCTGCCAGCCACAGCATCAGCGCCATCCCTGACCGCTGCAGCCAGACCTGAAAAAACAAAGTTCCCCGGCTGGCTGCCTTCATTCCGGCGTTTAGATGCCACCCGGCACCCGATGGATCTCCCATTTCTTGTCCAAGCCTCGCTGCCAGCACACTTTCCAGCCCGGCATGTCCGCTCCCGGACGAAATTTGAAAACAAACGGCTGCTATCGTCCCCAATACAATCCCAAGGATCCAAAAAAACACTGATACATCCCAGGTACTTAAAACCGGAAGCCGGAATCTCCTTTTCACATGCAATCCCTGCCTATTCCTTTGTTACCTTATCTGTATTCAGTGTTTTTTATAATATGCCTTTATATCTGCCTCTATATGCTGTTAGCTTCATGCGTCTTTCAGCGTTTAATCCATATATTTATTTCATCACAGATGCTCACAATGCTTTGCTGATCCTTATTTTTACTTCTGTCCTGCTTTGCAGGCATACGCCAGAATCGCGGACACAGTCTTTCCATCCGTCAGCTCTCCTGCGTAGATCCGTTTCAAAAGGTCGGAAAGTTCCCACGCCTCTACCTCAATCTCCTCGTCCGGGTCAAGATGCTGATGGGTTTTCTTGAGATCGCGTGCCAGAAAAATATCCAGCGCCTCATCACAGAACGCGATCGTTGTGTTGACGCTCATCAGATATTCCAGATGGTCACAACGGTAGCCCGTCTCCTCCTCCAGCTCGCGGTACGCGCAGTCAATCTTCGCCTCATCCGGCGAATCCAGCTTACCAGCCGGAATCTCCAGTGTATAGCGGTCCAGCGCATTGCGGTACTGACGCACCATGAGAATCTTTCCATCCTCCGTAACCGGAAGCACCGCTGCCGCGCCGTCATGATGGATAAAATCCCATTTTGCCTGATGTCCGTTTACCTCGACGGTATCTTCGTACATTTTCAAGATGGTTCCCTGATATTTTAACTCTCGTTTCAGACGTTTGACCGGCACAGACTCCAGCGATGCCTGCTTTTCTACTTTCTGTTCCATATTTTCTCACCCTTATATCCAGGTTCCTTCTGGGTTCTTTTTCAACATTTTTTCACTATTTCAGGTCGATGCACTTCTCATAGCATGCGTCACATGCCTTGATAACCGCATTCCGCAAACCATACTCCTCCAGGACGCTGACCGCATAGATCGTCGTGCCGCCCGGCGAGCAGACATCATCTTTGAGTGCGCCCGGATGCTTGCCGGTCTCGAGTACCATCTTCGCACTGCCGACAACGCCCTGCGCCGCCATCCGGTAAGCCACATCTCGCGGCATGCCGTACTTAACGCCCGCATCTGCCAGCGCCTCGATGAACATATAGATGTATGCCGGTGCACTGGAACTGATACATACAACCGCATTCATCATATATTCCGGAACGATCTCCATCATACCAAAAGATTCAAAGAAATTGCTGATCATCTGCTTTTCTGTCTCTTCAAACAGCTTCTTGTCGTAGCAGACACCTGTCATACCCTCGCCGATCAGCGCCGGTGTGTTCGGCATCGCACGCACGATACGGCGGTCACCGCCCAGCTTCTCGTTGACACTGTCAATCGTGATACCCGGTGCAATCGAAATAATAATATTTTCTTTCGTTACATGGTCCTTGATATCTGCCAGTACATTGTCATAAAACTGCGGTTTTATAGCTAATACGATATATTTTGCGTTTTCCGCACAATCCTGGTTTGTGTCAACCGCCTTAACACCTGTCTCTTTCTCTATCTGTGCCACTCTCCGGCGATTCAGATCCGTAAAAGTGATGTCTTCCGTTTTATATTTGTTCAGCAGGCTTCGCATGATCGCATAGCCGATATTTCCCATTCCGATAAAACCAATTTTCGCCATAATCTTTGTCTCCCTCCATCTGCCATCCGGCACTTCCCTGCCGGATGATCCTCCATTTGTTGTCTGACTGCAGCTACTCTTTCCAACAGCCACATCTGGCTTTTTATTCAGCATCTTGATAACGGTTCAATCTTCTTACCATTACGCCACAATAAATGCATGAAGCTGCTAAATAATCACTATTTTTCAACTCTATCATGCTATAATACTCGTCTTTTGGACAGTTTGCAAGCAAAATTTCTCCGCCTGCCTTCACGCTCACGACCCTTTATTTTACCCTGCTCATGCAAATTTTCAGTCTGTCCGAAAAACAAAGTTTCCGTTTTCCGCTTCATGAAAAAAACCTGTATTTTTCTGTATTTCTTTCTCTCTCAAAAAAGATGTAAAGAATGTGCCTTGGCACATTCGGGCGTCTCGCGCGGTCGCTTGCGACATGTTTCTGCTTCGCGCGAGTGCGCATCCTCGCGGAGCGTTTTTTGTGTTTCATAGGACGCAATTTCCCATGAAACAAAAAAGTCTTATGAATGTAATGTATCTTCATCCATAAGACTTTTATTTTCATGCTCAAGTTTACTCCATGCAGCCCTGCTGCCGGGTTTTATTTGGCGTACTCGGTAACTCTCGATTCACGGATTACATTGACCTTGATCTGTCCCGGATACTGTAACTCTTCCTGAATCCGCTTTGAAATCTCTCTCGCCATCAGAACCATATCATCGTCGCTGACCTGTTCCGGTACAACCATGATACGCACCTCGCGACCTGCCTGAATTGCGTAGGATTTATCAACACCCTTATAGGAGTTCGTGATATCCTCCAGCTGTTTCAGACGGTTGGTATATGTTTCCAGAGTCTCTCGTCTCGCACCTGGACGTGCCGCTGAAATCGTATCAGCTGCCTGTACCAGACATGCAATCAAGCTCTGTGGCTCTACATCGCCGTGATGGGCTTCCACTGCATTGATAACGGTTGCGGACTCTTTGTACTTCTTACAGAGCGCCACACCCAGTTCTACGTGGGTTCCCTCCTGCTCGTGATCGACTGCCTTTCCAATATCATGTAATAAACCTGCACGTTTGGCGGTCCGTACATCGACGCCCACCTCAGCCGCCAGAAGTCCGGCTAACTGTGCAACCTCAATCGAATGCTTCAATGCATTCTGACCGTAGCTTGTTCGGAATTTCATCTTACCAAGCAGCTTGACAAGTTCCGGATGGATACCATGAATGCCAACTTCCAGAAGAGCCGCTTCGCCCTCCTCGCGCATCATGTTTTCCACTTCTTTCTGTGCCTTCTCTACCATCTCTTCGATTCTGGCTGGATGAATCCGTCCATCCACAATCAGACGTTCCAGTGCAATACGCGCTACCTCTCTCCGGATTGGATCGAAGCCAGACAGGACAACTGCCTCCGGCGTATCGTCGATGATCAGTTCCACGCCCGTCAGAGTCTCCAGTGTACGAATATTTCTTCCCTCACGTCCGATAATTCGTCCCTTCATCTCATCATTCGGAAGCTGTACGACTGATACGGTTGTCTCAGCCACATGATCCGCAGCACAGCGCTGAATCGCTGTCACCACATAATCCTTGGCTTTCTTCTCTGCTTCCTCTTTCGCTTTCGCCTCGAGATCTTTGATCAGCTTCGCCGTATCATGCTTTACATCTTCTTCCACGGAACGCAGCAGATATTCCTTTGCCTGTTCAGAGGTTAAACCGGAGATCTTCTCCAGTTCCAGCATACCTTTCTCATAGAGAGCCTCTGCCTCCGCAGTCTTTCTCTTGAGTGCCTCCTCCTTGACATTCATACCCGCTTCACGCTTTTCCATCGCTTCTGCTTTTTTGTCCAGGTTTTCTTCTTTGCTCAGTACACGTCTTTCATAGCGCTGAAGCTCAGCTCTTCTTTCCTTTGTTTCTTTCTCAAGCTCATTCTTTGTCTTTAACGACTCTTCCTTCGCTTCAAGGAGAGCTTCTCGCTTCTTTGTCTCAGCAATTTTCAATGCTTCATCTATTATTTCCCTGGATCGTTCTTCTGCGCTTCCAATCTTCGCCTCATATGTCTTCTGGCGATGCTGGTTCGCAACGACCCAAGTAATAGCTGCTACAATAACACCTGTAACGATAACCGCAATTATTACTTGTGACACAGGAGCACCTCCTTATTTAGTTTTCATTGTACGAAAATACAATACTATAATTTTAAACGGTTTTATACAGTATGTCAAGCAGAATAAGCGCTTCCTACCAGCTTCCTGAGACACCTTCAGACAGCGTTCTGTTCTGTTTCATAATACATTTGCACGTTCACAGTCATGAAACAGAATCCATTCAAAATCATCTTTGGTAAATGACTCTGCGCCTGAAAGTCAACTAAGCGCATCCTCCTGCTCCTTCATCTCTCTCCGGATATCTTCCCATGAAAATCCCCGCCTCATCAGATAGGCAATGATCTTTTTTTCCTCCTCCGGCGCTGTCTCTCCCGCCCTGTAATGCTTCTTCTCAAGCAAGACGCGGATTGCCTCGCCCGAATCATGTTCTGTCTCTTCCAGCTGCTCCCGGATGATCTCGCGCGATATGCCTTTTCGCTGCAGGTAAAGCTTCAATTCCGCCTGGCTTTTCCGCTTTCCATGAACCTGCAGGTAATTCGCCGCATATCTGGCATCGTCCACAAAATGATATTCCTGCAAAAATCCAATCGTCTCCTGCACGATCGAATCCGGATACCCGTCCTGGAAAAGGCGGCGGCACATTTCTCCTTCCGTCCGGTCCTGCACCTTCAAAAGATTCAGCGCCCGCTCATGTGCCCGGCGGCTTAAAAGAGCCAAAAGCTCCCTCTCCGTTCTTTCTTCCAAAACCGCGCCCTCACAGACACCGTATTTTTCTAATTCCCCATTATATAAAAGAAAGGCAAAGTCCTCATCCGTGAAAACTTTGCACTTTCTCTTATCCAGGGATTCTACGCGTTCAATCCGCATATACAGCCCCTTTTCATAGCTACAGTTCACACGCTGCCAGCTGTAACTTTTCCTGTTACTGTTCACACATATGTGCCCTGTAACAGGATTTTACTCTATTTTTCGTCCTCTGCGTCCACTCCTACCGGCGGAAGCTCCGTCGGTGCTTCCTTGGACGCCTCCGGCATCATCGTGTCTTCGGAAAGTCCGTATTTGACACGTACCTTGTTCTCAATTTCAAGGCAGATTTCCGGATTTGCTGCCAGGAAATTCTTCGCGTTCTCGCGTCCCTGACCGATCTTGCTGCCCTCATAAGCATACCAGGCGCCGCTCTTCTCCACGATGTTCTCCTTCGCCGCCAGATCCAGGATATCGCCCTCACGGGAAATACCTTTTCCGAACATGATATCAAACTCTGCCTCACGGAATGGCGGAGCAATCTTGTTCTTCACAACCTTGATGCGGACACGGTTTCCAATCACTTCGCCGCCCTGCTTCAGAGACTCAATCCGGCGGACATCCATGCGGACAGAAGAATAGAACTTGAGTGCCCGTCCACCGGTCGTAACCTCCGGGTTTCCGAACATGATACCAACCTTCTCACGCAGCTGGTTGATAAAAATAACGATACAATTTGAACGGCTGATTGCTGCGGTCAGCTTTCTGAGTGCCTGCGACATCAGACGTGCCTGCAGACCTACGTGGGAATCACCCATCTCGCCGTCAATCTCTGCCTTCGGAACCAGTGCGGCAACCGAGTCCACAATCACGATATCGATCGCACCGGAGCGCACCATCGTCTCGGTAATCTCAAGCGCCTGCTCGCCGTTGTCCGGCTGGGAGATATACAGATTATCGATATCAACACCGATCTTCTTCGCATATGCCGGATCGAGTGCGTGCTCTGCATCGATAAATCCAGCGATACCGCCTCTCTTCTGTACTTCTGCCACCATATGCAGGGCAACCGTCGTCTTACCACTGGACTCAGGTCCGTATACCTCGATGATTCGTCCCTTCGGAACACCGCCCAGTCCCAGTGCAATATCCAGGCTCAGGGAGCCGGTCGGAATCGTCTCTATATTCATATTCGCACCAGAATCACCCAGCTTCATCACTGAGCCTTTTCCGTATGCTTTCTCAATCTGTGTCAACGCAGCATCCAATGCTTTCAGCTTGTCTTCTTTATTCATCTTTCCCTCCAAAACGCCGCTCCGCGGCCAATCACGAACAAATGTTCTAAACTTAGTTCTATCATAGCGGATCCGGCTGTAAATGTCAACTGTTTTCTTTTGGTTTTCCCCCGGACGCACTGCAGGATGCTGCCGGATCTATAACCTGATTCTGCGATTCAAAGTATCTACAATTATATCATTTTCCGGCTGGTTCTGTCTATTATTTTGCCGAGAAAAGCTGCTACCCGAACTGTGTCGTACGGAATTTTCAGTTCAGAAAATTCCGTACGACACAGTTACGCTGCCACCATTACTATTCACACAAAACCTTCCGTTGCAAAAATGCCTGCCTGTACACGTCATCTGGCACCGCCCCGCTTCTACTCTAACAGCCGCCCGATATCCAGCGCCCCCCAGCCCTGTTGGTTGCGCGGCAGCCCCAGATCCACTGCCCGCTCTTTAAAGCGAAGCTTCACATCCCGGTTCGTCATGTCCGGGTTCTGCTCCAGCAGAAGCGCCGCCGCCCCCGCGACAAGCGGCGTAGACATGGACGTCCCGCTTTTAAAACGGTACCCGTTCCGCCGCAGGTTACAGCTCACAATCCGTGATCCAGGCGCCACAATGTCCGGCTTGCAGATACAGGCGTCCGTCGGACCCCGCCCCGAATAGTCCACCATCCGGCTGCCTGCCACCTCTACCTCCCGGTCATCATCCGCACATCCCACCGTGATGACCTTCCGGCTGATCCCCGGCGTTGTGATCGTGTGCGCGGCCGGACCATTATTTCCCGCTGCCACCACGACCACATACCCGGCATCCCACGCCGCATCGACACCGCGCACCAGCGCCGAATCTTCGCTCATTCCCTTCGGTGTAAAGGAGCCAACCGATATATTGATAATCCGGATCCCGTACTGGCTGCCATTCTGGCGCACCCAGCGAAGCCCTGCCAGCACATCCGATACATACCCATTTCCCCTCTGATCCAGCACTTTCAGGCAGACCAGCTGCGCCCCCGGCGCCACACCCTGATAGCGTCCCGCCGACGCCGTGCCGCTGCCGGCAATCATCCCTGCCACATGCGTTCCATGCCCATTGTCATCATACGGCTGCTGTTTTTTCTTAAGGAAATCCCGAAATCCGTAAACGCAATTTTCCAAATCCGGATGCAGAAATACCCCTGTGTCCAGGATCGCCACCCCGACGCCTTTTCCTGTCAGTCCTCGTCTGTACGCCTCATTGCAATGAATCCATTCTCTCGCCCGGTTCACAGGAAAAAGCCCCCATATTCTTCCCTTACTGTTAGAATATGGGGGCTTTCGCCGTATGTGAATGCAGCCTCTTATTTGTGGAAGCTGTAATAGACGGTTCCGCCTGCCAGTCCACCGCGGAACTGCGCCAGCTCACTGACCGTCACCAACTGATAGCCACGCTCCACAAGCGCCGGAATGATCGTGACTGCCGCGTCACCGGAAGCATTGTAAAGCTCATGCATCAGAACCACCGAGCCATCTTTTACCTGGTTTAACACGGTCTGCACCGATGAAGCCGCATTGCGCGTCTTCCAGTCCAGCGTATCCACATTCCAGAGTACGATCGGCTGGCTGATATTGGCAAGCACAGTGCTGTTTTTTCCACCGCCCGGAAGACGGACTGTTTTCGGTGCCTCGCCTGTGATCGCGGCAACCGCCTGATTGCAGGCCTCCACCTGCTGACGAATCTCCTGTGCGCCTAACTTCTGGAGATACTTGTGATCCTGCGTGTGATTTCCAATCTCATGCCCATTGGCATACATCCGCTGAATCTCACTCTTATAGGAATTCACACGGTTTCCGACCACATAAAAGGTCACACGACCGCCGTACTGTTCCGCGCAATCCATGATGCGGTTTCCAACCGGGGCATACGGACCATCATCAAAGGTCAGTGCCACCATCGGTGCATTCGGATCGATATAACGACCACCGCTGGCCACCATTCCATCCGGAACCTGGCTGTCCCCCTGCTCCGTTCCCTGTGTCTCAGAAGCAGTCTGTCCGTTATTTCCTGTCTCCTGGTTCTCTGTTGTCTGCTGTCCTTCCGCTGCGCCAGCATGATTCTCGCTGCCAGCAGCCGTCTGTGCATCCCCCGCCTCATTCTGGGAACCGGACGCCTGCTCCCGCCTCTGAATCAGCTCCATATCCGATGCCGGTCCGGACGGCACATCATCCGCATACGCCGCAAACGACGCCCCTACCGTACAGACCGCCGTAAGTAACAGTGCTGCTACTCTCATTTTCCATGTTTTTCTCATACCGCTCCAAACCCTCCAAATTGTTTTCTTTTTCTTCTGCCATTCCGATGCAATCCGGAACAGCCGACCATGTGACATACTCACGTACAATGGTTTTATTATATCACACTCTTCCTTTATTAAGAACACTTCGTCCCATTTTACTTCTTACATTTTTCTGACAAGGTTAGTATTTACGCATACGTGCCCAGTAACGGAATTTGCCGTGGCTTCGCAATTAAATACGGCAAATTCCTGCTGCCACCACGTTTTCTTACGGCACTTTCGCTCCCAAATGTGCCTGCCTGTAAACAGTTCAAAAGAATATTCATAAGTATTTTTAATAAATATTTCATATTGTGTAATACACCTAATATATGCTATGATAAAAATGATGTCGTTACGCATCACAACGCGTGCAACGTAACACATGGAGTTTATTGACAAAAGAGTTGAAAGGAAGTAACAAATGGGCGGATTTTTTGGTGTCACATCAAAAACAAACTGTACACTGGATCTTTTTTTTGGTACGGACTATCATTCCCATCTGGGAACACGACGCGGTGGTATGGCGGTTTATGGAGAAAACGGTTTCAGCCGTTCTATCCACAATATCGAGAATTCCCCGTTCCGTACAAAATTTGAGCACGATGTCGATGAAATGCAGGGTAACATGGGCATCGGCTGTATCTCAGATATGGAACCGCAGCCTCTGTTAATTCAGTCGCACTTAGGAAGCTATGCCATCACCACAGTCGGCAAGATCAATAATGAAAAAGAGCTGATTCAGGAAGCATTTAAGAACGGGCATATTCATTTCATGGAAATGAGCGGCGGCAAGATCAATGCAACCGAGCTGGTCGGCGCCATCATCAGTCAGGCAGATTCCCTTGTTGAAGGTCTGAAACTGGCACAGGAAAAAATCAAGGGTTCCATGACCATTCTCCTGCTGACCCCGGAGGGCATCTATATCTCCCGTGACCGCCTCGGACGTACCCCGGCGATCATCGGACACAAAGATGGTGCGTTCTGTGTTTCCTTTGAAAGCTTTGCATACATCAACCTTGGATACACGGACTACAAAGAACTGGGACCGGGCGAGATCGTCCGCATGAACGCCGACGGCGTAGAGGTACTCAGCCCGGCTCGCAAGGAAATGAAAATCTGTTCTTTCTTGTGGGTTTACTACGGTTATCCGACCTCCTGCTACGAAGGAATCAACGTCGAGGAAATGCGGTACCACTGCGGTCGTATGCTTGCCAAACGCGATCAGTCCGACGCCGATCTGGTAGCCGGAATCCCCGATTCCGGTATCGCGCATGCAGTCGGCTACGCCAATGAATCCGGCATTCCATTTGCCCGTCCATTCATTAAATATACCCCAACCTGGCCGCGTTCCTTCATGCCGACCACCCAGAGCCAGAGAAACCTGATCGCACGTATGAAGCTGATCCCGGTAGACGCCCTGATCCGCGATAAGAGCCTGCTCTTAATCGACGATTCCATCGTCCGCGGCACCCAGCTCGGCGAAACAACCGAATTCCTGTATCAGAGCGGTGCCAAAGCAGTACATATCCGTCCGGCTTGTCCGCCGCTGCTGTTTGGATGTAAATATCTGAACTTCTCCCGCTCCAATTCCGAGCTGGACCTCATCACACGCCGCATCATCCGCGACCGTGAGGGCGACAATGTTTCCCCGGAGCTTCTGGATGATTATGCAAACCCAGACAGCCAGAATTATAAGGAAATGGTCGAAGAAATCCGTAAACGCTTAAACTTTACCTCCCTGCAGTTCCACCGCCTCGACGATTTAATCGAATCGATTGGTCTGGAACCGTGCAAGCTGTGTACATATTGCTGGAACGGAAAAGAATAATGTTGTAGAATACGTTTCTATGATAACCAAAATGGCAGCCCATCAACTTCTGCTGATGAGCTGCCATCTTTATTCTGTTAATTCTCTGCCAATCGTTTTGTTACTGTACACGCATACGTGCCCAGTAACGGAATTTGCCGTGGCTTCGCATTTAAATACGGCAAATTCCTGCTGCCACCACGTTTTCTTACGGCACTTTCGGTTCCAAAAGTGCCTACCCGTGTACAGTAACATCGTTTTATCAGCACCGTGCCTTTATGGTATATACAAGCACACCGCCAATACCCACATCACTTCTGCCCTGTCACCATCATATAACGGTTATGTGCGTCCTTCAGACAGGCAATGAGCGGCTTCTGAGTCAATGCAAAATACCTTTCCCGGATACTCTGCTGCATCTCGTCCAAATCCGTTTTCAAACTCTTTCCAAGCAGCATCGACACAACAAAATTGCGCGTCACCGACAAAATCGTATTGCACTCCAAATCAAGAATCTTTCCCGTCGCCCGTTCTACTACAAAACTCACATAAAACTCGCCGTGCAGGCTGTAAATCGCGTCCTCCTTGCTCGGTTTCGCCTGACCTACAACCAGAATCGTATCATCCTTATACATTATATCGTTTCCCCTTTTCTTCGAAACTGCCCTGATAAAAGCAGTTTCATCCATATACTGGTTTTATGATACCATGTTCTTAGGAAAGGTACAAGCTACGCTTCCTCGGAACCATATAAAATATGTAGGATTACAATACATCGTAAAAGGAACCAAACGCTCTCACGAGAAAAGGGATCGAAATCGATCCCTTTTCTCACTCTTCTTAGGTTAACAAGTATGGTTAACAAATAGTTAACAAGTAATTAACAAATGATGTACTTTTTACTGCTTTTCACCACATCTAACCACCCTTAAAACCCTTGAAAAATCAATAATTTTTAGAATTTCCCAGCCTTCGCAGCTTCCTCGATGCCTACCGCAACCGCCACAGTAGCGCCGACCATCGGGTTATTACCCATACCGATCAGACCCATCATCTCTACATGAGCCGGTACAGAGGAAGAACCTGCGAACTGTGCATCGGAGTGCATACGTCCCATGGTATCAGTCATACCGTAAGAAGCCGGACCTGCTGCCATGTTATCCGGGTGAAGGGTACGTCCTGTACCGCCGCCGGATGCTACGGAAAAGTATTTCTTGCCTTTCTCTACGCATTCCTTCTTATATGTACCTGCTACCGGATGCTGGAAACGGGTCGGGTTGGTGGAGTTACCGGTGATGGAAACGTCTACGCCCTCTTTCCACATGATCGCTACACCCTCGGTAACGTCATTTGCACCATAACAGTTTACTTTCGCACGAAGTCCCTTGGAGTAAGATTTTCTCCACAGTTCTTTCACTTCGCCTGTGTAATAATCCATCTCTGTCTCTACATATGTAAAGCCGTTGATACGGGAAATGATCTGAGCCGCATCTTTGCCAAGACCGTTTAAGATAACGCGAAGCGGTTTTTTACGAACTTTGTTTGCTTTCTCTGCGATACCGATCGCACCCTCTGCGGCTGCAAAGGACTCATGACCTGCCAGGAAGCAGAAGCAGTCGGTTTCTTCTTCCAGAAGCATCTTACCTAAGTTTCCATGTCCCAGACCTACTTTACGCTGATCTGCTACGGAACCCGGAATACAGAATGCCTGCAGTCCCTCGCCGATCGCTGCCGCCGCATCGGCAGCTCTGCGGCAGCCTTTCTTGATTGCGATTGCCGCGCCTACCGTGTAAGCCCAGCACGCATTTTCAAAACAGATTGGCTGGATCTTCTTTACCTGATCGTATACATCCAGTCCGGCATCCCTCGTGATCTTCTCAGCTTCTTCGATCGAAGCAATGCCATAGCTATTTAATACGGAATTGATCTTGTCAATTCGTCTCTCGTATGATTCAAATAATGCCATTGTGATGTTCCTCCTTAACTATGTACCCTGTGATTATTCCTGTCTCGGATCGATAATCTTAACTGCATCGTCTACACGGCCGTACTGACCTTTTGCCTTCTCATATGCAGTGGTCGGATCGTCGCCCTTCTTGATGAAGTCGGTCATCTTACCTAAGTTTACAAACTGGTAACCAATGATCTGATCTTCTTCATCCAGTGCAATTCCTGTTACATAGCCTTCTGCCATCTCAAGGTAACGCGGACCTTTTTTCAGAGTTCCGTACATCGTACCTACCTGAGAGCGGAGTCCTTTTCCAAGGTCTTCAAGGCCGGCGCCAATCGGAAGCCCCTCTTCAGAAAACGCACTCTGCGTTCTGCCATATGCGATCTGGAGGAACAGCTCACGCATGGCGGTGTTGATTGCATCACAGACAAGGTCTGTATTTAATGCTTCCAGTACGGTTCTTCCCGGAAGAATCTCTGCTGCCATCGCTGCAGAATGGGTCATACCAGAACATCCGATCGTCTCTACCAGAGCCTCCTGAATGATACCTTCCTTAACATTCAGGGTCAGCTTACAAGCACCCTGCTGCGGCGCACACCAGCCAACACCGTGTGTTAAACCGGAAATATCCTTTACTTCTTTGGACTTAACCCACTTTGCCTCCTCCGGGATCGGAGCAGCGCCGTGATTTACGCCCTGGGCTACTGGACACATATTTTCTACTTCTTGTGAATAAATCATTGTAAGACTCCTTTCGAAATGATTGGATTTTGTACTTTGTTAATTTTATCACATCAATCCTGTCCCTATTATCTCACGAAATTCTCAATTCGTCCATAGGTTTTTTGTAACTTTTCAGACGGTTTTCTCATCTTTCTTTCTCTCCAAAAAAACATACAAAAACACGACAAAACTAACGAACAGAATACATCCCTTTACCATGCTGGAAATACTTAACGCCCACCAGATACCGCTAAGTCCCATCACAGAGGACAACAACACCGCCACTGGGATGCGCGCGGAGGTAAAGGTCACGCTGATGATCGACGGATACAGCGTTCGCCCCAGACCGGAAAACGCACCGATCGAGGTCTGTTCCACCATCATAAACATCTGGCTCAGTCCCACAATCCGCAGGTAATTGACGCCGATCGCCATGACCTCTTCTTCCTGCAAAAAGATCGAGAACAGCGGACGCGCCATTCCGATCAGCAAAAATGTCGTGCAGAGTCCCCACGCCGCCGTCATCGCGATCGCACAGAAATAGCCGCGGCGCACACGGTCATACCGCTTCGCCCCATAATTCTGTCCGAGGAATGCATTGACTGCCGCCGAAAAGCCATCTCCGACCATCCAGGAAACGGATTCAATCTGACTGCCAACACGCTGTGCCGCCACTGCCAGATCACCCCATCCGGTGATAAGGCGGGTCAGAATCATCGAAATTCCAGCGTAAATCAGGTTCTGCACCGCCGACGGCACACCGATCCGCACGATCTCCCTCCAAACCTTCACCGGAACCAGCACCCAGAGACGCAGATGCGGAAACAGCACCTTTTCCCGCAGGACTGCCTTGAAAAACAGGAGGCTTACGAGCGCCTGTGCCGTGACCGTCGCAGCCGCTGCTCCGCTGACTCCCAGTTCCGGAAATGGTCCGATTCCAAAGATCAGCACCGGATCCAGCACAACATTGAAGACAAGCCCCGCCACGTTGACGATAAACGGTGTCCGGCTGTTTCCCGCCGCCGTCAAAAGTCCGGTCAAGATCGCATTTAGATAAGAAAAGATCACAAGCCCACAGGCGATCCGCACATACCATTCTGCCTGTGCAATCACCTCCGGGCTGTTTAATTTAAAAAATCCAATTAACCGACTGGCTCCAAAGAGCGAAACCAGCCCATACAGCACGGCAAACAAAATTCCCAACTGCAGCGCACCTCTCGCATACTGCGCCGCACTGTCATTTTCTCCCGCACCAAGACAATGGGCGGTCTTTACCTGACCGCCCGTCCTCGCCAAAATCGCAAATCCCTGTGAAAACCAGGTATACATACCTGCCGATCCCACCGCCGTGACGGCGCCTGCCCCGAGGCGTCCGATCCACGCCATATCTGTCAGATTGTAAAGCATCTGAACCAAAGAGGTCGCCATGATCGGAAGCGCCAGCCGGGTCAGTGCCGGGGCGATTGCTTCATTCAGCAAATCTACATGATGAGATTTCATTATTTTGCAGAAAGATACTCGTCGATGCCTCTTGCACCTGCTCGTCCGGCTTCCATCGCGAGAATAACCGTAGCCGCGCCAGTCACCGCGTCGCCTCCGGCGTAAACGCCCTCTTTCGTTGTCTTTCCATTGCTCTCATCCGCCACGATACATCTCCAGCGGTTGATCTCCAGACCTTTGGTCGTATTGGAAATCAGCGGGTTCGGGGAAGTACCCAGCGCCATGATAACGGTATCTGCATCGATCGTGAAATCAGAACCGACCACCTCAACCGGACGTCTTCTTCCAGATTCATCCGGCTCGCCAAGCTCCATACGGCGGCATACGATGCCTTTGACCCATCCGTTCTCATCCTCGAGAATCTCAACCGGGTTGGTCAGAAGGTCAAAATAGATGCCCTCCTCTTTTGCGTGATGTACTTCCTCCACACGTGCCGGAAGCTCTTTCTCACTTCTTCTATATACAATATGTACTTCTGCACCGAGACGCAGAGCCGTTCTTGCCGCATCCATCGCTACGTTTCCGCCGCCGACTACAACTACCTTCTTCGATTCCATAATCGGTGTGTCATAATCATCGCGGAATGCCTTCATCAGGTTATTTCTGGTCAGGTACTCATTTGCAGAAAATACGCCGTTGGCATTTTCACCCGGAATACCCATGAACTTCGGAAGTCCGGCACCAGAACCGATGAAGACTGCCTGGAAACCTTCTTCATCCATCAGCTCGTCGATTGTGATAGATTTTCCGATAACTACGTTTGTCTCAATCTTAACGCCCAGCTTGCGGACATTCTCGATCTCCGGCTGTACAACGCCGCTCTTCGGAAGACGGAACTCCGGAATGCCGTAGGTCAATACTCCGCCCGGCTCATGAAGTGCCTCGAAAATGGTTACTTCATAGCCCAGTTTTGCCAGATCGCCTGCACAGGTCAGACCTGCAGGACCGGAACCGATGACTGCTACTTTCTTTCCGTTTGTCTTCTCCGGCGCTGCCGGTACAAAACCATGCTCACGGGACCAGTCTGCCACGAAGCGCTCAAGTTTACCAATGGAAACCGCCTCGCCCTTGATACCGCGCACACACTGTCCCTCACACTGGGATTCCTGTGGGCAGACACGTCCACAGACTGCCGGAAGTGCCGAAGAAAGTGCGATGACTTTCGCTGCCTCCTCAATATTTCCCGCTTTTACTTCCTGGATAAACGCCGGAATATTGATGGAAACCGGGCATCCAGCGATACATTTTGCATTTTTACAGTTCAGACATCTCTCAGACTCCGCAACTGCTTCTTCCATATTATAGCCGAGACATACCTCTTTAAAATTAGTCGCACGTACCTTCGGATCCTGCTCTCTGACCGGCACCTTTTTCATCATATCTCTCTTTGCTTCCATTATTTGTCACCTCCGCACTGTCCGCATCCGCCGTGATGAGTATCGCCCTCTTTCAAGCGCAGCATCGCTCTGCCTTCCTGAGTCTTATAAATTCTCTGACGTTCCATCGCCTCGTCAAAATTAACAAGATGTCCATCAAACTCCGGTCCGTCTACGCAGGCAAATTTGACCTGGTCGCCTACAGTGACACGACAGGCACCACACATACCGGTTCCATCTACCATGATCGGGTTCAGACTGACAATCGTCGGAATCTCCAGTTTTTTCGTCAGCAGGCAGACAAATTTCATCATGATCATCGGTCCGATTGCAACACAGACATCGTACTTGCGTCCCTGTTTTTCAACTAAATCCTCGATGACACCTGTAACCATACCTTTAATGCCAAAGCTGCCATCATCGGTTGTGATGTAAAGGTTTCCGGCTGCCTTCTCCATCTCCTCGGTCAGGATCAGCAGATCTTTGGTCTTAGAACCTACGATAACATCTACATCAATGCCGTGCTCATGCATCCATTTTACCTGCGGATAAACCGGAGCCGCACCGACGCCGCCGGCTACGAAGAGGTATTTCTTCTTTTTCAGCTCTTCTACATCCTCATGGATAAACTCGGACGGATTTCCAAGCGGTCCTACGAAATCATGGAATGCATCCCCAGCCTTGAGGGTGCTCATCTTCTCGGTAGAAGCTCCCACGGTCTGGAATACGATCGTGATCGTTCCTGCCTGACGGTCAAAATCACAGATGGTCAGCGGGATTCTCTCGCCCTCTTCGCCCATCTTGACGATGACAAATTCGCCCGGCTCACATGCACGCGCTACACGCGGTGCTTCTACAACCATCAGATAAATCTTATCTGCCAGTTTTTCAGCTTTTAAAATCGGGTACATTCTATTCCTCCTTACTGATATATGAACATTTTATTGTTTGACTTTTCAGAATTCTCAATTATTTTACCACTTTGTCCTATTTTTGACAACCTTAGAGCGATTCCTTTTCCAGCTTCCGATATTCCCTGAATTCATAGCACAAATTGAAAAATGTCTGCTCGCCGCTTCGTCTTACCAGTTCCCAGCCTTCTTTCTCCAGATCAACCATGTGTGTGTCTGCCACATAGGAAAAATCAATCCAGGTGATCTGCGCTGTGTCGCAGAACGGAAGGAACTGCCGGTAAACCGACTCGCCGCCGATGATGACGACATCTACATCTGTCAGATGTTTTTCCTGTTTCAGCTCGTCAATCCGCACCAGCGCCTCCTCGACACTGTGGCAGATCTCTGCCCCCTTTACGCTCAGAGCCTTCTTTTTTGTCAAAATCAGGTTGATTCTGCCATCCAGCGGTCGCTGAGCCGGGAAGGTCAGAAACGTTTTATAGCCCATCACGATGATTTTTCCCATCGTTTCCTGCCGGAATAATTTCTGATCCGCCGGGATCACCGTCAGCATCTGCCCTTTATTGCCGATACCCCAGTTCCGATCCACTGCCGCAATCAGCTGAAAATGTCTCGGAAACCGTTCCGGAAACTGTCTTTTGAGTGTCTTCATCATGCTCGCCGCATTGATATAGAATGCCTCGTCTGGCTGTTCTTTCTTATCTACATGAGAATGGAACACGCGCTCCATCTCCCGAAGCGCCGCCTCTTCTTCCGGGAACCGGTTCATAATATCAATCATGACATCACGGCTGTCACGAAGCTTCTGCATCAGGACATCCCAGATCGCCGCCTTATCCGCTTCACTGACCAAGCCATAGTGGTTTAAAATAATCTCTTTTGCATCCAATTCCGATGAATACTCGATCGATTCTTCTGCCGCCTTATAGTCTACCAGAAACGACGGCATATAACTCCCATCATGCCCCATGACGCCTACCGTCTCACTGCACAGCATCAACTCATCATCAATCAGGTAAGACATGGAACATTTCGTGTGGCCGATCGTCGCAAACGCGTAGATCGTATGGTCGCCCAGTTCGATCGTCTCGCCGTCCTCCAGCGATACATCAATCTGTAAATCTGCATCGTCATATTCCGAATCCCATGGAAGCCCCGCCGCTTCTGCCGCCTCGCCGCTTAGACGCCGGATCGTCTTCAAAGCGCCCGGTTTCACTAAAATTTCTTTTGCGCGCTCGGAAGCATATGTTTTCACCCCCGGCCATGCTTTCCGCACCGCCGGAAGCCCCGCTACATGATCATAATGGGAATGGGATAAAAGAACCGCGTCTAACTCTGCATCGCCCAGTTCTCTTTTTATATTTTCCACCATCTGATCGGCAGCATACGCCATCCCCGCCTCGAACAGGAGATTGGCTTTTCCCTTTATCAAAAACACCGCACCGCTTCCGCAGCCAGATACATCGATCACCGTCATTGCTTTCTCATCCTTTTTGTTTGAATTTAAAATCGAACTGAGAAAATTTGAACAAAAACAAATCCTCAAATCCATATTTCGTATTTGATTTTACTGGATCTTTATGAAAAATACAAGGACTGGTTCAAATCAGATGAATGTAAGGAATAATAGGGTAACTGTTCACAAATAGGAATTTTCTGAACTGAAAATTCCGTACGATACAGTTCTCGCAGCAGATTTTGCCGATTTGGAATGCGCAGCATCGGCAAAATCCCGTTGCTGGGCACACATGTGTGAGCAGTAACATAATGGGATTTTTAATAACAGAATGCCGCAATTTCATTCCAAACAAACGGAACAATATCTGAGCGGGTGTGGCTGGGATACTCGGACAGAATTTCTAAATTATAAAAAGGATCGGCACCGATATGAAATTGTGTGTTTCGTTACACAGATTCCGGATCAGCGCCGATCCTCCGGGTGGTTGGTTTTAATTTAGGGAATTATGGGGACGGGCTGCGCCCCAGCGTGCTCAGTGCCCCAGCGTGCTCAGTGCCCCAGCGTGCTCAGTGCCCCAGCTCAAAAAAGCTGCGCTTTTCTTCGCTGGACGGGCTGCGCCCTATAATCCGCCCAGGGAAATCATCTGCTTATGTGCAAGCACAACGCATCTGATTTTCCTGACGTCTTGCACTTCTTATGCCTCAACCATGTATGGATAAGTTACATCCAGACACGGTACTCTAAGTTCTTTGATGGTTCTCGGGCTTAACCAGCGATACATGTTGATCTCGCTTCCGGCTTTGTCGTTGGTTCCGGATGCTCTTGCACCACCGAACGGCTGCTGACCGATAACTGCACCAGTTGGCTTGTCGTTGATGTAGAAGTTTCCGGCTGTTCCTTTGAGTGCATCTTCCATCTTAACGATAGCTTCGCGGTCATCTGCAAAGATTGCTCCGGACAGGCCATAGGAAGTTGCGGTATCGCAGCTTGCCAGAGTCTCATCAAGTTTGTCATCCGGATATACATATACGGTCATAACCGGTCCAAAGATTTCCTCTACCATAGTTTTGAAGTCTGGCTTCTTAGCCTCAATCAGGGTCGGATATACAAAATATCCCTTGGAATCATCGTATCCGCCGCAGATAACTTCTGCATCCTCGGATGCTTTTGCATAATCGATATACTCTTTGTTGGTCTTGAATGCGGATGCATCGATAACAGCGCCCATCAGGTTTGTGAAATCAGTTATATCGCCAATTTTAATCTTCTCAATCTCTGCCAGCATACCCTCTTTAACCTGCGGCCAGATGCTTGCCGGAACAAATGCACGGGAAGCTGCGGAGCACTTCTGTCCCTGATACTCGTAGGATGCTCTTGTCAGAGCTGCTACCAGACCCGGTACGTCTGCGGAATTATGAGCAAAGATGAAGTCCTTTCCACCAGTCTCGCCAACCAGACGCGGATATGTTTTGTATTTCTTGATGTTCTCGCCTACTAAGGAGTAAACACCGCTGAACACTTCGGTAGAACCTGTGAAATGGAATCCTGCCAGGTTCGGATCGCTTAATACGTACTTGCTCATGTCAGAACCACGGCTCGGTACGAAGTTGATAACGCCTGCCGGAAGTCCTGCTGCCATCAGGGCCTGCATTACATAGTAATTGGAAAGAACTGCTGTGGTAGCCGGTTTCCAGAGAACTACGTTACCTGCAATCGCCGGAGCGGTCGGAAGGTTAGCACCGATGGATGTGAAATTGAATGGGGAAATCGCGGTTACGAAACCTTCCAGTGGACGATACTCGATGCGGTTCCAAACATTCGGTGTGTTGTTCGGCTGTCTGTCATAAATCTGCTGTAAGTAATATACGTTGAAACGAAGGAAATCGATCAGCTCGCAGGTATCAATCTCAGCCTGATATACAGTTTTGCTCTGTCCTAACATGGTAGCTGCATTTACTTTATATCTCATCGGACCAGCGATTAAATCAGCTGCTTTTAAGAAGATAGATACGCGGTGTTCCATTGGCATCTCGGTCCATGCTTTTCTAGCTGCCAGAGCTGCTGCAATTGCATCCTTTAACTCTTTCTCACCGCCGGAAGCTGCTTCTGCGATTACATGAGCATGGTCATGCGGCATAACTGCTTTGGTCTTTCTCTCTGTCCAAACTTCCTTACCACCGATGATCATCGGAACCTGAACAACCTGTGCGGACTGGCGCTCCAGCTCTTTCTTTAAGCTGGCTCTCTCCGGACTTCCCGGAAGATATGCTTTTACCGGCTCATTTTTCGGCATCTCTACTTTGAAATATCCATTGCTCATTGCTCATCTCTCCTTTTTGATATTTTGTCTAATTCGTGATTATGATATGAAAATTTTTCTCATTTCATTTTCGTAAAATCTAATTTTTTCTTTTTAATTTTCATATCAATGAATTTCTATGGCTAAATATTAGCATCTTTTTCATTTTATGTCAATACTATTTCATATTAAAAAATACATGTTTTCATTATATTTTTCTGTGCATATCGTATAATCTCTTTGTTTTTTCCTGTATTCTGTTTTGGATTGTAATTTTTATCGATGTTACTGTTCACGCATACGTGCCCAGTAACGGAATTTGCCGTGGCTTCGCATTTAAATACGGCAAATTCCTGCTGCCACCACGTTTTCTTACGGCACTTTCGCTTCCAAAAGTGCCCACCCGGGAACAGTAACTATCGATTCTTGTAATTCTGTATGTTTTTTTATGCTTTGTTTACGGGTCATGGTTTTTGTGGTATACTGATCCCGCCCGAAACAACTCACAAAAGTGAGTTTATCCTGAAAATAATTCACTTATATGAAAAAGGAGTTTGATTATGCTTAAATTAGAACGTACCAGCGTCATGAATCTGGAAAATGCCATGCGCGGTGCCCGCAATCCGATGAACAGCTGGGGACGGATGGACAGCTTTTATGATGAGAATGGCGAATATAAACTGGGACCGAACGATCTCGACCTTGCGAAACGTCTCCGCAAAGCAGGCAGCGACCACCGCAAGTTTCTGCGCCAGGTATTTGTCTCAGTCGATGTGACCGCACCTCTCTACTGGTGGAAAGAATATGATACTTATAAAGTAGCGACCGTCGCCAATTCAACCAGCACGATGCACAAAATCGCCAGCAAACCGTTTTCGATGGACGATTTCAGCTGCGACCACATGACAGCCGGAACACGCGCATTTATGGAAACAGTTATCGCCAAGCTGGAGGAAATCCGCCTGCGTTATCTGGAGACGAAGAATAAGGATGACTGGTATGATATGATCCAGCTGCTGCCGAGCAGTTATAATCAGATGCGGACTTGTTCGTTTAATTATGAGACACTGATTAATATTTATTATGCCAGAAAGGATCATAAGCTGGCGGAGTGGCATACATTCTGTGACTGGATCAAGACCTTGCCGTATGGGGAAGAATTGATTATTGGGGAAGGGAAATAAATAGATAGCTAAATAATTTGATTGTCGTGGATGGGACGGAGAAAAAGCCGCCCGAGCAAAAATGATCAGGTTTCGAGGACTGGGATTTTCTAGGCATCTTCGGTTTGATTAAAAACAGAAAGAAATCCTCACAAAGCAAGTTTGTTGCGGTTTCTTTCAACATCAAATCCGAATCTGCCAAGTAAATCCTCAGTTTCGAAAATTCCATTTTCGCTCGGGCGGCTTTTTCTCCTGTTTATTGGATGATAACTTGGTAAAATTTAAGATCCTGGCCCCCAACAGCGCATGAATGCGGCTGTTGGGTGGCGTAGGATCTTTTTTAATGACAGTATTGTATTTATGATTTTAGCTGACATCTACTGTCTTATCTTATTATCTAATAAAGTAATGCCGTCACTGCTAGTCCTTCTTCTAATTGCTGAATGTGCGCTTAGAAGAAATGTTTAGTTGTGGCAGAGAACCGGCATTCCCTTGTATACTTTCTCGTAGAGAAGTTTTGCTTTATCAACCGGCAGATTGATGCAGCCGTGGCTACCGGAATACTGGTAGATGGTTCCGCCGAATTTACTTCTCCAGCTTGCGTCATGGAAACCGATGCCGCCGTTGAATGGCATCCAATAGTCTACGTGACTTTCATATTCATAGGTACCGTCTGCCTGTTTGGTGCCGCGCAGAACGCGGTCGGTCTGCTTGTAGGTCAGGCTGTAAATACCTTCCGGGGTTGTGTAGTTTTTGGATACGTTTCCGGTTACGCACGGAGCATCCCAGGTCAGGGCGCCGTTTTCATACATATATACATGCTGGGCGCCGAAATCAACTTCTGCGTAGGTATTGCCCCAGTCTGCGGCTGAATGGCTGGCTGCCTGCTGGGAGAACTGGACTTCACGTTCCTGATTGATGCCTGTCTGCGCCATCAGAACCAGGTTGTCTGTCTCTGCAGTCTGGTCAATCTTCCATCCATAAGGGCCTGTCAAGGCAACCTCTTTTCCGGAAGTGGTATGGAAGGTACGGGTAGTTCCAGCTGTGTCGTATTTCGCTGCCAGCGCCTTGATGTAGGCAGCTGCCTTATCGCGGTCTACAGTAATGACACCATTCTCGCCGCCTGTATACCAGCTGACATATTCAGTACCGGACAGTGTCTCGGTTGCATCACCGATATGGAAGGTGATGGTCGCATTTTTAGCCTGGTTCATCTGGGCGCAGAGTGCTTTTAAGGATGCATCGCCGGAAGTCACCTGGATCGGTGTGTAACATCCCAAGGCTTCCAGATCAATCTCTGTCATGCCGGAGGCGATCGCTGCATTGATCGCCGTCTGTACCTTTGCCTTATCCACAGATTCTCCCTTTACTTCCGGAACAATCGTGAAATCTTTTCCTTCTTCCCAGGCGGATATATGGGCATCTACCGTCGGTGCTACACTATCTGACATACAATTTAAGGAAGCAATGCGGTTTGCAAGCATCGTCTGATCGCAGGAAAGCGGCATTGCGATCGTCAGCGCTCCTGCTCCAGCTGCCCCTGCTGCCTGCTGGTCAATCGCTGCCTGCAGCTCATTTGTAATCACCACTTTATAGCCGATCTCCGCTGCGGTGATCTCTTCTGTCTTGCCTCCACGTTCTTTGATCGTTAATTTATAAGAACCGTAATTCTGCTCCAGCTTTGCCTTTGATTCCTCGTTGCTCATGCCGCCGACTGCGACGCCATTTACACTTGTTCCATTTGCAAAACTGCCATCTGCCAGTACTGGCTGTGCAAACATCAGCACCAGTGCAGCTGCTGCACCAGTCATTTTAAGTATACTCATACTTTTATTTTTCATTTTTTCACAAACCTCTCTGCCGCGCCATCTGGCTGCGGCCTGTATATATGGATTCTGAATCCTTATTATAGCAGAGTCGGAAAAAAAGTCCAGACCGATTCTAAAAAAGATCGTCAAAAGATCCAATTCGTAAGAATTTCTTAACGGTTCCTTTTTTTTTCCTTTTTCTTTCCTTTTTTCCATATTCATGATTGCAGTTTTTCCATTTTGCGGTATGATGGTATTCGTTGCAAATGAAGGGAGACTTTTATTTATGAAACGCTATGAAATGGATCTCTGTACGGGGGCTTTATGGAAGAAAATTTTATTGTTTAGTGTTCCGCTCATGTTTACCAACCTGCTTCAGGTTGTCTTTAATATGTCGGATGTCGCAGTGGTCGGGAAATTTGCCGGTTCACTGGCGCTGGGTTCCGTCGGCTCAACCAGCATCCTGGTCACGATGTTTACAGGCATCCTCATCGGCATGGCAAGCGGCGTCAATGCGCTGACCGCCCTCTATATCGGTGCCAAAAATGACCGGAATGTCCGGGAAACGGTACATACCGCCTGTATTTTATGCCTCAGCTCCGGGCTTCTGATTCTCCTGTTTGGTTTCACGTTCGCCAGACATATTCTCACGATGATGAATACGAAGCCGGAGCTGATCGACGGTGCTGTCCGATACCTGAGGATCTATGTTTTTGGTATGCCAGCGCTGGCACTCTTTAACTTCGGAAATGCGGTTCTGAGCGCCTCCGGCGATACAAAGCGCCCGCTCTATTATCTCTCTTTTGCCGGTGTTATCAATGTCATTTTGAATTTATTTTTCGTCATTATCTGCAAACTAGATGTCGCAGGTGTGGCATTGGCCAGCATTATCGCGGAATATATTTCGGCAGCTCTTGTCATCGCGCTCCTGCTTCGAAGCCGGGAAAATTATGCACTTCACCCGAGTGAACTTCAGATATCGCCGGACAAGGTAGGCAGAATCCTTCAAATCAGCATTCCGTCCGCCATTCAGAATATCCTTTTTGCCATCGCAAACATCTTTGTACAGACCAGTGTCAACTCGTTCGACCATGTCATCGTCGAGGGCAACTCAGCCGCTGCCAACACAGATCCTCTGGTCTACAATATGATGGCTGCCATCTACACAGGCTGCACCAGCTTTATCGCACAGAATCGTGGTGCCGGAAAACGGGAGCGGTGCCGCAGAAGCTACGAACTCTGCCTGCTCTATGCCACCTGCGTAGGGCTGATTCTGGGGATTTCGCTCTATCTCCTGCGCGTCCCATTCCTGTCACTCTTTACTAACGATGCAGAAGTTGTGACCGCCGGAACCACCCGTCTCGCCATCATGGCGCTCTCCTATGGGCTTAGCCCGCTGATGGACTGCACCCTGGCGGCATCCCGCGGACTGGGGCGGACCGTTATTCCGACCATCCTGGTTATATTGGGTTCGGTAGTATTCCGCCTTGCGTGGATTTTTACCATTTTTGCATACTTCCACACAATCCAGTCGCTGTACCTGCTGTACGCCTTTTCATGGGGAATCACCGGTATTCCGGAGCTTATTTACTTTATTTATATTTACCGGCATGGGGCAGCTGAGCCGGAAGTATAACTTTCAGGACGTCCTTAAAAATGTTTAAAATTTTCATGTTCCCAAAAGCGCCAAAAGGACCGCCGCATCTGGCATGCCCTCTTCTAAGTAAACAAGATTTTTATTGTTATCTTGGTCTGCTCAAAAGGAAATATGCCAGTCTGCGGCAGTCCTTCTTTCTATTTCCGGTCAATTTCCGGATTGACATGCACCATAATGTGTTTTACCTTCGGAAATGTCTTTTCAATGCTGTTATGCACCAACTCGGCAATCTTGTGCGCCTCCCGCAGCGGCATGGAACCATCTACCTCAATCTCAATGTCCGCATAAATTTTATTGCCAAAGATCCGCGTCTGAAGCAGGTCAATCCGCGCCACATCTGGATTCTGAAGAACGCAGGCGCGCAGCTGTTCTTCGGTCTTCTCATCACAGGAATGATCGACCATTTTATCCATCGCATCTTTAAAAATCTCATACGCCGCTTTCACGATAAAGACGAAAATAACCAGGCTCGCGATCGGATCCATGACCGGAAATCCCATTCTCGCGCCCACGATTCCGACCAGCGCACCGATCGAGGAAAACGCATCAGAACGGTGATGCCATGCATCTGCCATCAGTGCGCTGGAATCAATCTTTTTCGCATAATATCGGGTGTACCAGTACATCGCTTCTTTACTGACAATGGATATAACAGCCGCTGCCAGCGCCAGCATCCCCGGTACCTGCAGGTGACTGTATTCTCCCTTGAGCACGTCCGTAAGCGCCTCCACGCCAATCCCCAGACCTGTCATAAAGAGAACCATCGAGAGGACAATCGCAGCCACACACTCCATCCGCTCATGTCCATACGGGTGCTCCTTGTCCGGCTGTTTGGACGACAGCTTAATTCCAATCACCACGATCATCGTGCTGAACACATCGGACGCCGAATGGATACTGTCACTGATCATCGCATTCGAATGTGCGAACACGCCGGCTAACAGCTTCATAAACGCCAAAAGGATGTTCACTACTATCGTTACAAAAGACACTTGATTTGCCACCTTCTGAAAATCATTTTGTTTCATATTCGTTACCTCCAAAAAATATCTCATGGCACTAACGATAGGTGGATGCTGCAAACCCATAAAAAAGTATAAAAAAACACCCACGAACCAGTATGAGTAACTACTGTCCCGTGGATGAAACTAACTTCCACTGTCGCTTCTGCGACCCGACCCCATGATATTCACGGTCTGCTCAGTTTGTACTGTAGTTTGATATGCAGTGCAAAGAGTTTATGATGAATAATAGCACAAGTTTACTTTGTTGTCAATATCGGGAAATGCCCTTTTTTCCATATTTATTTTTTCAATTCCTTAATTCCAGCCTCAAGTCCTGCCGCCGTCAGCGGAAACATCGGAATCTCCTCGCGGATCAGACTGATCGTGTACGCACCGTAGGCATATGCCCAGTTATTTTCCCGCATCGGGTTCAGCCAGATCGCCGACGGAAAACGCCGGTGCATCTCCTGCAGCCAGTAAATGCCCGTCCGCTCGTTGCTGTGGAAATAGTCGAGACTGCCGCCGCGGTACAGAAGTTCCGACGGCGCCATCGACGCATCCCCAACCAGAATTACCTTGTATTCCGGTTTCAGGTTGTGAAAGACCCACTCGGTCGAGATCTTATCCCTCCAGGAGCAGGACGGCGTCGTAAATAGCTGATAGTAGAAACAATTGTGGAAATAATAAATCTTCAAATCCTTAAAATGGGACGACTGATTGACCGCCTGGAACAGACGGTTGCACAGATCCGCATATGCCCACATCGACCCGCCGCTGTCCATCAGAAGCAGAAGCTTCGTCTGGTTCTTTCTCGGGCGCTCCATGACGAGCTCCAGACGTCCGCCTTCGTCGCAGGTCTTCTCGATCGTTTTCTCCACATTGAGCTCCGTTTTCGGTCCATCCTCACGGCAGGATAAAAGACGCAGCTTTTTGAGCGCCACTTGAAACTGCCGGATCTGGATGACCGCATCGTCGCGGAAATCACGGTAATTCCGCTGTTCCGCCACCTGCAGCGCGCTCCGGTTTTTGCCCGGTCCGCCCACGCGGATGCCCTTCGGGCTGTAACCGGAATGTCCAAATGCCGACGTACCGCCAGTTCCAATCCACTTATTGCCGCCGTGGTGCTGCTCATGCTGCTCTTTCAGTCGTTCCGCCATCATTTTACGGATATCGTCCAGATCAAGTCCCGCAAACCGCGCATCGACCTCATCCTTATCATACGGCGTCTGCGCGTGCGCCTTCGAAAGCCAGTCTAAGACCTCCTTCGGAAGTTCCTCAAACGTCTGCACATTTTTAAAATATGCCAGAAATGCCTGGTCAAATTTGTCATATTCGGACTCTTTTTTGACCAGAACCGCCCTCGCCATATAGTAAAACTCCGTCAGGCTCGCGTCGTTCAGGTTCATTTCCAACGCATCCATCAGGCTGTTCCACTCATTGAGGCTCGTCTTCATCCCGTAAGAACGGAGTAGATACAGAAAATCAGTAAACATATCGGTTATTCTCCACCAGCTTTAAATCCTCTGTCTTTTTTAAGAGTACCCCCGCAAACGGGATCTCCTTTTCCAGCTTCTCCACCGGCACGCCGCCGATCACAAGCGCCTGAATCCAGTCCAACACCTCGGAGGTACTCGGCTTCTTCTGCAGACCGCGCAGATCGCGCACCCGGTAGAAGGCGTCCAGCACGCCGTCGATCAGCTTCTGGTCGAGATCCGGGTAATGTGCCTTGATGATCTTCTCCATCATCGGCTGCTCCGGGAATGCAATATAATGGAAGATACAGCGGCGCAGGAATGCATCCGGCAGCTCCTTCTCCGCATTGGAGGTAATAATCACAATCGGACGGTGCTTCGCTTTGACAGTCTTTCCCGTCTCCGGAATGTAAAATTCCATCTTGTCAAGTTCCCAGAGCAGGTCATTCGGGAATTCCAGATCCGCTTTATCGATCTCATCGATCAAAAGAACCGTCTGCTTTTCCTTCTCAAATGCCTCTCCCATCTTTCCGAGGCGGATATATCTGGCAATATCATCAACGCCGTCCGCACCAAACTGGCTGTCGTAAAGACGCTGTACCGTATCGTACACGTAAAGACCGTCTTGTGCGCGGGTCGTCGATTTAATATTCCAGATCAAAAGTTCCATATCGAGGGATCTGGCAATCGCCTCCGCGAGCATCGTCTTTCCAGTGCCCGGTTCTCCCTTGATTAAGAGCGGCTTTTTGAGCGCCGCCGCAATGTTAACACTGCGGATCAGTTCATCCGAAGCGATGTATTCGTCACTGCCGTGAAATTGCTGCATGGTAAATTCTCCTTTTAGAAAGTTCTCCTTTTACATAACTGTAAACACTAACAAGGGCGGCATAACGATTCAGGATCCATGCTGACTGCGATCGGTTCGGATCCATCGTTCCTCCCGATCGTCATACATAATCCTGCCCGTTTGCCGCCCTATTGATTTGCGATACCAGTGCCAAAAGTTCAGAAATCCGACGCAAGCTTGCTTGCAGGAAGATTTTTGAATTTGGTATCAGAGGGTCAAAAAACTTTTTGACCCTTTCATCATAATATAGCAATATTCTAATAGTTTGTCAAATCGTATATATGTTAGGATTTCATTAGAAAAACACGATTGTTACTGCTCACTATTCTACTTTGCCACCCGGATATTCTTGCTGCCGCTAAATCCTTCCGGCGGCTCTGTCTCCGTGAGGATCGTCGCTTCTTCAAACACCCCGAACGTCACCGAACTTACCATGCCGAATTTCTGGCTGTCCGCCAGCACATAGCAGCGCTCTGTCTGGCGCATCGCCTCTTGCTTGACTAATGCTTCATTCGGATCCGGCGTCGTGAAACCGTGGCGCTTGCTGACGCCGTTGGTTCCAAAAAATCCCTTTGTAAAATGATAGCCCTGGATCGTCAGGATCGCCTGGCTTCCGATGACCGCCTCCGTCGTGCCCTTTAACTCACCACCAATCAGAATTACGCGGTTTCCGGCGGCTGCCAGCCGTTTGGCATGTGATACCGCATTCGTCACAAACGTGGCGCTGCGCGCCGGAAGATAGTCTAAGATATACCCGGTCGTCGTGCCCGCGTCCAGATAGACAAAATCATCCGGCTGGATAAGTCCCGCCGCAAACTGGGCGATTCTCCTTTTCTCCTCCTGCTGCAATTCCATCTTCTGTGCCACTGACGGTTCGGTTCCCGTAAATGTCCCGTCTGAAGACACCGCGCCGCCAAACACCTTGGTCAGGCGCCCCGCTTTGTCAAGCGCATTCAGATCCCGCCGGATCGTCGATTCCGAAACTCCCAGCACATCTTTAATCTCAGGAACTGTCACACTCCTCTTTTTATCCAGAAGTTCCAAAATCAGTTCGTATCTTTTTTCTGTCAGCATGACTCTTTTCCTTTCATCTTCTGCTGTGGTTGAACTTTTTTAGCTCAATTTTTCACTTCTCTCTGTCTTAATATTCTTATCAACTGCAGCTGCTTTCGACAATGACCTTCCGAATCGGCAGCACACGCCCCGGCGATACGGAAAGCTCATCCACACCCATTTTCAGGAATTCTTTTGTCAAACTCAGATCCGCGCCCAATTCGCCGCAGATACCTGCCCAGATGCCCTCGGCGTGCGCATTTTCGACAACCATGCGGATCATCGCCAGCACCGCCGGATGGTGCGGATCGTAAAATGCATCCAGCTCCGGGTTCTGACGGTCAACTGCCAGCGTATACTGGGTCAGGTCGTTCGTTCCGATGCTGAAAAAGTCCACTTTTTTCGCCAGTTCCCGGCTTACCATGACTGCCGCCGGGGTTTCAATCATAATGCCCTGCTTCGGGTCGCCAAACCGGAGATTCTGTGCGGTCAACTCCGTCTTGACCTCCTCGACAATCTTCGCGATCGCCTCGACCTCCCAGACACTTGTGATCATCGGATACATGATCTGGAGATTGCCATAGGCACTTGCCCGAAACAACGCGCGAAGCTGTGTCTTGAAAATCTCCGGTCTTGTCAGGCAGATACGGATCGCCCGGCAGCCCATCGCCGGATTTTCCTCTTTTTTCAGTTCAAAATAATCGCACTGCTTGTCCGCGCCGATGTCCAGCGTGCGGATAATGACCGGTTTGCCCGCCATCGTTTCCGCTACCTGTTTATATACCTGGAACTGCTCCTCCTCCGTCGGAAATGTTTCTTTTTCCAGATACAAAAATTCGCTGCGGAACAGTCCGATGCCCGCCGCATCGTTCTGAATGACCGACGCCAGATCCTTGCTGTTGCCAATGTTCGCATACAGGCGGATCTTCTTGCCATCCATAGTGACTGTTTCGCGCCCTTTCAGTGTTTGCAGCAGTTCTTTCTTCTCCTGTTCCTCCTGCTGCCGGCGGCGCATTGTTTCCAATGTCTCCTCATCCGGTTCCACATACAGGACTCCGTTAGTACCATCCACAACCGCAAATTTCCCATCTACCGTCTCATCGAGCGCCACGTCCGTTCCGATCAGCGCCGGAATGCTCATCGTACGCGCCAGGATCGCCGTGTGGGAATTGACGGAACCGTGTACCGTCACAAAGGATAGCACCTTGTCCTTTTCAAGCTGTACCGTCTCCGATGGCGCTAAATCATCTGCCAGAATAATCACCGGCTCGTCCGTATGGATGCCCTGACCTGCGCCTCCGGACAGAACGCGCACAATCCGCTCCGAAATATCTTTGACATCCGCCGCGCGCCCACGCATATATTCGTCCTCCATCGCCGCAAACATCTGGGCGAAATTGTCACCGGTCACCGCAACCGCATACTCGGCATTGACCTTCTGCGTATCGATGATATTCTGAACCGCGTCCAGATAGTCCTCGTCCTCCAGCATGATCTGATGAATCTCAAAAATCGCCGCATTCGCCTCGCCAACTTCTTTTACCGCCTTTTCATACAACTCGCCGAGCTGGCGGATGGACTCCTGAACTGCCGCATTAAACCGCGCTTTTTCCTGCTCTGTATTCTCTATTTTCGTCCGTTTTACGGTCTGCTCGCCTTTCTGATACACACATATTTTTCCAACTGCGACACCGCCAAATACACTTTTTCCACGATACGTCTGCATGACCATTCCCCTTTCCATTGATCCATTATCGAAAAATGCCGCCATGTAATAATCCCTTACATCGCGGCATCTTTGTTAAACTACATATTTTCCTTCATAAACTGGCTGACTGCCTCATAAGCTGCTTCTTCGTCCTCGCCCTCAAAAGTCAGGGTTACTTCCTGTCCGTTCTTTACCGCCAGTCCCATGATACCGAAAATCTTTTTGCAGTCGCCGCTCTTTCCATCTTTCGCCAGCTTGATCGTACTCGTAAACTGTTTTGCCGCCTTTACCAGTTCACCTGCCGGGCGTGCGTGGATTCCTTCCGGGTCTGTAATGGTATATTTAAACTCTTTCATGATGATGTTCTCCTTCTCATTATAACCTATTTTGATTGATTTGACCAAAAAATTTCTAATAAAGATTCACATTCCGTCAAAAAAAAATATTTATCTATTCTTCTACATTCTTCTTGAGAACTCCTAAGAGTACCGTCGAGATCGCCATGCCAACCACCAGTGCCAGCAGATAGAACAACGGATTTCCCATGACTGGGAATACGAAGATTCCGCCATGCGGCGCCATCAGCGTACAGTTAAATAACATGCTCATCGCTCCCGCAACACCCGAACCGACGATGCAGGCTGGAAGCACGTGTACCGGATCGGACGCTGCAAATGGAATCGCGCCCTCCGTGATGAATGCCAGACCCATGATGAAGTTGGTCGGTCCTGCCTCGCGCTCTTCCTTTGTAAATTTCTTCTTAAACAACATTGTTGCCAGCGCAATCGCACACGGCGGTGTCATACCGCCAATCATAACAGCTGCCATCACATCGTAGTTGCCGGAGGCGATTGCCGCCGTACCAAATACATATGCCGCCTTGTTGAATGGACCGCCCATGTCGATCGCCATCATCGCCGCCAGCACAAAACCAAGAATCAGCTTACTCGAACCACCCATGCTGCTCAGACCATTGTTTAACGCCATATTGATCGCGCCCATGACCGGCTCTACGACGAAGCTCATAACCAGTCCGATGAGCAGGACGCCCACAACCGGGTAAATCAGGACCGGAGCAATCTTTTCCAGTGCCTCTGGAAGATTCTCGCACGCTTTCCGAAGCGCCAGAATCAGATATCCGGCAATAAAACCTGCCGCCAGGGCGCCAAGGAAACCTGATTTTCCCTGAGAAGCAATCATGCCGCCGACAAAACCGACTGCCAGCGCCGGGCGATCTCCGATCGCCATCGCGATGAAACCAGCCAGAATCGGGAGCATAAAGCCAAATGCCACACCGCCGACATTTTTAAACCATGCCGCCAGCGGGGTAATCGTACCAAAGTTTACACGCTGCTCGAGCGGGAGTGCATTCATATCCACACTGAAACCATCAATCAGAAACGCAATCGCAATCAGGATGCCGCCGCCGACTACAAACGGAAGCATGTGGGAGACACCATTCATCAGCTGCGTGTAAATCTGGTGTCCGACACTGCCCGATTTGCCGCCAGAGGCTGCCTTTGCCGGGCTGCTGCTTCCAGATGATGCTGCATGGTAAACCGGTACCTCCCCGGACGCCGCGCGCTCCAAAAGCTCCGGTGCCTTGCTGATACCGTCCGAAACCTGACATTCGATCACTCGTTTTCCGTCAAACCGCTCCATCGGCACCTGTGCGTCCGCTGCCACGATGATGCAGTCCGCCGTCTCGATCTCCTGTGCCGTCAGCACATTTTTTGCCCCGGCTGAACCGCGCGTCTCAACTTTGATCTTCCAGCCCTTCGCGCGTGCCGCTTTTTCCAGGCCTTCGGCTGCCATGTAGGTGTGCGCGATACCGGTCGGACAGGAAGTAACCGCTAAGATCTTCGGTCCGACTGTCTTTTCCGTCTCTGCACCCGCTTTTTGCGCCTGAATTTCCTGGCCACCTGACTGTGCGGCATTTTCTCCATTTCTATCTGCCGCTTCTTCGCCGGAACCAGCCGTCAGTCTCTCATCGATGCCTGCCTGTTCTGCATCTGCCTTATCAATAATGGAAAGAAATTCTTCCACCGAAGAGGCATTTCGCAGGGAATCTGAGAAATTCTCATCCATCATGAGAACGGAAAGCTTGCTCAACACATCCAGATGTACGTTATCTTTTGTATTTGGCGCTGCAATCAGAAACAGCAGCGTGACCGGTTCGCCGTCCAGAGAGTCGAAATCCACGCCATTTTTGATGACCATCGCCGCCAGCCCCGGCTTTTTGACCGCATCACATTTTCCATGAGGAATTGCAATCCCCTCGCCGATACCGGTCGTGCTCTCTTCTTCTCTCGCATAAACCTGCTTGCGGAATGCCTCGACATCCGACAGCTTTCCGCTCGCCGCCATCAGCTCTACCGCCTTGTCCAGTGTCTCCGATTTGCTGGTGGGTGCCGCATCCAGCGATATACTTCTCGGATCCAGTAAATCAGTAATCTTCATATCTGTTGCCTCCCTATTTATGCCCGAATGTCAGGTATGCATTGCATATCCGGCAGTACATTCTGCCAGCTTCAAAAATGTCTGCATACAACCTCATCCGATTTTTGTGATTTTACAGGTCTCATACACTTTCTTTATCTCATCCTTCGTCGCCAGCTGCTCCGAAAAGGCGCTCGCGCTTCCAGCTGCCAGTCCCATGCGGAAGGCGTGTTCATAATCTCCGCTCTCCCCGTATCCGGCCAGGAAACCGGCTACCATCGAATCTCCGGCTCCGACACCATTTTTCAAGGTTCCCTTCGGTGCTTCCGCCGCATAGACGCTTCCATCCTCCGCCAGAAGAACCGCGCCCTTGCCTGCCATCGAAACCAGCACGTTGACCGCACCTTTTTCCTGCAGCTTCTTCGCATACGGAACAACTTCCTCCCGCTCCGAGAGCTTCACGCCGAAAATGTCTCCCAGTTCATGATTGTTCGGTTTGATTAAAAATGGATGGTGTCCCAGCACATTGAGCAGCAGATCCTTGGTCGCGTCCACAACAATCCGGACGTCCCTGCCATCCAGGCGCTCCATAATCTTCTGATAAATATCATCCGGCATCGACGCTGGAATACTTCCAGCCAGCACCAACGTATCATCCGCCCCCAGCCGGTCAAGCTGGGTCATCAGCGCATCCACCGCTTCCCGCGGAATCTTCGGTCCCCGACCGTTGATCTCAGTCCCGTCGATGGATTTCAGCTTCAGGTTGATGCGGGAGACTCCCTCATCCAGGGAAATAAACTCGGCTTTCACGCCCAGCTGCTCCACTTCCTTCCGAACCTCCTCGCCGACAAACCCGGCAGTAAAGCCAAACGCCGTATTGGCAATTCCAAGGTTTTGAAGGACCGTCGAAACATTGATTCCCTTTCCGCCCGGAAGCAAAAGCTCCGAATCCGTCCGGTTGGTCAGTCCGAGCTTAAAATCGCTCACTGACACAATATAATCTAACGATGGATTAAAGGTTACCGTATAAATCATAAGCCTTCATTCCTTTCTTATCTTGATTGATTCTGACTGTATTATAAAATCATTTTCATTCAAAATCAATCAAACTTATTCACAAACATACTGCCTCTTTTTGGGTTATATTGCACAATTTTGATTTTTTATGATTGTTTTTGATTGATTGTTTCGTGTGAATTCCGGCGAAACGATTGCTGTCACTGATGGAATAGTGTTTCCAAAAACATCATTTTTACTCAGTTTCATCTCCTTTTCTAATCGTAAAATCCCCCTTTGTTGACAAGGATTTCCCCATTTGCTATAGTAAATGAAGAATTTTGTAATATCTTTGTAATATTTCCAAGATGTTTTTATATCAGAAAGGATATATGATATGAACGATTCCCCTTTGAAACCTGCTTCTTCCAGGCGCAAAAAAATGGATAAAACAATGATGGCGATCTATTTCCTGATCCTTTTTATTGTAGCCGGGGCGGCTCTGCTGGCATTTCTATGCCTCTCTAAACCTTCTGATAAGAAGAACAAAGCAGGCTCTGATCCTTCCATCGCTTCTTCCAGCACCTTAAAAAACAGTCATCAGACCGGCACCGATGCTAAAAGTACGGCGAAAGCCAAAATCAAAGAAGAAAAGCCGGTCGATCCGTATGAAAATCTCGCGGTCGCCAATGTGGATGATGCGCTGAACCTGAGAGAAAAACCAGATACAGATGCCAAAGTACTCGGCACCTGCTTCCGCGGAGGCGGCGGTACCATTTTAAAACGCAAAAATGGCTGGACAAAAATCCGCTCCGGTGGGCTGGAGGGATGGCTCAAGGACGATTATCTTGTATTTGGCGATGATATCAAGCCGCTCGCCAAAGAGCTCGGTCTCTATATCGCTACCGTCAGCACACAGACACTCCATGTACGTGAGGAAGCCAGCACGGATTCTGCCATCGTCGGTCTGGCTGCCGCGGAGGACTACTATCCTGTACTGAGTCAGGAAACTGGATGGGTCAAAATCCAGCTTTCTGTTGACACCTCCGGTTACGTTTCTTCTGATTATGTCACAATCAGCGTTAAGCCAGGACGCGCAATCAGCATTGAGGCTGAGATGGCAGCGCTGGAGGCGGCACGGCAGGCTGCTGAAGAAGCTGAGCAGGCATCCAGAGCCGCCGAGGAAGCCCAGATTGCAGCCGCAAAATCGCAGGCAGAGGCAAACGCGGCTAAAGGTTCCTCCCAGACTTCAGGAAAATCTGGAAATTCTGGAAGCCCTTCGAAAAAGAGCACGGCTGCACCAGCCGCTAAATCATCCTACGTGATCTCCGCCTCCGAGAGCGACGTTTATCTGCTCTCCGCCTGCCTCACGATGGAAGCCAACGGCGGATCCTATGAAAGCTATCTGGCAGTCGGAAGTCTGATCGTCAACCGCGTCAAATCTGGCAAATGGGGCAAATCCATCTCCAGCGTCATCTACGCGGACGGACAGTTCCCAGGCGCGACCTCCGGCCTGCTTGACAAATATCTCGATAGAGGACCGTCCTCTACTGCCACCAAGGCGGCAAAGGCAGCGCTCGCCGGGGCGAATCAGATAGGCGACTACCTTTATTTTACCTCGACCAAATCAGCAAACTACGACAGCTACTCCAGCTATCAGGTGGTTGGTGGGAATTGTTTCTATAAAAAATAAAAGGCTTAAAAAGGCGGATTTAAACGCATTACATTAAACCTCATATACATTCCCATCGCCTTATGATATGATAATCATATCAGCAAAACATACAGGCAGAGGACACCTACTGTCCATACCTTATTGATAGGTACTCTCGGAGTCTTTCCTGCAAATCATCTCACAAAATTAAGCACAGAAAGCTTCCGGGAGTCCATTGATTACAAATGGAGGAAATTATGAGAAAATCAATTTATACCTTGATGGTTTCCACTCTCATCGCAGCCGCCAGCATGACCGCCTGCTCCAGCCAGCCGTCTGAAACAACCACGGCTGAAACAACTGCCGCTGAATCCACACAGGAAAACGGTACATCAGCAGAAAGCAGCGATGCCAGCGAAACAACTACTGCCGGAGAAAAAGAAACCGCCCAGACAACGGATGCAGATCATGCAGAAGACGAGACTCTGAGCGAAAAAGAAATCACAGAACTTTACCGTGGTTTTGCCAGATCCCTTCAAAGCATCATCGCCAATAAAAATATGAACGATTTAGCCGAGCTGCTTGTCTATCCGTCCTACATCGGCATCGATGACGGGATTGTCGTAAATAACAGAACTGAATTTATGGCTCTCGACGCAGACAAAGTATTTACCGACGCGCTGATTGAGGCAGTCAAGACAGCCGATGTTTCTTCCACCGAACTGACCAAGGCAGGTTTCATCGTAGGCGATCCATCCGGTAAACCGGCAGTTACCTTTGGTCTGGACAAAGAGGGATCTATCGGTATCACAGCTATTAACTACTAATCAGAGATAAAATAGTGAAAAAGAGCGCCGCAACACTCACAAACCGGCTTTCCATTTCTGGTAAAACTGCTCCATGAGTGCCGCAGCGCTCTTTTCTATGTTACAGCCAGACAACTGCATCCATCAATCCGGCTGACTGCTTCTTCTACATTATCCTTCAATCGCAATATATTTTTTCTGCTCGACTTCCGGTTTTGCTTCTTTCTTCGGAACAAAAATCTTCAAAATACCATGCTTAAATTCCGCCTTGATATCTTCCTCGGTTATATCATCACCGACATAGAAGCTTCTCGCACAGGAACCTGCGTAACGCTCTCTGCGGATGTAACGACCGGTCTTTTTCTCCTTCTCGTCCTCATCCAGTCCCTTCGCAGCCTGAATCGTCAGATTACCATCTTCCAGGGAAATCGAAATCTCTTCTTTCTTAAATCCCGGCAGATCCATCTCCAGCTCATAGCCATCTTCCATTTCCTTGATATCGGTCTTCATCAGGTTCTGTCCATGGCGTCCATACAGCTTTTTCTCTATCTTCTGTCCGGCGTTATCATCATAAAACGGAAAATCATTAAAGAAATCATCAAACAAATTTTCTCCAAAAATACTCGGCATTAACATAAGTCATCTCTCCTTTTCTAACTTCATTTCATTATGTTTATTTACCAACATTTTCGGAACCGGGACGGTCTGGGAACTTTTCTTTTCTTCCTTTTCCTTCGTTCTGGCTATGTTATAGCACTTCTTATTAGCACTGTCAAGAGGTGAGTGCTATTTTTTTGTGAAGAATTTGTGAACACTACGAGCCATGTACATTTACGTGAAAGGGGCTGTGAAATAAGTCCCTAAAAGAAATAGAGGATGTGGCACCTGCCACTGAATCTATCACTGCACCTGCCTCCAATTATCAAAAAAGTAAATCATGAGCGCTCCGTTCACTGCAGACATTTTACGCAGACTGACTGGGGCAATATCAAGAACTACGATTTATGTATCAAATCCAACGACTACGGCGCACCTGAAACAGCCCAGATTATTGCAGATCTGTTCCGGAAGAAAATGCATCTTTAATCGTATTCTTATTTCAAAGAAACTCCTTTAACCGTGTTCTCATCCGATTCTTTCCATACACAGCACAAACGAGACACTTTGCATCCCTGTTTTATCAGGGATTGCAGTTCTTACATGGTTCATATCCATCTGCAATCACTTCATCGCGCGTACCTGTAAATTCCTGCCGGTTTGCCGCCTTCATCTGGGTGACAGATGTGCAGCTTGGAAGGTGAAATTTTTTCGAGTTGGTATTGAGAATGTAGGTCTGAACCGTCGCGCTGCTTCCAGAGGATCCAGCGCCGCCTCCCGACGAACCAACTGCTCCCGATCCAGCCGATTGATTCTGGCTGCTGCCATTTCCAGCCGTTCCCTGTCCGGCTGTGCTTCCCTCACTTCCAGAACCGTCCGCCCAGCTTTCTCCTGTCGCATAATCGATCGCAATACCCGGCTGGACATTATAGACGTACACGCAGAATAGCACTCCCTCGCCCTGATCTTCGACGGATTCCGCCTCCATCAAGACGCCGGAGGCAACCAGATTACCGCCCTCAAAAACCGGTGTCACGCGGTACATGACATGGTTTCCGGTTTCTTTCACGTAATCGGCTGTCAGATTTTCAAATGGCAGCATTCCCTGTACGTTCAGATAGCGGGTTCCGGTAATCAGGTTTTTGACATTAGCATTCTCCGCCGTGAGCTGGTAGCCGATCAGATGACAGCGGTTATAGAGATACTTTCCATCCACATTGTCATACTTCGCCGTATGCCAGCCCGTCGGCTTGACTTCCCCGATCGAGCCGCGCTTCTCCGTCGGCATCGTGTCCGGCGAAACCGAAGCATATGCCACGCCGCAGCGCCCCAGGCTGTCCAGATCACTGTAACTCTCAAATGATACATCCGTCAGGTCCGCATCGGTAAAATACGGCACATTTCCATTGACTGCCACATACGGCTGACCGGAATATGCCGGTACATCCGCTAGGTTAAACGACGTTCCCGAAGCAGAAGATACACGGTTTCCACCATTTTCTGACGATGACACCGCCTGCGAATCTCCGTCCGCACTTTCTGCCTGATTTTCCTCCGCGCTGACACTTCCGTTTCCATTCAGACTTCCCTCTGGAATCTCCTGCGCGCACGCTGAAACAGACAGCATCGCCGCTGCAGCCAGCCCCAGAAGCCACATTTTCAATTTTCTCATATGAATTTCTGCCTTTCCGTTTAAGCCTATCCTTTCAGAGCCATGTAGATTTGCGCGTTCTGGCGCCTGATTTTCAGGTGCAGAACCGGCTCTTTTTTATATTTGACTTGTTTTTTATGTTTTTCTTACTCTTTTATATTGTACTTACTTTTTATGCATATTTTTTACCTGCGCACATACCGCTCTTCTGTGATTTTCTCATGCGAGGAACCCGCATATTCCTGCGTTTCTGCCAGCTTCCAGCTGCCCAGATCCATCTTAAAATACATATCTGCCGGATAATCCCGGTTCCAATGACAAAGAATCACTTCTTCGATCCGGCTCTCATACGGAACAACATCCTTGTCCTCGACAAAACAGTACTCTCCCGGCCCCGCCTTTTCCAAAAACGCTTCATCTGCCTGAATCTGCCCGGATTGCCCCAGTTGCCCGGATTGTTCCTGTTCTTTCGACATATTTCCATTCACCTGTAAAAACTGTTTCTGGCTGTATGCATTCATCCACAGTTTTTTCCCACCTGTCAGCTCCAGAATACGCTTTCTAAGCACGCGGTCCTGGCTCTGCCGTCTGTGATTGAACATCATGCCGTTCTGATTATCCACACATACAATTATCTTCATCTCTCTTTTTCTCCCTTTTTCTATCTGCTATACGCTTCATGTTTCCCAAGGAATCAAAGCAAGCGTCAGCTCCTCCATCCAGGTCCGCAGATTGGGACGCCTGACTGCCAGCGTGTTGACAATCACCGATCGTACACGCACCGGCATCGTTTCTCCTTCTTTTACCAGCCTGCTCACATCGTTTATGACATAAAAATTGCCATTCTCATATCCCAGATACATCATCACATGTCCCGGAAAATATAGAAGTGTGCCCGGTTCTAATACTTTTAAAATCTGCTTTTTTTCTGAGCAGCGCCGCCCCGCCAGCTCTATTTTTCGAACTGGCATCTGCAACTGCCCGGTCGTATTGCGAGGCAGGATCCATCCAAAACAGCGGTACACTTCCCGGATATAGGAAGAACAATCCCGGCTCTCCAGCATTCCGCCCCAGCCGTAGCGGTCTCCCAGACACTTGAACGCCTGTTTAATAATCTCCTCATTTGTCAAGCTCAAATATCCCACCGATACGTCCCGGCTCATCGGAATCAATCCTTTTTGCCGGAAGAAACTGCCATCCGGGGCGCGGCATGGAAGCCAGACGATGTAATTATTCCAAGCCAGTCTGTTCTGTACCCTCTGTTCTGCCTGTGCTTCTGTTGTCTCTATTCCCCCTCCTGTCCCTTTTTTTCTGTTTGTTTCTATTGTTTCTTTTATCTCTGGGATTCCTTCTTCCACGCACAATTCCAACACCGTCCCCATCCGAAGCCGGTATGCACTGGTTCCCGAATAGACTGCACTTGCTTCCAGCCAGACCATATCCCCTGTCACTACTAACGGATGGAGCGGAAATGCCGCCATCAGCCATTCCGCCCGGTTCCGACAGACTGCCACCGACTCTGCCGATATCCAGCCCTCGCTGCATTCATTCCGGACATACAGATAACTCTCTTCCTGCACCGAACCCAAAATCAAAAGCGGTTCCCCGACCATACAGAGACAAAGTGCTGCCTCATCCCACTCCGGATCGGATGGATCCTCCTCATCGGCTAAAAAAGTCTCCATCGGAAACTGTTTGATCAACCCCTGTGAAGTCGCGATTCCATATTTGATATGAACATTTTTATTCACGGAATTTTGAGCATCACACACAGTCCAATTTATCCCCTGTATCCCAAATGATAAGAAATTTCCACACCATTTATCATAAACAACTCTCTCTTCTTTGGCAAAGGCTTCATTTTTCAAATCATGCATTTCCGTTCCAGATGTCCGTAAAATTCGTGCATTCAAATTTTCAATTTCTTCCGGCGTCATTTTTACTGTTCCTGACGCATTTCCTGTGTCAATCCAATGTTCTGCCTGGCATTGTTCCTCCGAAACATCTGGTGCGAATGATAAAAAAGACGATCTCATATGAACTACTCCAAAACAGCCTGCTTAATTTTCGTATCTTTTATATGATGCATCTGCCTTTTTTATACACAATAAGGAATCGGCAGCACCCCCAGCTGGCGCCTCGTCGTTTCCGAAATTTAGTAATTCTCCGCATGAACCTCGAAATAAGCCTGCGGATGCGCGCATACCGGACAAACTTCCGGTGCTTTCTCGCCTACTACGATATGACCGCAGTTGCGGCATTCCCATACCTTCACTTCGCTCTTCTTAAATACTTCCTGCGCTTCCACATTGTGAAGCAGGGCACGGTAGCGCTCTTCATGATGTTTTTCGATCTCCGCTACCATACGGAATTTCACTGCCAGCTCCGGAAAGCCCTCTTCCTCAGCCGTCTTGGCAAATCCATCATACATATCTGTCCACTCATAGTTCTCACCGTCTGCAGCAGATGCCAGATTCTCTGCGGTATTTCCCAGACCGTCTAATTCCTTAAACCACATCTTTGCGTGTTCTTTCTCATTGTCTGCGGTCTTTAAAAAAAGGGCGGAAATCTGCTCAAATCCCTCTTTTTTTGCCTTGGATGCAAAATAGGTATATTTATTTCTCGCCTCTGATTCGCCGGAAAAAGCCTCCCTCAGGTTCTTTTCCGTCTGGGTTCCTGCATATTTGTTAGCCATTGCGTTGTCCTCCTTTTAATTGCATGAAAACAGATCATCTTTTCTTTTTATTATAGCACGATTGAATGTTTTTAATATGTTTTTCAAAAGCATTTTTTTCCAACATCCAGACAAAAACAGGGATATCAGACGTTCAAATCTGATATCCCCGTTTCTTTTCTAAATAGGAATCTACTACCTACCGCTTCCCCTACGCCTCATCAATCGCATGCCCGATATCATGGCGCATATATTTGTTAGCGAAATCGATCCACTCGGTCGCCTTGTATGCATTGGCGCGCGCCTCTTTCAGGTCTTTGCCCTTTGCAGTAACGCCCAGCACTCGACCGCCGTTTGTCACGATGTCGCCGTCCTCATCAAACTTCGTGCCCGCGTGGAATACATAGTATCCGTCTGCGTCCTTGAACTTCTCCAGGCCGTGAATCTTGAAGCCCTTTTCATATTTTACCGGGTAGCCGTCCGACGCCAGAACGACGCAGACTGCTGCATTATCCTCAAATTCGAGCTCAATCTGATTCAGGGTTCCGTCGATACATGCCTCAAAGACTTCCACGATATCATTCTTCATGCGCGGCAGGACAACCTGTGTCTCCGGATCGCCGAAACGGGCATTGTATTCCAGCACCTTCGGACCATCCGCGGTCAGCATCAGACCGAAGAAAATGATGCCCTTGAAAGTACGTCCTTCCTTCTTCATCGCGTCAACCGACGGCTGATAGATGTATTTTTTGCAGAATTCATCTACTTCTTTTGTGTAGAACGGGCTTGGTGAGAAGGTTCCCATACCGCCTGTATTTAAGCCCTGATCGCCGTCCAGCGCCCGCTTGTGGTCCTGGGAGGAGGTCATAATGCGGATCGTATCGCCATCGACGAAGGAAAGGACAGAAACCTCGCGTCCTGTCATGAACTCCTCGATGACCATCTGATTGCCGGCAGAACCAAACTTCTTGTCCTCCATGATCTCCTTGACGCCTGCCTGTGCTTCTTCCAGCGTATTGCAGATCAGAACACCTTTTCCAAGTGCCAGACCATCTGCTTTCAAAACGATCGGCATCTTAGCGGTCTGTAAGTATTCCAGCGCCTTGTGTGGATCGGTAAAAGTCTCATAGGCTGCGGTCGGAATGTTGTATTTCTTCATCAGATCCTTGGAAAATGCCTTCGATCCTTCCAGAATCGCCGCATTTTTTCTCGGTCCAAATACACGCAGTCCCTGTGCCTCGAACACATCCACGATACCGCCAACCAGCGGATCGTCCATGCCGATCACGGTCAGGTCAACCTCATGCTCTTTTGCAAATGCCGCCAGCTTATCAAATTCCATCGCACTGATCGGCACACACTCTGCATACTCTGCAATTCCCGCATTGCCCGGTGCACAATAAATTTTATCTACCTTCGGACTCTGAGCTACTTTCCATGCGATCGCATGCTCACGTCCGCCGCTGCCAACGATTAAAACTTTCATGTTCTTCTCCTTATATTCTTCCGTTTGCAATCGCATTGATCGCCTGCGGAAGCAGTACCCACTCTGCCTGTTCCATCACGCGCTGCTGCAGCGTCTTCGGCGTATCATCCGGCTGCACCTCTACGGCTTTCTGGAAGAGGATCGGACCGGTATCGGTTCCCTCATCCACATAGTGAACCGTCGCGCCCGTCACCTTGACGCCGCGCGCCAGCGCCGCCTCATGCACCTTCAGTCCGTAATAGCCGACGCCGCAGAATGACGGAATCAGGGACGGATGGATATTGATAATTTTATTTCTGTATGCCTCGATCATCGCCGCCGGAATCTTCACAAGAAATCCAGCCAGAACGATGAGATCCGGCTTACATGCCTTGATGGTCTCCAAAAGCGCCTCATTGAACGCATCGCGTGTTTCATACGCCTTCGGAGTCACAACAAATGCCGGGACACCGTGGTTTTTCGCGCGCTCAATCGCATAAGCGCCCTCATTGTTGCTGATAACCGCCACAACTTCTGCGTTCGTGATCTTGCCGTTATCAACCGCATCCAGGATTGCCTGCAGATTTGTACCGCCGCCAGACACCATTACAACGACTCTTAGCATAATGTTACTCCCTTTTCTCCTGCCTCAATGGAACCGATGATGTACGGTGTATCGCCAGCGGACTTCATTGCCTCCATCGTTCGCTCTGCATCAGCCGCATCGACTGCTACGACCATGCCAATACCCATATTGTAGGTATTGTACATCATGTGCTCCTCGATATCGCCTTTCTTCGCCAGCATACCGAAGATCGGCGGAATCTGATAGCTGTCTTTCTTGATGACTGCGCGGACACCGTCTTTCAGCATACGCGGAACATTCTCATAGAAGCCGCCGCCTGTGATATGGCTGCACGCTTTCACAGTCACGCCCGCATTCTTCACTGCTTTCAGCGCCTTTACATAGATACGGGTCGGTGCCAGAAGTGCCTCGCCAAGCGTGGTTCCCAACTCCTCATAGTAGGTCTCCAGTCCCTCTTTGTTGAGTTCCTTCTCAAATACCTTGCGGACCAGGGAGAAACCATTGCTGTGAACGCCGGTGGATGCCATACCGATCAGTACATCACCCGGTTTCAGGTTTTCGCCGGTAATCATGTCTTTTTTATCAACCACGCCGACAGCAAAACCGGCCAGATCATAATCTTCCTCCGGCATCAGCCCCGGATGCTCAGCTGTCTCGCCGCCGATCAGAGCTGCCTCCGACTGTAAGCAGCCTTCTGCAACGCCTTTTACGATATCCGCGATCTTTTCCGGATAGTTCTTGCCGCAGGCAATATAGTCCAGGAAAAACAGCGGCTCGCCGCCTGCACATGCAATGTCGTTGACACACATCGCAACCGCGTCGATACCGATCGTGTCATGCTTGTCCATGATGATCGCCAGTTTTACCTTGGTACCACAGCCGTCCGTACCAGATAAGAGAACCGGATCTTCCATCTCTTTAATCTTTGCCAGGGAGAATGCACCGGCAAAGCCGCCCAGACCTCCCAGCACTTCCTCACGCATCGTTTTCTTTACATGCTCTTTCATCAGTTCTACCGACTTATAACCAGCCTCAATATCTACTCCGGAATTCTTGTAATCCATGGTTTTCCTCCGTATGTCCTTGTTTATATTTTTAATATTTATTTCTGTGCCAGATACTCTTTATGTCCCAGTTTCTGTAATTTCTCATCCTTACCGGCTACTTCATTCTTCATCTCCTCAGAGTATGCTTTTAATTTTGCTAAAAGCTCCGGATCGGAAGTTGCCAGAATCTTGGCTGCCAGAATACCCGCATTCTTGCCGCCGTTGATCGCTACCGTCGCAACCGGAATACCGGACGGCATCTGTACGATCGAATACAGAGAATCAACTCCGCCTAAATCTGAGGTTTTCATCGGAATACCGATCACCGGCATCGGAAACAGTGCCGCGCACATACCCGGCAGATGCGCTGCCTTACCAGCACCTGCAATGATAACCTTAAAGCCTTTCTCCTCAGCGGATTTTGCATAGTTAAAAAAGATGTCTGGCTCACGGTGTGCAGAAATGATTGTCATTTCATAATCAATCCCCATCTTGTCCAGAAAATCTGCTGCCTGTGCCATGATCGGCATGTCCGAATCGCTTCCCATTACAATTCCTACTTTTGCCATCGTTCATTCTCCTTTTCTCTGCATTGTATTTATTAGTTCTACTTATAAGTAATTTGAATAAAAACAGCCTTACTTATTAGTAATGATACTAGGTTTTTGATCGCAAGTCAATAGGGTTTCGAGAATCCTTCAAAAAATACTATGAGATTGCAGCCTCCTTGCTTTTATGTTATCCTTATTGGCATCACAATGATTACAAAGAGGTTCCCTAAATGAAACGGACATTATCATACACTATTACAAATAAAAACAAAGCTGACACCATCGGCGCCTTCCTCCGCGATGCCGGATATTCCCGCCGCATCCTCATCGAGCTCAAACAGAACCCTGAGCAGATCTGCCTGAACGGAACACCGTCCTGGCTGAACACACCGCTTCAGATCGGAGACACCCTGACGCTCTTTCTCCCGGACGAACCCGTTTCTTCAGATATTCTTCCGGTCAATCTTCCGATTGATATAGTATATGAAGACGAAGATCTCATAATACTCAACAAAGCCCCCGGAATGCCTGTCCACCCGTCCCAGGGACACCATGAAAATACGCTGGCAAACGCCCTCGCGTACCGGTTTGCCTCGCGCGGCGAACATTTCGTGTTCCGTGCCGTGAACCGCTTAGACCGCGACACCACCGGTCTTCTGCTGATCGCCAAACATAAAATAAGCGGCGCATTTCTCTCCGCCATGACTGCAAAAAAAGAGATACGCCGCGAATATCTCGCGATTGTTGCCGGTAAACCAGAAGAATCCGGCACCATCGATCTGCCAATCGCCCGAAAAGATGGTTCCACCATCGAACGCTGCATCGATATGGATCATGGGGAACACGCCGTCACCCATTACCGGTGTCTCGATTACCGGGACGATCTCGGCTGCTCCCTCGTCCGGCTTCGCCTGGAAACGGGGCGCACCCACCAGATCCGGGTCCACATGAAAGCCATCGGGCACCCGCTTTTAGGGGATTTTCTATACAACCCGGATTACCGCTTCATCGGACGGCAGGCGCTTCACTCCTATACGGTGGCATTCCGGCATCCGATCACTGGGGAAGCAATGGAGTTTACGGCTCCGATGCCGGAGGATTTTTCCTTCTTCTATTAATACTGCTTCCGCAGTCCCTTCGGATAATGGTTTTTCAGTGTCCCGCCGCTCTTCTTGCCCCATCCGAGCGAATACCCGTCCACACTCACAAGGCACCAGCCTTTTCCGGCGTCTTCCTCAGAAAGCTGGATCGTCTCGCCGCGCAGGTATGCCGCCGTCTCCGGCGCGTCGGCAGACAGGTTCACGTTCTGTTTTACCTCCGATGGATGCAGGGCAAGTGCCAGCGCGTGGGACGGCTCAAAACGGTTTTTCTTAAATTCTCCCATCTGAAGCCCCGGGCGAAGCACCCGCAGCCCCTTAAAATCGACCATCTCCTCCGGCGTCCGGTAAAGCTGGTCGCCAAACATCGTCATCGTACTGTCCGCTGTCCATTTCTTCGGCTCAATAAATATCTCTTTGCAGAAATCCTCATAGACTGCCAGAAGCTTCTTGTCCTTCATCGAAGCCGGATATTTACGCTTCACGCTCTCCGGCTCGCCCGTTTTTCGAAGAAGTGCCGCATAATGGCCTTCTCCCTCGGTCCGGTGCGGCCAGATACGGACCGTTTTCTCGATTCCATCCGTCACGCCCGCCCCCCAGGCTGGAACGCCGTGCGAAAGTCCCGGATAGTCCGGTGTTTCCTCTAGCGCAAACTCTGGATGTGCCTCTAAGAAACGTCCGATCGCCTGCTCGTCCTCCTCCGGCGCAAACGTACAGGTGGAGTACACCAGCCGTCCGCCAGGTTTCAGCATCATCGCCGCATTTTCAAGAATCTCCTGCTGCCGCCCAGCACAGCGACGCACATTCTCCGGGCTCCATTCCGTGACCGCCGTCTCATCCTTGCGGAACATTCCCTCGCCGGAACACGGTGCATCCACGATGATCCCATCAAAAAATGCCGGAAAATACTTCGTCAGCCGCCCGGAATCTTCATTTGTCACAACCGCATTCCGGATTCCCATGCGCTCGATATTCTGCGAGAGAATCTTTGCACGCGCCGGATGGATCTCATTGCTCACCAGAAGTCCTTCTCCGCCCAGTCTCGCCGCCGCCTGCGTCGATTTTCCGCCCGGTGCCGCACAGAGATCCAGAATCATTTCCCCCGGCTGCGGGTTTAAAAGCGAAGCCGCAATCATCGCGCTCGGCTCCTGAATATAGTAAACGCCCGCATCGTGGTACGGATGACGCCCCGGACGATCCTCCGCCCCATAAGCGAATCCCTCCGCCGCCCACGCAACCGGATTCAGAGAAAATGGAGCCGTCTTAGCAAATTCCGCCGGATCCGTTTTCAGTCCGTTCACGCGCAGTCCCTGTGAGCGATCCTTGTCGTAACTGGCGATAAACGCATCGTACTCCCTGCCGAGCATCTGTTTCATTCGTTCAGTAAATGCTGCTGGTAAATTTATCATGGTTTTGTATTATCCTTCTTAATCAAACATATAATTCATCTTTCCTAAATAATAATACTATTACATAAACAGCAATTCCGTCAACTATTTCTGCCTCTTCTTTCCAGTATCTTTTCCGCCCCATTTTCCCACACTATCCTCATGATTCGATGGATATTTACGTTCGTTCTCCTCCCATTTTTTAGTTTCTCACTCACACGCGGATGCAATCTGTTTTCTTCCAATTTTTCCAGTATCAGCATCGCACTGCACCGACGCGGGGAATTTTTTCTCTGGTGCCTGCTCTGCGGCGGCTTTTTCTACTCCCAACTCTCCCTGTACCGCCCCCGCCAGGCAAAATGCTGCCTGCTTCTCCTCACTGCCGCTGCCCTGCTGCCCTATACCCCGGAGCACCTCCCAGTCTGTGCTATCCTTCACACGCTTCTGGCACTGGCGGCTGCACTGTTATTTCTTTATAATCTGTTTTATTTAAGCTTGCAGTTCTATCTTTCGTCCCCAGCTCCTGCCCGTTATTCCCAAACAACCTCCCATACTGCCTTTTTCAGCAAATTGACTCACTCTTTGGATTCTCCTGCTGCCCGTGGGCGCCTCTGCCTCCTGCTTCTCTGGATTTCTTGTGTTTTCTGTCTGGACAGCTGGATTTTATCGGGAATCATCAACAGTGCCATGGAAATTTGCCTGACCTTAACCGCTGGCGTACTGTTCTGGCTGTTTTTTCCTTCACTACACCTGACATCGAATCATCCGCATTCCCTGTTGTAATTCTTGCAAAGCGTTTTTAAAACATCTCCCTATCAACAAAAAAGCCAGTTCTATATCTCTCTTAATACACCAAAGATATAAAAACTGGCTTTTTACCATTCTTAGATTTTTATACCTGCTCCCTCATTTTAAGCAGATATGGTATGTAAACTTCCCGTCATACAGAGCCGGAAACTTCACCGAACGCCCACCTTAGTACACAATCTTGTACTCGCTGGAACCTTCTCCATTTACCACATAGTAAACGGCACGCTCTTCCGGTTTAACATACAGGGTCAGAGTCTCAATCTCGTCCTCTTTATGTCCCAGAGCTGCATACGCTTTCTTTGCTTCTGCCTCCAGCTTCTCGATAGAAATCTCAGCACCTGCGTACTGTACGTATGCAACTGTCTTTACTTCCTTTTTCTCAGCTGTCTTCTTTGCTGCAGTGGTTGTCTTTGTGGTTCTCTTTGCAGTTGTTTTCTTTACGGTCACGTCTGTCTCCTTTTTCTCTGCGGCTGCTGCCATCTCTTTCTTCTCTGCGAGGGCGGTCTCCTTCTTCTGTACCGGCGCTACAGCTGTCTCTTTTTTCTCTACGTGTGCCAGTGCAGTTTCCTTTTTCGGAACGGATGCTACTGCCGTCTCTTTTTTCTCCACGGCTGCCACAGCTGTTTCCTTCTTTGCTACTTCCGCTACCGCTGTCTCTTTCTTTGCGACTGCTGCCACTGCCGTTTCTTTCTTCGCTACTTCAGCTACGGCTGTCTCTTTTTTCTCCACAACAGACGGAACCTTTTTCTCTTTCGTTGAAACAGATTTCTTTTCCGCTGTCTTGGCTAATGTTTTCTTTCTCGGAACCATATATCTCATCCTCCTTCTCTGTTTTCTCCACGACGTCTTCCGGCTCATGATTTTGCGCACACAGTTACACAGCGCTTCTTTACCCGCAGCAATACCTCATGTCCGGTTCATTCTCCACAGTCGAAGCGGGGACACCGCCCAATCACATCCTTGTCATTCTGCGGTATCCCCATATTTTTATTGTCTTATATTCAAGTTTCCCCAAGTTGTCTGTCCGTCCAAACTATCACATAAACGGTCTTTTCCTGTCCTTGATCCACCGTCAAGCACATCCTATCCCCGTTTCCGTAACCCTGTCTGAACTTTAACAAGTATACGGCAATTTCCTGCTTTTGTCAACAAAGCCGATCTTCCTACCGGATCGCTAAGTACAAATTATAAAATCCAGTTACACTGACGATTCCCACCATAATCGGCGTCAGGAATCGGATGCAGAACACCCAGAGTTTTCCCAGACGGAACTTCGTACCGTCCGCCTCGATCTCCGCAAGCAGATACTCCGGTTTCCATTTCCAGCCTACATAGTAGCACATCGTAAGTCCGCCGAGCGGCATCAGGATATTATCCGTTACCAGTCCAGCGAAATCAAAGACCGACTGATTCAGGATTGTGACATCACTCAAGACGCCGAAGGACAGCGCACTCGGAATGCCGAGCAGCGTGATCGCCGTACCAATCACAAGCGCCGCAGGCTTGCGTTCCCAGCCCAGCGAATCAATCGCAAAGGAGGCACAGACTTCCAGAAGTGCGATCGCACTCGTAACGGCTGCGAAAAAAACCAGCGCAAAAAACAGAATTGCGAAGAAAGTTCCCCCCGCAATATTCGCAAATACCATCGGCAGTGTACCGAAAATCAGTCCCGGTCCCTGTCCCGGCTCCAGACCGAAGGCAAATACTGCCGGAAAGATCGCGATACCCGCGAGAACCGCAATCACAGTATCCAGACCGCCGATGATCATACAGCTTTTTGGAATATTTTCCTTTCCACTCAGATAGCTTCCGTAAGTAATCGTGATACCCATGCAGAGACTCAGCGAATAAAACACCTGTCCCAGTGCCGCACTGACGGAGGAAAGCGTGAACGCCGAAAAATCCGGCTGGAAGATAAATAACAGTCCTTTCGAAGCTCCCGGAAGCGTCACGCTTCTGAAAATGATGACAAATAACAGAACCAGAAGCATCGGCATCATCAATTTGCTCGCTTTCTCAATGCCATTGATGCCAAAATAGCAGACAGCTATAGTCGCTGCCATAAATACAATATGCCAGATCACCGGCTCGCTGCTGCCGATAAAGGCGTTAAAATCCGGCGCTGCCGCCGTCGTCACATAGCTGGCAATATACTTTAAAATCCAGCCGCCGATGACGCTGTAATAACTCAAAATAATAAACGCCGCCAGTACGCCGAATATACCGACAATCCGTGCGTGCGGATGGATGTCCGCATATGCCTGCACCGGATCATGCCGCGTCTTCCGTCCCAGGGACATTTCCGTGATCATAACCGGCAGTCCGAGAAGAACGATAAAAAACAGATACGCAACCAGAAATGGAAATCCACCGTTCTTTCCCATCAGATATGGAAATTTCCACAGATTTCCCAATCCAATCGCCGCCCCAGCCGTTGCCATAATAAAGCCCAGCTTACTCGCCCATTGTTTGTTTTTGCTCATGTGTAGCCCTCTTAGTATTCTTTCATTTCATATTTGATATAACTTTGTATTATAACGCGATACAGACTATTATATCGAATTTTAGGGACTATGTAAACCGTTTTTAAGTGGGAATCACGCGAAAAAAAGCCTGTCCCCCGGCACCTTTCCCGTGCCAGAAGACAGACTTTTCTCTATTTTTTAAATCAATTCATTTCCGGCAGCACACTCCCGGCATTCCAGAAAGCCACGCCGAATTTCCACTTTTTATCTTAGTCCTCGATCGTATCAATCAGGCTATCATCATCAAAATAATTGATCCGCATCGAAGCCTTCACATCGCGAAGCGTCTCAGCAGCCTTCGCCTCTGCTGCCCTGCTTCCCTCTTTCAGGATGTCAAATACATCCGGGATTCTCTTCTCCCATTCCTGGCGTCTCGCGCGGATCGGAGCCAGTTCAGCCTGCATGACGTTGTTTAAGAATTTCTTCACCTTCACATCGCCCAGACCACCTCTCTGGTAATGCGCTTTCAGCTCGTCCAGGTTCTGGTAATCCGGCAGGAACTCTGCAAAATACTCCGGACGGCAGAATGCATCCAGATAGATGAAGACCGGATTGCCCTCGACTTTACCCGGATCCTCGACACGCAGATGATTTGGATCTGTAAACATAGACATGATCTTCTTCTTCACATCTGCTTCCGAATCAGAAAGGTAGATGCAGTTTCCAAGCGATTTGCTCATCTTTGCCTTTCCATCGATACCCGGCAGACGCAGACATGCCTTGTTGGACGGAAGCAGGATCTCCGGTTCCGTCAGAGTCTCGCCGTACACGCTGTTGAATTTGTGGACGATCTCCTTGCACTGCTCTAACATCGGCATCTGATCCTCTCCAACCGGAACGGTCGTCGCGCGGAATGCAGTGATATCCGCCGCCTGACTAATCGGATAAGTAAAGAATCCAACCGGGATGCTTGCCTCAAAATTACGCATCTGAATCTCTGCTTTTACGGTAGGATTTCGCTGTACACGGGATACCGTAACCAGGTTCATATAGTAAAAAGTAAGCTCTGTCAGCTCCGGCACCATTGACTGGATAAAGATGGTGGATTTCTCCGGATCAATTCCACAAGCCAGATAGTCCAGGGCAACCTGCAGAATATTTTTACGCACCTTTTCCGGATGATCTGCGTTATCTGTCAGCGCCTGTGCATCGGCAATCATAATATAGATCTCGTCGAATTTGCCGGAATTCTGAAGTCTCACTCTCTCGCTCAGAGAGCCAACATAATGTCCGACATGTAAGCGCCCGGTAGGACGATCGCCGGTTAAAATAATTTTCTTCATTCTATTTGTTTCCCCTTCCATGCTGGTGTTATTTCCTGAGAAATATTATATATCCTGGGGAGCGGACTGTCAACATTCCCCTTTCTGGCTGTCCTTCCAATCCAGAGCAGATGGACTAGCACATAGACGCAAAAAACGCCGGAACCTTTCGATTCCGACGTTTTGGACTTTTTTTGAAAATGAGAACTACTGTCCCATCTGCTTTGCAACTTCCTCTGCAAAGTTCTCTTCCTTCTTTTCGATACCTTCGCCAGTCTCGAAACGAACGAACTTCTTAACAGTGATCTTCGCACCATTCTCTTTAGCAACCTGAGCTACATACTGAGCTACGCTCTGCTTGCCATCCTCAGCCTTAACATATACCTGATCCAGAAGACAGATCTCTTTGAGCTCTTTCTTAATACGACCCATAACCATACCGTTGATGATCTTGTCGTTTGCATCCGGCTTCTCGTTCTTAGCTGCTACAGTCAGGATCTCTTTCTCTTTTGCGATGTAATCTGCATCTACTTCGCTGTCGTTGGTGTACAGCGGTTTCAGAGCTGCAGCCTGCATAGCTACGTTCTTAGCCATCTCTTTGATTGCATCGTTTACAACGTCAGTCTCAACGTCTACCAGAACGCCGATCTTGCCGCCTGCATGGATGTAGGAAGCAACGAAACCATTCTCCTCAGCTAACTGAGCAAAACGACGGATCTTCATGTTCTCGCCGATGATGGAGATCTGGGAAGACAGAGCCTCTGCAACTGTCAGGGACGGATCCTTTGCCCATTTTTCAGCCAGAAATGCGTCAATATCTGCTGCGCTTGTGTTCAGCGCCTGCTCAGCAACATCAGATACATAGTTCTGGAACTTCTCGTTCTTAGCTACGAAGTCTGTCTCTGCGTTTACTTCTACTACAACTGCCTTCTTTTCATCAGCGGTAACCTTAGTCATAACGATACCCTCTGCTGCAATACGACCAGCTTTCTTAGTAGCGCCTGCAAGTCCTTTTTCTCTCAGGAACTCAACAGCTTTGTCCATGTCGCCATCTGTAGCTGCAAGAGCTTTCTTACAGTCCATCATACCAGCGCCTGTCATTTCACGTAACTCTTTTACCATTGCGGCTGTAACTGCCATCTTAAATCCCTCCGTGTATATAAATTCAGGTACACGTTCGTATACCCGCGCGGAGCACGCTTTTATGCGGAAAACCGCGGCGTGCTCCTGGTCTTTTGGTTTCAGTTTTTAATTTTGGGGTTAATTAAGCCTCTGTAGCCTCTGCTTCGCCCTCTGCTGCAGCTGCCTCAGCCTCGCCCTGCTTAGCTTCGATAACAGCGTCTGCCATTCTGGAAACGATCAGTTTTACGGCACGGATAGCATCATCGTTACCCGGGATTACATAATCCAGCTCTTCCGGATCACAGTTGGTATCGATGATACCGATCAGCGGAATACCCAGAGTATGAGCCTCCTGTACGCAGATTCTTTCCTTCTTCGGATCTACTACGAAGATAGCATCCGGGATCTTCTTCATATCTTTGATACCGCCCAGGTTCTTCTCCAGCTTCTCCCACTCTTTTTTCAGCTCGATAACTTCTTTCTTCGGCAGAACGTCGAAAGTTCCGTCCTCAGACATAGCCTCGATCTGTTTTAATCTAGCGATACGGCTCTGGATGGTCTTGAAGTTTGTCAGCATACCGCCTAACCATCTCTCGTTTACATAGAACATACCACATCTCTCAGCCTCGGTCTTGATAGCGTCCTGAGCCTGCTTCTTTGTACCAACGAACAGGATTGTGCCGCCGTCTGCTGCGATATCGGATACTGCCTTGTAAGCCTCATCTACTTTACCTACAGATTTCTGAAGGTCGATGATGTGGATACCATTTCTCTCGGTGTAGATGTACGGAGCCATTTTCGGGTTCCATCTTCTGGTCTGGTGTCCAAAATGTACACCTGCTTCGAGTAACTGCTTCATTGAAATAACGCTCATGTTTCTTTCCTCCAATTTTGGTTTTTCTTCCGCCGTCTTCTCATGCTTTCCGCGGGGACTCATAATGAGCACCGTCCTGCGCAAATCCGACCGGCGTGAATTTTCAGCCTTTATACTATATCACAGGCAAGGTATACATGCAAGTGGAAATTAAAAAAATCACGCATTTTCCATCATTTTTTCTTCGTTTCTTGAATTTCTTCCAGCAAGCATATACGGAATGATAATACAAAACCTTCAGTAAAAACTTTTAGCAATTCTATGTAAATTAAAAGCGGGCTCCGAAAACCTCGGAACCCGCATAAATCCTAGAAATAAAAAGAGCGCGAGACGGGACTCGAACCCGCGGCCTCGACCTTGGCAAGGTCGCGCTCCACCAACTGAGCCACTCGCGCATATTTGTAAAAATCGGGGTGACAGGATTCGAACCTGCGACCTCCTGGTCCCAAACCAGGCGCTCTAGCCAAGCTGAGCCACACCCCGTCATCCACGTTTATATTTGATTTTCTTGAACGTTTATATACCTTCAAAACTGCACACTGAATTTCTTCTACTCTCTATCTTTCATCCTTTTAGGAAATAACTTCCTCTTACCTATCCTTAACCATATC